>Ga0172380_10005566_pt1 | contig 15193 bp, 25 predicted proteins | sample Leawe162metaG_FD_119747 | JGI IMG/M metagenome (GOLD analysis project Ga0172380, IMG submission 119747) | Leachate microbial communities from a municipal landfill in Southern Ontario, Canada - Leachate well 162 metaG | ecosystem: Engineered > Solid waste > Landfill > Unclassified | place...
CCTGCAATTCCTGCAATTTCTGCAATTCCTGCGATTCCTGCGATTCCTGCAATTCCTGCAATTTCTGCGATTCCTGCTCTGGTTTGAGGATGTCAGAAAGAATGTTATTTTGTTTAGGAGATGGTAAGTATGAATCAAAAGGAGAAGGATATCAAAAAAATAACAGAGTATTTAATATTCAAGTAACACCAGAGGAGCTTGATACTATTAAATTAAACATTCCTACTATTAAACTTCCAGTTACTAGATGGATTGAGGAAAAAGAAATGACTGATGAAGAAAAGGAAGAAAATGAGAATTATAAAACATTAGGTGGATACTTAAAAGTTTTATCTTATCAAGATGCTTGGAAATTAGTCTGGAGTGAAATGAATCAAGAAACTAAGGATAAGTTTTTATCTATTCCTCATTTTGATAGTAAAATATTTAAGACTATTACAGGTATTGACGTAAGTGTTAAAGAACCTAGTTTATCTGGAAAAGAAGTAAAAGTAGAAATTGATGGTAAGAAATATGTAGCAGTTATAAAATAATTGTATATAAAGGAGAAAATAAGTTATGTATTTTTATTAAATTGTAAATAAAGGAGAAAATATGAAAAGAAAAGTAATAAATTTTATAAATTACAATGATGGTAGAAAAGAAGTGTTAGAAGAAATAAAAGAGTTTTTAGAAGAACAAGAATATAAAGATTTTAATTTAGTAATAGAATTAGAAGAAAATTAAAGGAGAAAATATGAAAACACTAAAAGAAAAGTTACAAAGATTAGAAGCTATGTATTGTATCTCTGGAATAGAGGGATTTACTGAAGCTGTACTTTCTCTATTTAATAAGCAACTCCAACAAGCTGGAGAAGTAGCGGTGGAGGAGTATAAAAAAGAAGAAATAAAATGGAAAAAGTTTTTCAAAGAAGATATAGAAAATCTTTTTATTCCTAAATGTACTATTTGCGAAAAAAAAGCAACAAGACAAACTGAAAGAGGTAAATATGAAGAAGAAAATAATGGCAGACCTTGTAATTGGGGATATTACTGTGATAAGTGTTGGAAAGAAGGAGAAGAAATAGAAAAAGAAGCTATGTATGGTTACTAATTTACTAAAGGAGAAAATATGAAATTTTTAGCAGAATGTGATAAATGTTTTAAAAAAGAACAAATGGAAAGAGGGTTAAGTGGTGATTATTATTTACCAAATGCTTGGCAACAAACAGATATTGGTGATTTGTGTGATGATTGTTATCCAAAATATAAAAGACTTATAGGTGAATGGAGTGTTAGTAAAAAATAACCCCCCTTCCTTATTAAATTATAAATTAAAGGAGAAAATATGAAAACACAAACACTAGAAGAATTTATAAAAGAAACTAAAGAAGAATTTGAGGGAAAATATTATAACGTTGAAATGTCTGACTGTAATACAATTACAAATTATTATTCTACCAAACTCCAACAAGCTGGAGAAGTAGCGGTGAGAGAAGAAAGAAAGAAGTTTTTTAATACACTAGAAACTTGTCAAAACCATCTTTATTCAAAAGTAGATGATAAAGATATTGCTTTTGTTATTAGACTTTTAGAAAATTTAAAGGAGAAATAAATAGTAATATCAACTAATTATCATTTCGTGCATCTGCACGATATGGTACAAATTATATGAAAAAAACACTACTTAAAACAGACCAGAACCACCCAGCTATTAGAGCCTACTGTAAGGCAGTTAGAGAGGGGATGAAAACTAACAAAGAGAAGAAAATTACAGGTTTTGGTAGAAGTAAAAATGGTTCTACTATTGCTAGGTATGAAGATTGATAATTATCTTTCTTTCTCCCTATCCTGTGGGAAAAAGTAGTTTTGTAAATCTTGCCATCTCTTATAGTGAACCTGATACATAGGATTAGTTGGTGATTCTGTACCGATAAATATAGCCGATTCTTGTAACATCTTAGCTAATCTCTCATAAGTCTCACCTATTGGTAGTTGTATTTCTTTATTCATATTTTAGCTCTTCTCTTAGCCTCTTGGTAACACGCATCGTGTCCATTAAAGCCTTCCTGTTCTAGTTTCTCTCTTATATCCCCATTATACCTAGTCATTACTTTTTGTAGTGTAGCTGCTGCCACATCTTCAAATGAAAGTCCGTACATATTCATAATGCCTACTAGATTGAATAAAACGTCGCCAACTTCTTCCTTAACATGTTCGGGGTTTTGTTCTCCATAAATATCTAAAAACATAGCTTGGGATAATTCTTGGGCTTCTTTTCTAAAGGCATCTAATCGTTCAGCAGGGGTTTGGGGGTATTGGGTATCTTCCATGTGGTGAGCCACACAGTATTGAAAGTGTTCTGGTGTTAGTCCTTCTTTCATTTTCTCCTTTTATAAACTACTCTTTCTTTCTTCTTTGGTTGAGTGTCTCCTAGTTTTTTATGTAGCTGTTCGTGTTCCTTGTGGCTAGTAAATGGATATAAATTTTCCTCACCATTTACATCTTGTCCAAAAAAAGGTGACTTCTTATCTTTGGCATCACTTCTTTCAACGATGTGGTGGACACTTACTCCATCTAGTACGTTACCATCTTCATCTACTAATCCGTAGATTTCTGCCACTCTTCGTCTGTTTGCTTTATAATCTTCTTTACTTATTGTTTTCCCTATCTTGCAAGGCTAGGGGTAAACTTAATTTTGCAAAGCTCTGACATAACCTTCTTTTTTTAATTCTTCAATTATTCTATATGCAATGTAGTTAGCTAGAGGGATTAGTCCTAATCTTCCTAAATCTTCTGGTAGTTTTCCAGTATTACACCAAATAGAAAACAAACCAATAGCCCAAGAACCAGCAAGAAAACCGATTATTCTTAGGTCTTTAATAAAGACTTCCGAGAGAGTTATTTTTTGCATAGTTTTCCTTTATAAATTTAATAACTTATTGGGGGAGGTCGCGAATGATTTTTCTAATTAAAGAAAAATAGAAGCCTTATTGATTATTCGGCTTGCTCCCCCAATCTACTAATAGAATGATGCACTGCTAATGTTTTTTTAATAACTTATTGAGTAAGGTAAGGATTTGACAATACGGTCTAAGAATGTCCCGAATTGTATAGTCACCTTACGCCCAGCCGTTTGCAATACGGTTGCTCTACTACTCAAGCTACTTACTCAATCAATTATCAAAGTTCACACATTTTTCTAATCTTCTTCATTCCTTTTTCCGAGACTGTAACCGTAGCGTTATCAGTCATCATTTCCTTTTGGCTCTCTTTTTCTAACATATCTTCTATCTGTTCCACTAAATCCATTAATTCGTTGATATCTCCATAAACTTTATCTACTCCATCATTTGATTTGATTCCGAAACCGAAAGATTTGGATTTAAATAATTTCATCTTATTATAAATTTTCTCTTTACTTTAACATCTAGCACTCTTAATAATTTAGCAGTTAATAAGATAACTATCAGATATATTAGTTATATTTTTTTATCCTCATATTAGTATTTTTTAATACTAAATTAGGACAACTTTCTGTTTTATAAATATTAATAATCTCTTTTGTTTTTTTTGTTGACTTTTTATAAAAACTTTTTTCGCAATTTTTTAGTTTATTATTTTTAAAGTGATTTATATAAACTATTTTTTCTTTTATTTTTGTTCTTATTCTTGATTTGTTGTGTATATTTCCGTGACAAGTAGCACAAATTAAGATTAAGTTTGTTAATCTATTGTCTTCAGGATTACTATTTTTATGGTGTAATTTTAACTTTTCTTTATTTCCACAAATTTGACATTTTTTATATTTTCTAATAAATTTATCTCTTTCTAATTTCCACCACCATTCGTTTTTTTTATAATTAAACATTCTTGTTTTACAATTTTTACATATAGCTCGGTAACTATCTCTTATTCTTTTAAAATCTTTTGTACACTTTGTACATTTTCCCCAAACCCAATCATCATTAAGATTAATTATATAATCCTGAACTTCAATTTTTAATGTACTCATTTTAACTCCTAAATTTGTAAGGGAGGTTGTGAGTCCCTTACAAATCTAAGACACAACCTTTTTATAAACTAGATAAACAATTATAGAAACTTCTATTATTGTTAGAAATAAAATTATATTCATTAGTCGGGCTATTTACCCTAACTTCCTTTCCAAAATTTCATAAAGTTTTATCCAATGAGGGTCTGTTGCATCACCATAATCTGGAACTTCTGGAAATTTATGTTCATCTATTTGTTTTTGTAGCTCTTTTACTTTATTTCTATCTGACTCCATATTCTTTTCCTGAGTTTCTTTCCAGACCTTTAATTCTTCAAAGTTCTGTACTCCAAAATGTTTATATATTTGTTCAATAGTTTCTGGCATAGGTAAACTTTCTGGAAGTGTTTTAACCCAATCTATATCATAATCTATTCCCATTTTCTTAGGAGTAGATGGGTCTCTGGGATAGAGAGGATCTAAATAACCTTGATTGTGAGGATAGTCTTTATACAGTCTATTCCCACTAGAATTTATAATGACAAAATTGAAATGAAGATGAGAACCAGTAGAATTGCCAGTACTCCCCATATTACCAATAACATCTCCTGCTTTGACTCTTTGTCCAGAGGATATAGTAGCCTTAGAAAGATGGCAATACCAAGTAGCACAGAGTAAATTGTAATCCAAGACGATAACATATCTGCCATAGGCATTATCATAAGCTGTTAAACACTCCCCACCATTTACACACCTAATCTCTTTTGTTTTGTTAGAATGTCCGAAATCAACTCCTTCGTGGTATAAAAGTCCCCATTGTGTGTAATCAATATATTTATTCGTTCCGTATTCTTGGGTGAGATAAAAACCATCAGCTAGGAAAGTGTCTAGCAGTTTTATTTTCATATACTAATTATATCACTCGTGCTTACCTTTTAATACTTTATTAACTGCAAAAACTCCCATTCCCATACCTAGTGTATAGAAAATAGTTGTGATTATGACTGTAATCATTCCTGCTGTTGATTGTGGGTGTCGTTCAAAGATAGGAGTACCAGAGTTTCCAGAGATTCTAAAGTAGGTAGTTAAAACAATAAAAAAAGCATAAAATAAAATTGTTAGTATTCCTTTTTTAAGTAAAGAAAGATTGCCGTCATAAATAGAAGCTCCAATAAATACTCCCGTAGCTGTTGTCATTCCCATAGCCAACCAGAAATAATTTGCACTAGTTACAAAACCTATATCTATCATTTTTTACCTCCTTCCTTGATTATGTCTCTTAATTCTAATATCTTTTCTTTTAAGTCTACTATTTCATTCTTTTGGTCTAAAATGATTACCTTTTGACAGTTTATTACTTCTGCTAACTTCTCCATTTTTTGTTCAAATCTAACCAGTAAATAAACTGAGATTGCTATGGGAAAACCAACTTGGGATATTGCTGTTAATATTTCTTCCATAGTTTATCTTAGTGGAATATTTTCATTTGGTAACTGTGCATTATCTTGCTGTCCTTGAAGATAATCTGCTAATAGTTTTGCAATAATAGGAGAACCAGAAGCCAATTTATCAAGACTTCCACCAATAGCTTTTTTACCTACAAAATTCGTATAAGGAACTTTACTAGCTCCATATAATCCAAGTCCAGTTGTCGCTATAGGTAATCCACCAGAACCAGTTAATCCCATTGAGCCTAATATTAATCCTAATGTTCCAATAGACATATCAGGTTGAAGTGGATTATCCATTGACTTTGCTAAATTACTATATATTCCAGATTCTTCAAATAATTTGTCTAATTTTGTACCCTTACCAATAGTATTTTCTATTTCTTTTGTTAGTTGATTTCTTAAATCTCCACCTGTTTGTTTAAGTGCGGCATGACTAACTCTACCTGCACCAGTTTTTTTCAACTCTCTACCAGTAGCTCCCCAAACTTCTCCTCCAGTATATTGTCTTAAAGTATTACTTGAAATCAAATCTTTTTCTAATGGAAAATATTTCATTAAATTACCTTCTTCATCTAATGCAGTTTTTGAAAATCTATTAATTAATTTATCAATTACTTTTACTGCTTCTGGAACATTTGCACCACTTTCAGTATATTTTTCTTTTATGGTATTTAGTTTTTGTAAAATACTGGTAGTTTTAATACTACCTCCCTTATTTTGTGCATCTGTTAATAGTTTTGTTATTTCATCATTAACTTCTTTATTTAAAGTATTAGCTTGAGATTGCACACCTTTTGGAAATTTTAATCCTACTTTTCTTAATGGTCCTAAAACTTTATTAGCTATTGGTTTGATTATTTTTTCTCCAAACTTACCCCCTAAGTAATCCATTATCCCTTGTGTTGCTCCATATTTTAGAGCTTCTATATCTTGTTCTGGATTTTCATGTTGTTTTATTTCTTCATAAGATTTTGGATCTAAATATTTTAAAGCCATTACTGTTGCTGGTGGTACTGGAAGTGGACTTCTACCTTGTTCTATTCTTTTTCCCATTGTTCCACCAGTAAAAGCCCCTATTGGACCTAAACCAAGTCCTCCTAATATAGAACCAATCATTCCTGCTTTTTCTTTTAATCCAGATTTCTGTTGTTGTGGCTGTGTTGTAGGTTGTGGTGTCGGAGTAGAAATTCCATATTGAGATAATTGTTCTCTTGGAACTTCTATTATTTTTCCTGTTTTTTTATCTCTAATTTTTGACATATTAGTATTCTATTAATTCATAACCAGATTGATTATCAATCATACTTCCATAAATTGCTTCTAATTCTTTACGCATAGCTTGTAGTGCTGTTAAGTTTTGTTCTGTTGGAAGTGTATAAGATGTTGTAAATGGTTCTAGTCTAGCCATTTCTTGAGATGGTAAAGTTTTTCCTCCTAAAGCAAATAATTGTTTAGCTCCTATCTTAGCTATTAGATTATATATATCTCTTTCGTTTTGATTTATTCCAATACCAGATTTTGCCTTAGCTTGTAATATATTTCCACTTAGAGGACCAGTTTTAACTTTCCCTTCAGTTAATAATTTTATAGCATTATCTAATAAATTAAGGTTATATTCTTTTTCTCCAATCATTGTCTCTCTATTTTTTTCAGCACTAGTTTTATATTGTCCTAATCCTGCTAACTTACCTAGAGTGTTTGCATCAGCAGAACTTAAATCTCCAGATAATACTCCAGACATAAGAACTTCAGGAGTGATTAATGATTCTAACCCACCTCCAGATTGTTGTATTGGATCCCAATCTTTACCATTGAATGTCCACTCTCCACCTTTTGATGTTGCTCCTACTTGATTTGCAGAATACATTGGTTTTGCTTCTGTTGGTTGACCTCCAGATAAACCAGATAATAATGAAGATAAGAAATTAGTTCCACTACCTGCTTTTTGTTGAGCTAAACCGAACTCTCTTTCTCTCATATATCTGTCATAAGCACTTTCTGCCTGTTTATATAAACTGTCTGCATTAAGTTGTTGAGATTTAATATCTGTATTGTAAGCACTAAGACCTGCATTTATAGCCTGTTCAGTAGTTCCAGATCTTTGAGTCATCATATCATTAAGTGTCATTAGGGGAGTTAGAGCAGATGTTCTTTGTCCAGCTAAAATAGATTGTTGTTGAGATGGAGATAAAATAACCTGTCCAGTTTGTCCTAGATTAGCCATTTCAGATCTTGTTGATGATGGAGTGTTTAGTAAGTTTCCTGCTGCTGCTGATCGTGCTTCTGTAAGACCAGTTTTACTAAATCTTTCACTAACAGCCTGTCTAAGCATATCAGGAAGTTTGGTATTAGATTGCATACTATTTACAACTCCCTGTTGTGCTTGATTTGCTTGATTGAACATTGATGTTATATCTTGTGGCATATTAATATCTGGAAAGTATATTAGTCGTTAGTTGACCAGTATAATCTCCTCCTCCATATTGTGCTCCTTCTAATAACCTTCTGTTCATTTCTTCTTGACTTTGTTGAGCCATACTTCCCCTAAGTGCTGTTTCTCTATTGGCAGTCCAATTACGTTTATAAGTACCTACATTAGATGATAAATCTTCTCCAAGTCTTTGTTGTCTTAATTGAGATTCCTCTGCTTTAAGTCCTGTTTCACGAGTATAATCACGAATATTTTCCTCTCCTGTAATTCCAATTTCTCCTTCTTTCTTAATTCGTTTACCTGAGAAATAAAGTCCTGCTCCTGCAAATCCTTCTCTTGATGATTCCAAGGATGAATCTATCTCACGTTTAGCTCTACCTACATAATTTTCAGTTTGAGTAGTAAGTTCTCCTCTTAGTTTTTCTTCATCTGCTTTACTTCTGTCTTTTTGTCTAGTAATTCCAGTCATATAATCACCAAGTTCTGCTTGATAATATGGATCATATTGTTCTTCTGAGGCAGCCCTATATTGTTCTTCATCTATGTCATACCAGTTATTTCCATACTTACCACTTAAATATTTCATTACATTAGTCTCTGCTTGAGCTAATGGATCTGCTGCTGCAACTCCAGTATCTACATATGAATTACCACTAGAACTACTACTACCAGAATAAGAACGAAGAATAGAGTCAACCTTGCCTTGATCTGCTCCCCATTGTCCTTGATCCCAAGCCTGAGAAAGAATTTGGTCTGCTTCAGAACCAGAGATATCTCTACCTAGTATTTCTTTTGCTCTACCTATAATTTGTGAAGTATTTAGTCCTGCCATAATTTTAAAAGAGATTCCATCACTGGAATCTCGTATATGTATATAATATCATTAAATTAGTCATAATTACAATTAATTGTTTAAAATATATTCAAGTACTTCTTTAGATAAAGAATTTAAACTAATTGATCCTTCTTGCAATATTGATTCAATATCAATAGCACTCTGTTCTGAAACAGTAGATATAGGATTTTCAAGAAATTCATTATATCCATTATCTAAATAGCTCATCTTTGGTCCTTTCTTTCTGGAGTAACTGTAATATCAGAATCGTGATAAATACTTATCTTTTCAATATGATAATTTGGTTCAGTTATCCCAGATTCAGAAAACATTAATTGTATTCCACATCCAAGACAATGTTCTGTAGGAATAAGAAATTCAGTTGTATCATCTTCTATATCTCCTAGTCCATGATATTCACTATCAACAGCAAGTGGAGTATCCCAGAGTTTATATGATACTGAAACTCCTCTAGCATCACGACTAACTATTTTAACACGAGTAAATCTACTCATTATCTCTGAACCTCTTGGATAATATGGTTGTGTTTCTAGTTTAAAAGGGATATTAGCTCCAGAGAAACTATTTCCATAATTCATTTGAAATACTTTTCCAGAATCATCTTGAACAAATATCTTTTCAGCATTACTCTCTCTCATTGTAGTGGCTGCTTTAATTACATGATTACAAGTATCTATTCTCCATTCATTATTTGGTACATTATAACTAAATATTGTATTAGTCTTAGAAATATTATATGCAGGATTACTTGAATTAGTATTATCTATATTTCCTACATAAGCTCTATAAACATCTCCTTCTCTCCAAGCTACTACATTTGTATAATTAGCAGCCAATATTCCTTCTATAAATGGTTGAATAGCATTAGATATTCTTTGTGATGTAACTCCATCATAAAGGTAAAACCCAGTCTTTTCTTTATTAGAACCATGAAAGTAAATTGTATAGTCTTTTATATTAATTACAGAATCCTTAGAGGTAGTCCCAGGTACGTTTTTAACTTTTACTAGACTAGAAGTATCATATCTATAAAGTGAATCATTCTTAAATATTATTAATCTATTATTATTTTCTTCAAGTGCAGTTATATAATCATTATCATCTGTATTAACATCAAACCAATTAGAACCTACCCAAAAAGCAAAATCAGAATCACTACTATTTGGAAATTTTTCAGTTATTCTTATTTTATATTCATCAACAACTTCACTTACTGTATATGCTCCTAAATTAGCATTAGTATTATTTGCAAAAGGAATATATAAAGGATCTCCAACTTTTATTCTATTTGATTTAAAGTATGCTCTTTGTATTAACCCACTTGTTATTAAATTTTCTGATGGGAATAGAACTGGTCCATCTGGTTGTATTATCCCTATTCCCCAAGTAAGTTTGTCATTAACTGGTAAATCACTATAAAATATTCTTGATTTATAATATCCAGGATTTGTTAAATCATAATTCATATAGGGGATAATAGTATCAGCTAAATATATCCTTTCTTTATATGATTTCGCTATTGATCCCCAAGGACAAGCATTTTGTGGAGTAAAATCTCTTAACCAATTAGTTCCATTATAACTAATAGGTTGCATAACATTAGAAAATAAGAAACATCTTCCTAAAAAAGATACCATACTAAATTTTCTATTTGTAACTGAAGAAGAATAGTTTGATGTTGGAATATTTAATTTATATCCAAGTCCAGTATCTACATTAACTAAATCATTTCCATAAATAGAAAATAATTTATTAGTATCTGTTCCATTAACATTTATAGTATTAAATCCGTATAGTCCATAATTTATCATACTGTTGTAGTTGTACTAGTTGATGTACTAGTACTAGTAGTAGTTGTAGTTGTACTAGTTGATGTTGAGGTAGATGAAGTTGAGGTTAAATCACTTCCCCTTTGGGTATAACCATCTCTTTTTTTAGCACTTCCTATTTCTTCTGAGGATACATTCTGTGCATCCCATAAATCCTTTTTCTGCATACCAAAACGATTAGTTTTACGCTGTACTCCACCTAATTCATCAACAATAAATAATTCTTCTGCCATATTTATTTTTCTGGATAATTAAAGTAATTTTCAGCTATAGAGGCTTGGTCTCCTCCACTTCCATACATTCTACCCATAGCATTTCTACCCCTAAAGTATTTAATCTGTTTGGGCTGACCTATTGCTTTTAATTTTCCAATCTGCATTTGTTCTAATAATGCTACTCCTGTAAGTTGTTCAAGATTACGTCTATCTGCTGGAGCTCCTAAGAAACGTTTGTAATAAATAGCAGCTCTATCATCTTTGCCCTTAATCTGTTCACACTTAAAAACTGCATAATCTACTAAAATTCCAGGAATAGGAATTGTAGTAGTATCTGCTACATCATCAAATTGTGTATCTGGTTGGTAATAACGAATGTAGAAAGAACCATCTCCAGTAGTTTCTGGAGCAGGGTCTACCAATAAATATCCAGATGAACTTGTAGAATCTGCTGGTAATATAGTAAATCTTCTAACTTCATCATTAGATGATTCATCATTATCTGTTACATATTGGTCAAAGATAATTTCTTGTTCAAATTTAAGTTGATAGGTTACATCATCATCTCCGTCTGTATTTCTTAATCTAACATCTTTTATGTATTCAATGTTTTCTGAAATTGTATCTAAATCATATTTACGATTATCTGCTATAGTTGTAATCGTACCCTCGTCAATTTTGTACCAAAACCACCAGTTATTTTTCTTAGCTTGAATAATCTTTTTACCTTCTTCTAAGAATTTAATTATCTGTTGGTCACTTACAATCTTTCTATCTGGGTCAATTATGATAGCTCTAACATCATCTACTAGTTGCCCTATCTGGTTATATGCGTATCCAGCACCACCGATAGTAGGAGAATATTCAGAAAAATTAGTAGAAGCAGAATTATAAAATCTAAACCTGTATTCATAAGAACTAGTAGCACCCTGATGAATTTTAATAGTTTCTCTATCATCCCATTTAATTCCAATCGTATCTAAAACAACCCAACTTCCAGTAGAAGAAGTACGATAACTTATTTCTACTTGGTCATATTCACTTCTGTAAATTACTGATCCCTTTTGATGTGCAAACTTATATGCTGAATCTAAGGTTATGGTAGTATTTCCATTTGTAGAAGCTGCTGAACTTGACTCTGCTTTTTCTGAACCAGGTTGTTCAATGACTAAAATATCATTGTCCTGTATACCATAATTAGACTTTACTGTTAGACTTGTTCCTGATGAATAGTCTGCATCAAGTATAAGTCTTTCACTTCCAGATAAATCTGGATTTACTATTCTGACTCTACGAGCTGATGTTGACATAGTTTCTCCTTAAAAAAATAGATTCCATTACTGGAATCATATTTATTCTATATTATTTCTACTATAAATTCAAACGGATATGTAGTAGATGTTGTTGTAATTGATGTGCTTGTTGAGGTACTGGAACTAGTTGAGGTACTCGTAGAAGTTGTAGTTGTAGATGTGGAAGTAGTAGTAATTGATGTAGAACTAGATGTTGAAGTAGAAGTGCTAGAACTGGTACTTGTAGTAGTGGTTGAGGTAGAAGTTGTTGTTGTTGATGTACTAGTGGTAGTTGTAGATGTGGAAGTAGTTGTACTATATAGCCAAGATGCAAAAACTCCAGCAGATTCTACTACACTTTCAAATGTTGCTGTTAAATCTAAGGCTTCTGCTGTTGTAGAACTTATGCTAGCTCCAGCATAAGTAATTGCAGAATCCATATTTGCATCATAATTTTCTGTTAAATTTGTCCAGGATGTGGTTGTAGTAGCTGCTGTCATAGCAGCTCCAATTACTGGACCTATTCCTACATTTAAATTACAAGTAGGAGCATTAGCAACACTAGAATCACTATCTAAAGCAGTAACACTATCTAATCCTGTAATTCTCCATACTCCGATTGCACAGCGTAAAACTTCTGTACTCCAAGTTACTACTATATTTCCTGTAGTACCTTCTGGAACATTAGCAATAGCAATAGCAACTGCATCACTATTAGTAATAGTATTTGTTACTTGTTTTGTAATAGTAGCAGAAACTCCGCCTATAGTTATAGAACTTAATGTAAAAGTTGCTCCAGCTTTACGAGAAAATGCACTTACAACAATATATCTATCACTATTAGGACTTCCTAATGATATATCTGAAAAAGTATATTCAGTTAAATCTGATGAGTCTGTATATTTATCTAAATAAGATATGCTTGGTATAATAATAGTCGCATCATCATAATAAGTTTTAAAAGTAAAATCAGCAGTTCCTACATTACCCCATACAGTTCCATTAAAAACAACCAATCCATAATTTGGAATTGCAGAAGCTGTAATTAATCCCCAACTAAGATAGTTTGTTCCAGAATAATCATAATCTCCTTGTAAAACTATCCAATATTTAGTTCCATTAGTTAAAGTTGCAGGACTAGCAAAAGTAAAATCATCAAATCCATAAGAATCTATTCCTGCTGCATCTACATTTGCAGAAGTTGCTAGTGCTGTGCCTGATGGTTTTCCATCACTATCACTTTCTATAGTTACCCAAACATTCCCTGTCGTAGTTCCATTATCTCCTAAATATAGAGACACTTTAGGACATTGACCATAAACACTAGGAGTAAAACTTTGAGCCAACTTAACTTGAGTATTTGAAGCTGGTCTTAATCCATTCCCTGTATCAAATGTATCTTGGTTAATATCTAATATTTGAGCCATATTTATCTCCTTGCTGGATGTTCTACCTTAATAATCATTTGATATTTTTCTGTTTTAATTACTCTATTGTAGTTTTCTACTGAAAATTCTCTAGGTACTGTTACTGTTGTTGTAGTACTTGTTGAGCTAGAACTACTTGTACTGGTTGTTGTTGAGGTAGAGGTGCTTGTACTTGTAGAGGTAGTCGTAGATAAAGTTGTGCTTGTACTAGTTGTGGTTATAGATGTAGAGGTAGTTGTACTACTACTAGTTGAAGTAGTTGTTGTTGAGGTTGAAGTAGAGCTACTTGTAGAAGTTGTAGTGGTAGAACTAGAAGTTGATGAACTTGTACTGGTTGATGTAGATGTTGTTGTTGTAGAGCTAGAAGTTGAAGTAGTTGTTGTACTCGTAGAGGTTGTAGTAGAGCTAGATGTGGAGGTTGTCGTTGTAGATGACGAAGTACTAGTACTCGTTGTAGTTGTTGAACTAGAAGTACTAGTGGTCGTTGTTGAAGTAGATGACGAAGTTGAAGTGGTTGTTGTAGAACTAGATGTGCTACTAGAAGTTGATGTAGTAGTCGTGCTACTAGAAGTAGAACTAGATGTAGAAGTCGTTGTTGTACTAGATGAAGTACTCGTACTTGTGGTAGTGGTACTTGTAGAACTAGATGTACTAGTGGTGGTGGTAGATGTGCTTGAACTTGTACTTGTCGTTGTAGTTGAACTAGAGGTAGTTGTACTAGATGAAGTAGATGTTGTTGTGGTGCTAGAACTTGTTGATGTTGTAGTACTTGTTGAAGTTGTTGTAGTTGATGTAGAAGTTGTTGTAACTCCACTTTCCCATTCTAAGACAATATCATCTACTTGATATTGAACTGTGGTAGTAGTGCTGGTCGTAGTACTCGAACTACTGGAAGTGGAAGTAGTAGTACTAGAAGTTGATGTACTAGAACTTGTACTTGTTGTTGTAGAACTTGTACTGGTTGAGGTAGAGGTGGTTGTGCTGGATGTGGATGTAGAACTACTCGTGCTTGTAGAAGTAGTGGTGGTAGAACTAGATGTACTACTAGAGGTTGAGCTGCTTGTCGATGTGGTTGTCGTTGACGAACTGGTACTTGAGCTAGTAGACGTGGTAGTAGTGCTGGTACTTGAGCTGGTGCTTGTAGTTGTTGTGGAACTTGACGTACTACTACTTGTACTTGTTGTCGTTGTGGAACTAGAAGTAGAACTACTGGTACTAGTTGTAGTCGTAGATGTAGATGAACTCGTGCTTGTCGTAGTTGTACTGCTAGAAGTGCTACTGCTGGTAGAAGTAGTGGTGGTACTGCTGGAAGTAGAACTAGAAGTGGAGGTTGTAGTTGTAGATGTACTTGATGAAGTAGAAGTGGTCGTGGTGCTAGAACTCGTACTACTGGAGGTACTCGTGGTTGTAGTTGAAGTACTACTTGAGGTGGATGTAGTTGTAGTTGATGTAGAGCTTGAGGTACTGGTTGTAGTAGTTGATGTAGAAGATGAAGTAGAACTACTTGTAGAAGTTGTTGTTCCTGCATCTGCTGTATAGGTTAGTATTACTGCACCACTAGCACCATTACCCTGATACGATTCACCTCCCCCCCCCCCCCCCCCCCGGAAAACCCCCTATTCCCCCCCTTTTCCCCTTTCCCCCCCCCCCCCCCCCCCCCCCCCCCCGAACAACACCCCCCCCCCTCCTCCCCTTCTCCCCCCCCCCCCCCCCCCCCCC
>Ga0172380_10005567_pt1 | contig 15192 bp, 12 predicted proteins | sample Leawe162metaG_FD_119747 | JGI IMG/M metagenome (GOLD analysis project Ga0172380, IMG submission 119747) | Leachate microbial communities from a municipal landfill in Southern Ontario, Canada - Leachate well 162 metaG | ecosystem: Engineered > Solid waste > Landfill > Unclassified | place...
ATCACCATCGATCGCGACGTGCCCAACGCCCAGGATTGGCGGGTCTCCTGCGATCCTTCCAATCTTGCCCGCTTCGTGCAGGACATCCGCGACATCGAGGAAGCGCTGGGCGGCGGACCCAAGGTACTCGGCGAAAAAGAACAGGCCTCCATCCTCTGGGCGCGCAAGAGTTTGACGGCACTGGTCGACATCCCGGCGGGGACGAAGATCACGGCGGAAATGCTGATCGCGCAGCGGCCGGGGACGGGGATTCCGGCCTCGCGCATGGGGGAGGTGCTGGGCCGTGTCGCGTCGCAGGGCTTTCGATCAGGCGATCAGATTCCATTCGCTGTTCTCGGGGATGCGTAGAAATGGAGTTCAATCTGGTCAAGAGAGTGCCGACTCGGCTGCGCAGTGCCAGGCCGGGGGAAGGCATCGTACCCACCAATGTGGCCGGCATCGCTAGCATTGAATTTCGTCTAGCCGACAGGGCGGATCTGTTAGCGATGTCAGCCTTGATGGGGGAGGCGATTCTCCTGGATCGACAGAACCAGGACGTGTGCAAGTTGAGATTGGCGCGGTGTGGGGCGCTGAAGGAACTCCAGGCCTTCGTCGCCAAGAGGCCGGGACAAGCCTTTACACCCGATTTCGTCGACCTCTGGTTGCTCTATAGTTACGTGGCGAGTGAGATGCCCGCAGTCGTCTGGGAATTCGGTTCCGGCCTCTCGACCGTGGTGATGGCGTTTGCCCTCGCGACGACGGGACAAGGTGGGCGCCTCTTCGCCATCGAACCGGATCCCGAGTGGGCCGGAAGTACGCTGGCGGCGTTGCCGTCGCATCTGCGTGAACGCTGTGACGTGTTCTATTCCTCGGCGGTTCCCTATGCCATGCCCGGGGTAGACACCGTTCGCTTCGCCGATCTTCCGGACGAGATGCCAAGTCTGGTCTACATCGATGGGGCGCCCAAGGGTTCACGGTTCAAGGGCGCCGAGAACGTACACTTTGTCGAATCGCAGTTGCAGGCGGGCACCACCATCATGATCGACGGTAGGCCCGAGGCGGTGCAGTTTTTCCTGCTCAAACATCTCTGCCGCAAATGGAAGATGCGTTCGGAGAGTGTGTGGCTTACGCTAGTGACCGACGGTTTCACTGCAGCCGGGCAACCCTTCGGACTGGACCTGCTTGCCACCACCATGGTCCGCTTGGTCGAATAGGCAAGCCGGCGATACTCCATGAGCGACATTCCATCCACCAAGCCCGAATCCGCCAAGGTACAACTCCCGGCCAGGACCGACCAGTTGTTCCAGGCGGTCTTCGTCGTTTCGGCTTCAGCCACGGGCCAACCGGGCAAACCGGTAGTGGCCGAGGCGAATGCCTACGGCGCCTACGTCAGGCAGATGGCGCTACGTCTGGAGGCGGAGACGCGCAAGCTTGCCGCCCGCCTCAGCGACGAGAAGAAGCTCGTTGCGGCGGCGCAAGAACTGATGCAGATGGAGTCGCAGAGAAGGACCGCCTTGCAGCCCTACGTAGCGGCGGCAAAGCCGGCCGCGGCGAAGGCGCAGGCGCAGGCGGCGGCCAACTGGCGGGCGTTGCAGAATTACCTGCGCGAGCACGCGGCGCGCGAGTTGGAGGCCTTGCGCGACGCGCGACTGCGCCTGGAATTGCGCCGGGCCGAGGTGATCAACCAGCGCAGCGCGCCCCAGGTGCGCATCGTTCTTCAGGGCGGCGCCCAGATAAAGCTGCACTTCGGCAAACGCGCCGGCGATGCAAGCCAGAAGACTTGAGATCCTGCCTTCATTCGAGGCCGCGGTCGAGGATCTCGCGCCCGACGTGCGCCTGCGCGTCGCCGAGGCTCTAATGCATTTCACCGACCACAGCGCCGACAACTCCTTGCGCCCGGAATTGAAGAACGGCTTCGACAACGTCTGGAGCATCAGAATCACCAAGGGCTATCGCGCCTTTTACAAGAAACTGCGCGACAGCGAGGGCGCGATCTACCTCATGTTCCATGTCGGCCATCATGATGATTACCGCGCCCTGAAGAAGCTGGCCTCGCGCGTCTCGGTGTCCATTTCCACAACCAGCAAGGCCGGCGTGCAGGTGTCCGTGCAGACGGGTCGCGGCAGGGCTCGACAGGAGCGCAAGCACTAAGTGCCCACGATGAGAAATCTCTACCATTCGGTTCTCGCCGCTATTGTTCTGATGCTGGGCTGTAGCGGACCGGCCCTGGCCTTCGACAGCCTGCTCGCGGCCTGGCGCTCCGCCTTGCGTTCGGATCGCATCTACCTCGCCGCCGAGGCGCAGCAAAGGTCGGTGCAGGAGAAGCTGCCGCAGGCGCGGGCGGGACTGTTGCCATCCATCACGGCAAACGCCAATCGGGTCAACAACAGCGCCCAGGTCGACTACGAAGGTGCGAGCTTCGCCAATACAGATCGGCAATTCGTGACGAGGAGTTGGACCCTGTCTCTGAGCCAGCCGCTCTTCCGTATGAGTAACTTCCTACAATACGGGCGGGCCCAGTTGCAGGTCGAGCAGTCTGCCATTCAGCTCGAAGCTTCGCGTTACGATCTGATGCTGCGCATGACCAAGGCCCTTCTCGATTGGCAGACGGCTCTGCGCACCAAAGAGGCTACGGAACTGGCGAAGCACTACGCCGAGGCTGCCGCAGCCCAGGCGCGGAGCCGTCGCGCGCTGCAGCGGCTGACAGTGCCCGATCTGCTCGATGTCGAAGCGCGCCTGAAGAAGGCGGAGGCTGATGCCCTGGATGCCGCAGGTGATCTCAAGGTCAAGGCCGCCGCTTTGGCCAAGGTACTCGGTGTGACGGCGGCGCCAGCATTGTTCGCGTTCAAGCCCTTGCCCTGGCCCGAGATTCAGGGTGCCGTCGAGCAATGGGTGGCGCAGGCGCAGGAGCGTAATCCCATGGTGCGCTACGCGGCGCTGCAAGTGGCGATGGCGGACAAGGACGTCAATACGGCGCGCTCGGCCCACTTGCCCAACGTAAACCTGGTGATGAACAAGATGTATGCTTACAACTCCGGCGGCTTGGCCTTGGTCGAAGGTGCGGTGCCGAGCACGACCAACCAGACCAGCATAGGCATACAGCTCGACATGCCGATATTTTCCGGCGGGGCAACCAACTCGCGGGTCGCCGAAATGATCGCACTACGCGACAAGGCCAACGAAGATCTGGAGAATGCCCGTGGCAATGCCGCGGTCGACACGCAGGCAAACTACTTCAAGGCGCAGGCCGGCTTGGCGCAGATCCAGGCGGCGGAAATGAAGGTGCGTGCCGCTGAAGAGGAATTGCAGGGGGTGAAGGCCGGCATGTCCGTCAAGACCAAGCTGGAACTCGATGCGCTCGGAGCAGAAATGCAGTTGCTCGCCGCAAAACGCGACTACTTCAGAGCCCAGGCGGATACCATGGTATCGGTGTTGCAGTTGCGCCAAGTGAGCGGCGAGTTGAGCGACGCCGATCTCGAGGTCTGGTCGAGCATGTTCCTGCTCGAGGCACGGTTGGCGCCGAACTGAGCTTGCCCCTGCTCTTTCTTGCAGAGCGACGCCAAGATGCACCCGGAGGTCAGAAAGGAATCCCATGGCGAAACTTTCCGGTAGGTCAAGCAAATCGACCAGGGCAGTCGCTCAGCAAAGAGGGCAGCGTCCCGCTCCGCAAGAAATCATTGCACTGCAGGCTTTGTACGACCGGGGGAGATTCGCTGAGGTGGCAACGCTGGCCAAGGCGATGACGCTACGTTTTTCTCAGGATGGGCTTGGCTGGAAAGTTTGGGGTGCCGCCCTTAACGCAATGGGAAAGAGTGCGGATGCACTGGCTCCAATGCGGAGAGCGGCGGCGCTGGCGCCGAAAGATAGCGAGACACAGAATATTCTGGGCGTAATCCTCAAAGACCTGGGACGACTCGACGAAGCCGAAGCCAGCCTTCGCCGAGCGCTGCAAATCAAGCCGGATTACGCCGACGTTCATAACAACCTGGGCATCACTTTCAAGGACCTGGGGCGGCTCGACGAGGCCGAGGCCAGCCTTCGCCGAGCGCTGCAACTGAAGGGGGATTGCGCCGAAGCGCACAATAACCTGGGCCTTACCCTCAAGGACTTGAGCCGCGTTGATGAAGCCGAAGCCAGCCTGCGACTCGCACTGCAGATCAAGCCGGATTACGCTGACGCCTATAGCAACCTGGGCGTCGCCCTGAAGGACTTGGATAGGCTCGATGAGGCCGAAGCAAGCTTCCGGCGAGCTCTGCAAGTCAAGCCGAATTGCATAGAGGCGCTCAACAATCTCGCGTTGTTGCTAGACGGGCAAGGAAAGTCCGTGATGGCCTTGAACATCATCCAACAATCCCTGCTGATAAAAGCGACAGCGGAAGCGAAGTGCTACTTCGTTGACGTCCTCAAGCGTCTGCGCCTGACCCACGTTGGAAGCGGGATTCGAACAATCGTTACTCGTGCATTGAGCGAGCCTTGGGGGCGACCAAGCGATCTTGAGCGGATTTGTACCGAGATCGTCAAGCTGCAACCGCAGGTCGGGAGCTACGTTGCACGGGCAAGCGAGGCGTGGCCGCAGCGACTGTCTGCACAAGCGCTATTCGACGAGGGTGGTATCGCCACACTTGCCCACGATCCCCTGTTGTGCGCCCTCCTCAATTCGACGCCAATTTGCGAACTCGGTATGGAGCGCTTTCTTACCATGGCGCGGCATGCCATGCTCGATATAGCCACGGGGATGGCGAATTCAAGTGACGAGATAGGCTCGTCTTTGACTTTCTACAGTGCGTTGGCTTGTCAATGTTTCATCAATGAATACGTGTTCTCCTCCACGGATGATGAACTCGAGAAAGCGCGAAACTTAAGAGATTCGTTGCTTGCCGCGTTGGAAGCACGGCGACCGGTGCCGGCTCTTTGGCCGGTCACGGTGGCGGCCTACTTTCCGCTCCATTCAATCCCGACTTGCGCTCGGCTATTGGATTTCGAGTGGCCCGAGGCGGTAAAGTCATTGCTGGCGCAACAGATCAAGGAGCCAGAAGATGAAGCGCATTTGTGCGCGGCCATTCCACGATTGACCCCGATCGAGGATAAGGTGTCGCTACTGGTTCAGGGTCAATATCAGGAAAATCCCTATCCACGCTGGGTCAAGGTGGCGCCCGCCCGGACGGCAGCGAACGTCGGCGAATACTTGTGCCGAAAGTTCCCTCTGGCTTCATTCGACCGTAGCGGCAAGGGCGAAGGCAACAACGTGTTGATCGCGGGTTGCGGCACCGGCCGGCACCCGATCGAAACGGCGCGGCAATTTCCTCGTGCGCAGTTGTTGGCAGTCGATCTGAGCATGAGCAGCCTTGGCTACGCAAAGCGGAAATCGCGAGAATTGGGCCTCACATCAATCGAGTACGCACAGGCTGACCTGTTGAAGCTGGATTCACTTGGCAAGAGCTTCGATGTAATCGAGTCTCTCGGCGTGTTGCACCACCTCGCCGACCCCTGGGGTGGATGGCGAATGCTGCTGTCTTTGCTTCGTCCTGGCGGTTTCATGAAACTCGGGTTCTATAGCGAGGTGGCGCGGCGCGACGTCGTCAAGGCGCGGGATTTTATCGCCGCCCGCGGCTACGGCTCTAGCGCCGAGGATATCCGAAAATGCCGTCAGGACCTGATTGATGGTGACGGGGGTCGCGATTTTCGCGACCTGTTCAAGTTCAAGGACATGTTTAGCACAAGCGAGTGCCGTGATCTGCTTTTTCATGTCCAGGAGCAGCGCATGACACTCGTCGATATTGAGGCCTTTCTTCGGGAGAACAAGCTGACGTTTCTCGGATTTGATATCGATGCAAACATCATCCAGGCTTACAAGCAACGCTTTCCCGGTGATCGTGCGGCCACAAGTCTAGAGCAGTGGCAGAGTTTTGAGCTCGACAACCCGAATACATTCTCGGCGATGTACCAGTTCTGGATACAAAAGGCCAGCTAATTTCCGCTATGAATACGATTCCGAAATTCAAGCATCTGTTCGTCGATGACCGCTGGATTGCTCGCACACACGCCGTGCACCGCGCGCCGGGTCCGGTCACCAAGCATCCGCACAATCCGCTGCTGAAGCCCGAACATCCCTGGGAGGAGGGCCTCAAGTGCTATGGCACGGCCATCCACGACCAGGGCCGCTTCCGCCTTTGGTATCAGGCCCTGGCCTTTCGCCAACGCATTCATCGCGCGTTCGAGACAGCGGTCGGCTACGCCGAGAGCGATGACGGGCTGAGCTGGGAAAAGCCCCTGGTCGGTGTCGGGCACCCGCTCTTCGGCAAGACCCATTGGCTGGTCCTGAGCAGCGGCCGCGCCCACCTCTGCAGTCCCAGCGTAATCCGCGACAGCCGCAAGGTGGCGGGCTCGCGTCGCTACAAGATGATGTTTTTCGATGCCATGGATGCCGAGCTGTTGCGCGCCCACGGCTCACCCTTCCCGCCAGACCCGGCGGTCATTGGCTGGGGACCGGTAGAAGGCGAGGGGATCTTCGTCGCTTTCTCGGCTGATGGCGTGCGTTGGCACAAGCATCCGTTTCCGGTGATCCCCGGGCCGAACGACGTCGTTTCGGTGAACCAGCGCGCCGACGGCAGCTACCTCGCAACCTTCAAGACCAGCAACCATCCGCAACGGCATTTCCGCGTCCTCGGCTGCTCGACCTCGCGCGACTTCATCCACTGGACACCACCGCGTGTCATCCTCGAGCCCGATTGGCACGACCCATTCGGCACCGAGTTCTACGGCATGAACAGCTTCGACTATTGCGGCAACCTGCTCGGCCTGATCTGCGTCTACCACAACAGTCCCGACAACAAGACGCTGGACATCCAACTGGCCAACTCGGCCGATGGCGAGCAATGGCAGCGTTGCCTCGATCGACAGCCCCTGATCGAGGTGGGTGCGCGCGGAAGCTGGGATGCGGGCGGCCTCTACATCGCCTCGACGCCCCTGGTGTCGCCGCCGCAGGCGCCCGAGGAAATCTGGTTCTACTACAGCGGCATCAGCGCCCGCCACGATGACATGCGCTTCAAGGAATGGCAGATCGGTCTGGCCAGCCTGCGTCTCGACGGTTTCGCCGTGATGCGCGCCGGTTATTTCAAAGCCTGGCTGCAGACGGTGCCGCTGCGAGCCGCGTCGAGCAAATTGCGGATCAATGCCAATTGCCGGCACGGCTGGATTCGGGTGCAGATTTTCGACGCGGCGAGCAGCGAGCTTCTCGCCGAATCGGTTCCCATCCAGGGACAAGACAGTGTCGCCCTGGCGCCCGAATTGAAGCTGGCAAAGTCATTTCGGCGCCGCCAGGTGACGCTGGTATTCGAGATGCAGAAGTGCGATCTGTACAGCTTCTGGTTCGAAGCGGGCGGGTGACGCAGCGGACTGTGGATACCTGGGTCGTTCTCGGGCTGGGCTGCGCGCTGGGCACGGCCATCGCCGACGTCCTGACCAAGCAGAGCGCTGGGGGGCGCGATCTGCACGCAGCCATCCTCACCCGCACCCTGCTGCCGGCGCTGCTGCTGCTGCCTCTGCTGTTCTGGCTGGGCTGGCCGCAGATCGAGGCGGAGGCGGCGATCTGGCTGGCGCTGGCCTGGCCTTTGGAAGTCCTGGCCCTCAATTGGTACATCGACGCGGTGCGCTGCGGAGTACTCGCGCGAACGCTGCCCTTTCTCGCGCTGACGCCGGCGATATCATTCTTGGCCGCGTTCCTGCTGCTCGGCGAACGGCTCTCACAAGCAACTGCGGCAGGTGTCCTGCTGGTCGTGGGTGGATGCTACCTTGCCTATCGTGGCGAGTCTAAGCGTGTCGAAGGTCCTTTGCCTACGGAAGCCGCCGGAGCGATGGACGAATCGGACCGGCGATCGCGTAGCCGCGCCATCAGGTTGATGGCAGGCGTGGCCGCGATATATGCGCTAACGCCGGTTCTGGCTAAGGCGGCAATGAGGGGCGGCAATCCTTTTGCCTTTGGCATCTTCTACTATGCTGCCGTTGCCGGACTGTCCGCAGTTGCGATCCTGCTGCGCAAGCCGCGCGCCTGGTGTGCCTTGAGGGAGTTGCGGCGGGTCGATTGGGCGATAGGCGTTTGCATTGCAGTCGTGGTGCTGATGCACTATGCGGCGCTCCAATTAGCGGCTGTTCCGGCATTTCTCGCGCTGAAACGGCTGAGCATAGTTTTCGCCGCCGTGCTCGGCGCGCTGGTGCTGCACGAGGTGCGCGGCTGGGCCTTCTGGGCGCCATCTCTGCTGGCCGTCGCCGGGGCCGGCTTGATCGTCGTGAGGTAGATACTGTTGTCAGCGCTTGCGCCTGGCGATCTATTTCAGCAATCTCAGATAGCTGTTTTCGAACTGATCCATGCCGAAGTTGGTATCGACCAATTGATTATCGGTTTCATTGATCAGCACGATTGCCTGCGCATCCACGAAATACTTGCGTTTGGCGTGACCTTTCAAGAAGAATAGTAGAGCGCTCAGCCTGCTGTCTATGAAGATCGACGTCCCGATCCCGAGACTGTCCTCTATCTGCCCGACCGTCTCGGCCCCGAGCCAGAGCGCCCCGTCCGGTGCGCCGTCGATATAGATCATGTCCGGTGACGTGGTGGGGAGATCGGCAAAGCACATCGAGTCGCGCCCGGACCATTGGCTCTCTCGAGACGGCGAAAAACTTACGTCGCAGCAGTTGCGCAGCGACTCCGGTATCGATTGCCAGGTGGAACCCGCCCATGCCTTATTCGATTCCACGGAGTAAAGCCGACCGCTACCATTTTGGGTCAGTGCCACCGCCATGGCGACCGTTGACAGGCCGGATCCAAGTTCTAGCACCTCGCGCGGTTTGGCAGCCCGAATGTGCGCGTACAAGTACCAGAGATCGACGAAGTCCGGCGCGAAGGCCGTTTTCGGCCGCGCCTTGCCAAATTCCTTTATTGCCTCCCAGACGCCAAGTTGCTTGAGATTGGCAAAACACTTGATCTGAAGATCGCGATCCCTCTTGATCAGAACCCGCAGCAATTCGGCGATATATTTCTGATGCTCCGGATTGCTTGGGTCGCACTTCACTTCGTGGAGCCCCGAGCGGTGGTGAGCACAAGGAAATGGCGCTCCCGGCGGCAGCACAACCGGAACCCGCCGGGCTTCCGCAAATACGTTCAATTTCTGCATAGGTACCGGTCGCGAGAAAGGAGATCGGCGCAGCCTTTGGCGACAAACGCGAAGAGCGCATTATAGAGGAGATAGTCAGCGGCACGGCGCCCAAGATTGCTATGTGCCGGTTACTTGCAGGATCGTCGTGTATGTAGTTGTTGCATCCCGCACGTTGTCCAAGCCCTTATAGACCCGGCAATTCGTGAGCCAATGAAACGTAATATCAGAGTTCATCAGGTACAAGAATGCCGACAATCTGCCATCGATAACGATGATCGTACCTTTCTTGAGTATTTGTCGATTCCGTAAAATGAAATCCGCCCCTTTCGCTTTGGACGCTTTCGGCGCTGCGTCGAGATAGATCATGTCGAATGGCCCGTCGAGAGACACGTCAAATACCGTCGTCGGCTCTGCATTGAACTCATAAACCTTGACCCCAGGCGAAATGAATCTGACGAGGTGCTCCATCTGTTCGGCGGCCACGGCACTTGCCATCATTGCGGCGAACTCTCCGCTTGGCTCGATAGAGGTTAGCGACGGCTCGTTCGAACTGTGCTTGAAATGATCCAGGTAGTGACAAAAGACCAGCGTGGAATAGCCGCTTCCCAGTTCAAGGATGTTTTTTGGCTGCGTATGATTCGCGACTCTACAGAGTATCTCCAGGTCGGCATAATCCGGGGGAAAGCGATTCTGCTCCTGCAGAGTTAGGATGCTGTCAAGGACGCCAAGCTTTCCTAGATTCCTGGCTGAACGTGCTTGAATAGCTTTTTCCAGGCCCAGCAGACTATCCATGAATGAGAAGACGGCTTCGGAACCCCAGGACAAGAGGTCATAACCCGACAACTCGACATCGGTGGCCTGCGCACTGCTCTTCGACCCCGCCTGCCAATGAATGAATTTTGTCCCTCTATCAAAATGCCGCGGGATGGTCTTTTCCAAATCACGGTGTAGCCGGCTATTTACTATGCTGTCCACGGTGCGCGGTCCTCGGCATACTATCTATAAGCGCTCGACGTGTCTCACCCGCAGGCGCGTGCATGGGCGGCAATTCCCAATCTCCGATAAGGAAGTCATGCCTGTGCCAGCATTCGAGCGCATTCCACCGCAAATCATCGGGAATATGTGCGGCTGACTCCGGGGCAAGGTATTCAATAATGAATGAACTGCGTCTTTCCGGCCAGGAGTTGGCACGTCCCGCCCTACGTATATTCCAATCCCGTCGCCGCGAGGCCAACCAGATTGACGTGTTGGATGTTCTCGGCGCAGTTGGCTGCCTTCACTAGCAGTTCGGCCTGAGTCAGGACGTGTTGATCGAGGAGGCTTACGAAGTAAGCGATGTCGCCAGCCTCGGAAGCGTTGGTAGTCCCCATCACATTGTGGTACACCAAGGTCACGAAGGCCGTGTTGCTGCTCGAGCCCGCCATGCCTTGAAACAGCCCGGTATTGATGACGGGCTGGGAGAGCGTGTCCAACGTATAGCCGGCATCGAACAGGGAGATTCCCTGGCTCACCAGATCCGGGGTGAGACTGCTCATCCCAAAAGCGGCAGCTATCAGCTTGGCAGTGGCACCGGCGCCGCCGTCGAGGTCGAATGCAAGCTTCTTGTCGGCGAACTGGATGCGCTCGATGTTAAGGAGCGTATCGGTTCCCCCTGCGCCGGTATTGTCCGTCACGGCGTAGGAACCGTCGGTGTTATAGGAGAGCGTGTAGCCGGCTCGATTTCCTGAGAATATGATCGTATCTATTCCGCCGAGACCGTCGATGGTCTCGGTGCCGGCACCGCCGTGCAGCGTGTCGTTGCCGGATGTCCCCATGCTGCCCGGACTGGGTGGCGGGTCGAAATCGGTCAACGCAGATATAGGCATGATGGCGAATTCCAAAACTCGGTCTGCGGCAAGTATATCCCTCCAGGCTTGCGCATGGGTCTAGTGCGTTTCAGGGTAAAGCCAATACATAGTTCGACTACATCCATAGCGCTCGGGCAGACCCGGATTAGGTGATTGATCGCGACCAGAATTGGATAAACGGCGGAATAGAGGCGATCCGCGCAAGTCAGGGAGAGTATCGACACCAGAATTGGTACATACCCCTGAAGACCATGGGATTCCGGGTCTCGTAGTTAGCCCAGTTGGCAAGAGACGTCGCGGATTGGTGGACAGGACTCCTTGACGCTTGTTCCTCGTCCCGCCGCTCGTGGCTGCCTGTCTTGGGGGAGATGATTAAGATATCATGCAGCGTCTTGCATTTGGCTAATCGTCAGAGATGAGCCCAAATCCGGCCCTCGTCAACGCTTCCGAACTGCGCGCCGCGCTGGCCGCGCAGCGGCCGCATCTGCGCTCGGCCATTTTCTTCGGAATCTTCACCAACCTGCTGGTGATGGCGCCGACGCTGTACATGCTCGAGGTGTATGACCGCGTCGTCAGCAGCCGCAGCGGCATGACCCTGGCGATGCTGACGCTCGCCGTCGTTGCGCTGCACGTGCTGCTGCAGGTGCTCGATTGGGTGCGCGCCGCCGCTCTGCAGCAGGCTGCATTGGGATTCGATGCGCGCATTGCTTCCCGCCTGTTCGACGCCTTGTTCGAAGCCAGGCTGCGGCACACCCCGGGCGCCACGACCCAGGTGTTCAACGACCTGCGCACGCTGCGCGATTTCATCGGCAGCGCTGCGCCGCTGGCGCTGCTCGATGTGCCGCTGGCGCTGCTCTATGTGCTGGTGATCTTCGCCATCAACCCCATCATGGGCTGGATGGCGATTGTCGGTGCGCTCGTCCAGGTGCTCCTCGCCTGGCTGACGGAGCGCAACACCCAGGCACCGTTGCGCGCCGCGAACCGGGCCATGATCGGTGCGCAGGAATACGTGCATGGCGCTCTGCGCAACGCCGAGGTGATCGCCGCCATGGGTATGCAGCCGGACATCCATCGGCGCTGGCTGCGCCAACAACAGTCATCCCTGTCGCTGCAGGCCTCGGCCTCGGATCAGGCCGGTGCCTACGCCGCGCTGTCACGCTTCATGCAGATGGCGCAGGGTTCACTGTTGCTGGGCGCCGGTTGCTGGCTGACCATCAACGGACTCTTTCCGGGCGGCGGCGGCTTGATGATCGTCGCCTCCATCCTCGGCGGTCGTCTGCTGACGCCCATCGTGCAGTCCATCGCCATGTGGCGGCAGGTGGCCAATGCCGGGGACGCCTACCTCCGCCTCGATCATCTGCTGCGGACGGCGCCGGCGCGGCAGGCTGGCATGTCGCTGCCGCCGCCGCGCGGCACCCTGAGCTTGGAGGGGGTGGTTGCAGCCGCGCCGGGCTCGAATCTGGCCATCATCCGCGGCATCTCGCTGCTGCTGCCCAAGGGTCAGGTGCTGGCGATCCTCGGCCCCTCGGCCTCGGGCAAGACGACGCTGGCGCGGCTGATGGTAGGTGTCTGGCCGGCCGCCAGCGGCAAGGTGCGTCTTGACGGCGTCGACGTCTACTCCTGGAGCAAGGCCGAGTTGGGTCCGCACGTCGGCTATATGCCGCAGGAGGTCGAGTTGTTCGACGGCAACCTGGCCGAGAACATCGCCCGTTTTGGGCCGGTGGACATGGCTATGGTCGAGACGGCGGCGCGCGCCGTCGGACTGCACGAGATCATCCTGGCCATGCCGCGAGGCTATGCGACCCAGGTCGGCGAGGATGGGGCCCTGCTCTCCGGCGGACAGCGCCAGCGAGTGGCCTTGGCGCGCGCCCTGTATGGCGAGCCGAGCTTCGTGGTCCTCGACGAGCCCAATTCGCACCTCGACGAGGCTGGCGAACAGGCGCTGCTCGCCGCTCTGCTGGCGCTGAAGGGACGCGGCGCGACGGTGGTGCTGATCACCCACCGCATCAGCGTTCTGCCGGCGGTGGACCTGCTGTTGCTGCTGCAAGACGGGCAGGCCAAGGCCTACGGCCCGCGGGACGAGATTCTTGCGGCCCTGCAGCGTGCTGCCCAGGCTGCCGCGCCCGGCGGCAGCGCCCCGGCACCTGCGGCCGGCTGATCGGCGCGATGCATCGTCCCAGCTTTTTTCGGCGCAGCGAGCTGGCGGCAACGCTCTGGCTGCTGCGGCGCGAGTTCGCGGTGTGTACCGTGTTCACCGCCGTGGTCAACCTGCTGCTGCTGACGCCCAGTTTATACATGCTGCAGGTCTTCGACCGGGTGTTGGCGAGCCAAAGCGAGCTGACGCTGCTGGCCCTGACGCTGGTCATGCTGTTCCTGTTTCTCGCGCTGGCCTTCGCCGAGTGGTCGCGTTCGCGCCTGCTGGTGCGCACCGGGGTGAAGATGGATGAACAGATCAATACGCGTCTGTTCACCGCCAGCTTTGTCAGCCATCTCGAGCAGGAGGGCGGCAACGCGTCGCAGGCCTTCGCCGACCTGAGCCAGTTGCGCCAGTTTCTCACCGGCCCCGGCCTGTTCGCCTTTCTCGATGCGCCCTGGGCGCCGATCTACACGCTGGTCCTGTTCCTGCTGCATCCCTGGCTGGGCTGGCTCTCGCTGCTGTTTACCGTCGTCCTCGTTGCCGTCGCCTGGTTGAGCCACAGGCTGACCCACCTGCCCGTGGAAAGGGCGCAGGCTGCCGGCCTCGAGGTTGGAGCCTACTTGCAAGCCAAGTTGCGCAACGCCGAGACGATGGAGGCCATGGGCATGCTGGGCGGCCTGCGCCGACGCTATCTCGGGCGCCACCGGCGTTATCTGGCGCTCAACCATCGCGCCCAGGACCTGGTGCTGCGCCTGCAGGGCTCGAGCCGGTTTCTGCGCTACGCGCAGCAATCGCTGGCGCTCGGTGCTGGCGCCCTGCTGGTGATCGAGGGCGAGTTGACCCCGGGGGCGATGGTTGCGGCCAATCTGCTGGTGGGTCGCGCCACCCAGCCGGTGGACGCGCTGGTGTCATCGTGGAAGGCGTTTCTCGCGGCGCGCCTGGCCTTCTTGCGCATTGAAACGCTGCTGCAGCGGCATCCGGCGACCCGTGCGCGCGCGATGCCGGCGCGGCCGCGCGGCGAGGTCCGTCTCGAGCGACTGAGTGCCACCGCGCCCGGCCGCACCGAGCCGATCCTCAAGGATCTGAACGCGGTCTTTCCAGCCGGCGCGGTGATCGGCGTCATCGGTCCCTCGGGTTCCGGCAAGTCCACCCTGGCGCGCGCGCTGATCGGCGTCTGGCCGTGGAGCGAGGGCGGGGTGCTGCTCGATGGCCAGACTATAACCGGCTGGCGGCGTGAAGAACTCGGTCCCTATCTGGGCTACCTGCCGCAGGACGTGGAATTGTTCGCCGGCAGCATCGCCGAGAACATCGCGCGTTTTGGCCGCATCGATTCGGACAAGGTGATCGCCGCGGCCCAGGCGGCGGGCATGCACGAGATGATCCTGCGTTTTGCCCAGGGCTACGACACACCCATCGGCGAGGCCGGACAGGCCCTCTCCGGCGGCCAGCGCCAGCGCATCGCCCTGGCCCGCGCCCTGTACGGCGAGCCGAGCCTGGTCGTGCTCGACGAGCCCAATGCGAATCTCGACGATGCGGGGGAGGCGGCGCTGCTCCGGGCCATCGCGGAGTTGAAGCGCCGCGGCAAGACGGTATTCCTGATTAGCCACCGATTGAATATCATCGGCAGCGTCGACCGCTTGTTGTTGCTGCGCGACGGCCGCATAGAGCACTATGGGCCAGCACAGGAGGTCATGGCGACGATGCGCTCGGCGAGCGTGGCACCCGTGGTTTCCGCTCGCCTGGCGGCGGATCTTTCTCAATAGGACGGATTGTGGCGACACAGGAAGTGTCAGACGGCAACGAATCTGCGGCGCTCGCGCGAGGCGACGAGCCGTGGCTGCCCAACGACACCTCGCGTCCGGCGCGCGTCGGCCTGTGGGCGCTGGCCCTCGGCTTCGGCGGCTTTCTCCTCTGGGCGGCGTTGGCGCCGCTCGACGAAGGCGTGCCGACGGCGGCCGCGGTGACCATCGACACGAAGCGCAAGACGGTGCAGCATCCGATCGGCGGCATCGTGCGCCAGGTCATGGTCAGGGAGGGCCAGGTCGTCGCCAAGGGCGATGCCCTGCTGCGCATAGACGAT
>Ga0172380_10005569_pt1 | contig 15188 bp, 17 predicted proteins | sample Leawe162metaG_FD_119747 | JGI IMG/M metagenome (GOLD analysis project Ga0172380, IMG submission 119747) | Leachate microbial communities from a municipal landfill in Southern Ontario, Canada - Leachate well 162 metaG | ecosystem: Engineered > Solid waste > Landfill > Unclassified | place...
CTTCATCCATATCCTGCAAATGGAGGCCTATCGTACTGAGTGCCTGGGCAAGCAGACGCTCGCCAAGCTTGGCTGATTCGGTGAGATGCATGGTGCGCAGTGAGTGGCGAATCTCGGCACGAGCTTTGCTGGTGGCGACGTAGCCAAGCCAAGCCGGATTGGGGTGAGTCTGCGCTGCGGTGATAATCTCGACACGGTCGCCGTTGCGCAGTTCGGTGCGTAAGGGTACTAATTCACTGTTGACCTTGGCTGCAACGCAGCGGTTGCCGATGTCGGTATGCACAGAATAAGCAAAATCAACGGTTGTCGCACCGCGCGGCAACGAGAATATCTTGCCCTTGGGTGAGAAAACATAGACTTCATCGGGAAACAGGTCGATCCTGAGGTGCTCCAGAAACTCTGCCGAATCACCGCTTTGGGCCAGACTTCCAAGCAGACTTTGTAGCCATTGGTGGGTTTTTTGCTGCAACTCGTTGATCTGTGAATCAGATGCCTTGTACAGCCAGTGCGAAGCCACGCCGCTCTCCGCCAGCTTGTTCATTTCGTGGGTACGGATCTGCACTTCTATCGGGGTGCCAAATGGGCCAAACAATGTTGTGTGCAACGACTGGTAACCGTTGGCTTTGGGAATTGCGATATAGTCTTTGAATTTACCCGGGAATGGTTTGTACAGCCCATGTAAAGCGCCCAGGGCAAGGTAGCAGGACGCGACATCATCTACCAGGATACGAAAGCCATAGATGTCGAGCACTTGGGCAAAGGCCAGGGATTTGGCCTGCATCTTCTGGTAGATGCCGAATAGGTGTTTTTCGCGACCCTTGACCTCGACCTTGATCTGGTGCAACTCCAGACGTTTGCTGATTGCCTCCAGAATTTTGCTCACGACCTCACGCCGATTGCCGCGTGCCACCATAAGTGCCTTGGATAGAACACGATAACGGTTGGGGTGTAAATATTTGAAGCTGAGGTCTTGCAGTTCCTGGAAAATATTGTTCAGACCGAGGCGATTGGCGATGGGGGCGTAGATATCCATCGTTTCGCGGGCGATACGGGCGCTTTTGGATGCCGAGACCGAGCCAAGGGTGCGCGCGTTATGAAGCCGATCAGCCAGCTTGATGAGGATGACACGCACATCGCGTGCCATGGCCAGCAACATCTTGCGAAAATTCTCGGCTTGCGCATCTTCCTTGGTTTCAAATTTCAGCTTGTCGATTTTGCTCAAGCCTTCAACTAATTCGGCCACGGTAGAGCCGAAGGGTTTAGCTATTTGCTCGAGGGTGACGGGTGTGTCTTCGACGACATCGTGTAACAGGGCGGCAATGATGGCATGCGCGTCCAGATGCAGCACAGTGAGGATGCGCGCAACGGAGATGGGATGCGTGACGTAGGGTACGCCTGATTGGCGTAACTGGCCGGCGTGAGCGCTGCGACTGAATTCAAGCGCCGCCTTGACTTGTGCCACGTCCTCCGGCTTGAGATAGGTGGAGACTTCAAGCAGGAGGGCATCAGCATCGGCTTTTGACATGAGCTAAGCCCCGCGCTTCTGTAGCCGTAGAGGCGCTACAGTTCAGGCCATGCCGCGATTGAGAATTTCCACGCCGACTTTGCCTTCGCTGATTTCGCGCAAAGCGATTACGGTGGGCTTGTCCTTGCTGATTTCAACCAGATGGTTGGCGCCATTGGCCAATTGGCGAGCGCGGTAGGCTGCCGCCAGCGTCAGCTCGAAACGGTTGGGAATATTTGCCATGCAATCTTCTACAGTGATGCGTGCCATAATTTATTTCTCCGGAGTCAGGAATTGATTGATGAGACTACGTTGTCGGACGAGCTGTTTGGCAAGGCGTAAACGCGCGGCCAGGACGATGGAGTTCAGTTCCCGCACTGCCTCATCAAGGTTGGTGTTGATAATAACATAATCGAATTCAGATAGATGGGAGACATCCTCGCGCGCGGCGGCGAGACGGGCGGCAATCACCTCCGGAGCGTCCTTGCCGCGACCCTGCAAGCGTTGCGCCAGTGTTTCCAGCGAAGGGGGCAAGACGAAAATGCACAAACATTCCGGAAATAAACCGCGCACCTGAGCCGCTCCCTGCCAGTCGATCTCCAGCAGAATGTCGCGATCACGGGCATTCTCCTGCATGATCCAGCTGCAGGAGGTGCCGTAAAGATTGCCATACACTTCGGCGCTTTCCAGAAACTCACCACTTGCGGCCATGGCTAGGAATTGCTCGCGGCTGACGAAATGATAATCCTTGCCGTCGATTTCGCCCGTGCGGGGCGAACGCGTGGTGTAGGACACAGACAAGTCGATCTGCGGATTGGTCTGCAGCAAGGCTTGTACCAAACTGGTCTTGCCGGCACCCGAGGGCGCGCTGATAACGAAAAGACTGCCGGACATATAATCTCCTATTCGATATTTTGTACTTGCTCGCGCATCTGTTCGATGAGCAGCTTGATTTCCATGGCGCAATGTGAAACTTCCGCATCGACCGACTTCGCACCCAGAGTATTGGCTTCGCGATGTAATTCCTGCATCAGGAAATCAAGGCGTTTGCCGATGGCGCCACCGCCTGCCAGAGAGCGCTTAACTTCAGTCAGATGAGCGTCGAGACGAGAAAGCTCTTCGTCCACGTCGATTTTGCTGGCATACAGCGAGATTTCCTGGCGTATACGCTCGTCATCGTTGCCGCCCAATGCCTCAAGCAGACGTGTGCGCAATCTGGCCTCGTAGGCAGCCATGGCAGCCGGAATACGCGGGGCCACTGCACTGCGCAACGCTTCGATCTGTGCCACACGTTGCTGCAGAAAACTATCGAGTTTTTCACCTTCGCGCCGGCGCGCGGCGGAGAACTCTTGCAGCACCTGCTGCAATAAAGCGTTGAGGGCGGTGTTTAATTTATCGCCGCTGACACTTTGGCTTTCCAGGACGCCGTTCCAGCGCAGAACATCAATTACCGCAAGTTCACTCGCGCCGGGGAGAATGGTGCGAATTTGTGTGCCCCAGGCAGACAGTTGGCGCACCAGTTCCAGATTGAGCTGAACCGGATGCTGTGCGGTCTGGCGCAGGCTGAAATTTACCCGGCACTCCACTTTGCCGCGGCTGATTTGTGCGCTGATCGCCTCGCGCAGTGAGGGTTCATGCCCTCTCACTTCATCCGGCAGACGCAGTTGCAGATCGAGATAGCGATGGTTGACCGAACGTAATTCCAGCGTGAGAGAACCACCTTCGAGTTCGGCGGCTGCCACGGCAAAGCCGGTCATGCTGTAGATCATGGGAGCTCCGGGTGGATGGAAAAAATACGGACTAAATGGCGCGCATTATATTACGATTGCGCAACCATGCATCGATACACGGTGGCGTGTGCCATTCAAACCTGCAGGAAAAATAGATGAAGTTTGTCATTCACCAAGCCAATAAAATCGGTGGTCGCAAGTACAATCAGGACCGCGCCGGTTATGCCTATACCAACGAGGCATTGCTGCTGCTGCTGGCTGATGGCATGGGCGGCCATTTACATGGCGAGGTTGCTGCAGATATGGCGATCTATACCTTCATGCGCGCCTTCAGCCGACTGGAAGCGGGGCGGGCGCAGGAACCGGAAGTATTTCTTCGGGCCACCATGCGCGCCGCGCATGACGCCATTATTGAATACGCACTGGAACAAAAACTGGGGGGCAATCCGGGGACAACCTGTGTTGCGGCACTGGTGCAGGATGGTAAGGTATGGGTCGCGCATGCCGGTGATTCCCGTTTTTACCAGTTGCGCGATGGCAGGGTGGCGATGGTCAGCCACGACCATTCGGTAGTGCAGCAATGGGCGGACTGGGGCATCATCAGCCCGGAAGAAATGAAAACGCATCCCGATCGCAACAAGATCACCAACTGTCTGGGTGGCGTGGAGGACATGTTCTATACGGAAGTTTCCCCCTGCACCGATGTGCAGGACGGCGATACGCTGTTGCTTTGCAGCGATGGCTTTTGGAGTCCGCTCGAAGAAAAAGATCTGATGGAGATGCAAGTTGCATCGTCATTGCCAAACGTCCTGGACCAACTGATCGACACCGCTGTTATGCGCGAGGCGGGGCGTGCCGATAACACGACGGCCGTTGCCGCGCGCATGGGCACAGCAGGGCAAGATCACCCGACCGAAATTCCCGTTTGTGTGCCTCTGGCCATTGCAGCGTAACTGGCGCGTTATAATCGCGCCCCTTTTTGTATCCTTCCGAGGTTTTATTCATGCGTCCCAGCCAGCGCCAGCCAGAGCAGCTTCGTTCAATTTGTATCACCCGTCATTACACCAAACACGCCGAAGGCTCGGTACTGATCGAGTGTGGCGACACCAAAGTTATATGCACAGCCAGCGTCGAAGATCGTGTGCCGCCGCACAAGAAGGGTAGCGGTGAAGGTTGGGTTACAGCCGAATACGGCATGCTGCCGCGTTCGACTGGCAGCCGCATGTCGCGTGAAGCGGCCAAGGGCAAGCAATCCGGACGCACGCAGGAGATTCAGCGTCTGATCGGGCGCAGCCTGCGCGCCGTGGTTGATCTTGGTAAATTGGGCGAGTACACCATTCAGATCGATTGTGATGTGATTCAGGCGGACGGTGGCACGCGCACCGCCAGCATTACCGGGGCTTTTGTGGCGCTGCATGATGCGGTTTCCGGTTTGATGGACAAAGGATTGGTAAAGGAAAATCCGCTCAAGGACTTTGTTGCTGCCATCTCGGTTGGTATTTTCGAGGGCAAGCCGGTGCTCGACCTCGATTATGCCGAGGACTCCGCCTGCGATACCGACATGAACGTAGTAATGCTGGGGAGTGGCTACTTTGTCGAGGTGCAGGGTACGGCAGAGGGTCATCCATTCTCGCACGAGGAAATGGATGCACTGCTGGCGCTGGCAAAGTCCGGCATTGCGCAATTGGTCGAAAAGCAGCGTGCGGTTTTGGCGCAATGAACAAACTGGTTATCGCTTCCAATAATCCCGGCAAACTGCGCGAGTTTCAGCACATGCTGGCGCCGCTCGGCATTGAAGCGCTTACCCAGGCACAGTTGGGCATCACCGAGGCCGAAGAGCCACACTGCACTTTTATTGAAAACGCACTGGCAAAGGCGCGTCATGTCAGCGCAGCATCGGGACTGCCTGCGCTGGCCGACGATTCCGGTATTTGTACAGAAGCTTTGGGCGGTGCGCCTGGCGTACAGTCGGCGCGGTATGCGGGGGACAATCCGAAGTCCGATACACGCAACAACGAGAAGTTGTTGCAGGCGATGCAGGGCGTGACGGATCGTCGTGCGCATTATTACTGCGTGCTGGTGCTGGTGCGTCATGCCGATGACCCGCAGCCAATCATTGCTGAAGGTGAATGGCACGGTGAGATTGCGCACGAAGAACACGGGGACGGCGGATTTGGCTATGACCCTTTGTTCTGGCTGCCCGAACTGGGCAGGATGAGCGCGGAATTGAGCCACGCTGAAAAACACGCAATCAGTCATCGCGGCAAGGCGTTGCAGGTGCTGTTGCAGAAGCTGCGCGGCGCATGAACACCCAGCCGTTGCATCCTGTCGGCCTCAAATCGCAGGCGGTCAATTTTCAGGCAACCCCACCGCTGTCCTTGTACATCCACATTCCGTGGTGTGTGCAAAAATGCCCATATTGTGATTTCAATTCGCACGAGATGCGCGGCGCATTGCCAGAACAGGAATATGTTAATGCGCTGGTGCGTGATCTCGAGCTGGCACTGCCGCTGATCTGGGGTCGCAAGGTCTATTCCATTTTCATCGGTGGCGGCACACCCAGTTTGTTCTCGGGGGAGGTGCTCACGCATTTGCTGACGCAGGTGCGCATGCTGCTGCCGCTGGCACACGATGCCGAAATCACGCTGGAGGCCAATCCAGGCACGGTGGAAGCGGAGCGTTTCGCTGCCTATCGCGATGCCGGGGTGAATCGCCTGTCCCTCGGCATCCAGAGTTTTAACGATACGCATCTGCTGGCGTTGGGGCGCATTCACAATGCTGAGGAAGCGAAACGTGCCATCGAGATTGCGCAGCGTCATTTCGATAACGTCAATCTTGATCTGATGTATGCGTTGCCGCAGCAATCGCTGGAGCAGGCATTGCAGGATGTGCAGATTGCGCTGCAATTTCAGCCGCAGCATCTGTCCTGCTACCACCTGACGCTGGAGCCGAATACATTGTTTGCGCACCAGCCGCCGCCGTTGCCGGACGACGATGCGAGCAGCGAAATGCAGCGCCAGATCGAAACATTGCTTGCTGCCCACGATTACGAACATTACGAAACTTCGGCCTTCGCCCAGCCCGGACGCCGCTCGCGCCATAATCTGAACTACTGGCAGTTCGGGGATTACCTCGGCATCGGTGCGGGTGCACACAGCAAATTGAGCTTCCATGATAGGGTGATGCGGCAGGCACGTTACAAGCAGCCGCAGGCCTATCAGGACGGAGTAGTGCAGGCGGCACCGGTGCAGGATGAATATCTGTTGAGCAGGGATGACCTTGCCTTCGAGTTCATGATGAACGCCCTGCGCCTGAATGTCGGTTTCGACGAGATGCTGTTTCAGGAGCGCACCAGTCTGCCCCTGCTATTGATTCGCAACGAACTGGCAGAGGCCGAAAGGCGGGGATTGTTGTTGCGCGAAGGGCAACGCATTGCACCGACCGAACTGGGGCGACGTTTCCTGAATGATCTGTTACAGATTTTCCTTGCGCCGAAACACTAGATCCCACACACCATGTCCGAGACGCAAACCGCGCTGTTCAAACTTGGTAAGCGGTCGATAGGCTGGGCGCGGCGCGTAGTCTGTTGCAGTGTTCTCCAGTAATGGTTCGGCGCCAAGTACCGCCAGCACCTGTTCCGCATAATCCTGCCAGTCGGTCGCGACGTGAAGGTAGCCGCCGGGTTTGAGCTTCTGCACCAGCCCGGCGATGAACGGCGCCTGAATCAGCCGACGCTTGTTGTGGCGAGCTTTGTGCCACGGGTCGGGGAAGAAGATGTGCGCGCCGTCGAGTGTGTTGTCCGCGATCATGTCGCGCAGTACCTCTACGGCATCGTGTTGCATGACACGGATGTTGTTCAGCTGTTGCGATTCGATCAGTTTGAGCAGATTGCCCACGCCGGGTGTGTGCACTTCCAGCGTGAGATAGTCGATTTCCGGATGCGATTGGGCGATGGTCGCGGTGCTGTCGCCCATGCCGAAGCCTATTTCGAGGATTTTAGGCGCACTGCGGTTAAAGACGGCATCTAGGTCCAATGGCTGTGCGGCATACGCGATACCGAAGCTGGGCATCAGTTCAGCGATTGCGCGTTGCTGTCCGGGTGAAGTGCGCCCCTGGCGAAGGACGAAGCTGCGGATGTGGCGCCCTTCCTTAATGTTCACCTCAGCCTCCGCCGCGACTTTATTGTGGCGCCTATCCGGAGCTTCAGTCATCAGTTGCGGGTTGAGGCGATGATTCCTGCCGTCGGTGAGCTGGGGCTGGCACTGTAAAGTTTCTTTGGCATGCGTCCGGCAAGGAATGCACTGCGCCCTGCTTCCACTGCTTGTTTCATCGCGCTCGCCATCAGTACCGGATTTTGCGCACCGGCAATGGCGGTATTCATCAGTACACCATCGCAACCCAGCTCCATTGCAATCGCGGCGTCCGATGCCGTTCCCACACCCGCATCCACGATCACCGGCACGCTGACGCGATCCATGATGAGTTGCAGGTTCCAGGGGTTGAGAATGCCCATGCCGGAGCCGATCAGTGAAGCCAGCGGCATGATTGCGACACAGCCGATGTCCTCCAGTTGTGTGGCGATGATGGGGTCATCCGAGGTATAGACCATTACCTGAAAACCATCCGCCACCAGTGTTCTTGCGGCAGCAATGGTTTCGATCACATTCGGATACAGCGATTGCGGATCGCCCAGCACTTCGAGCTTGACCAGCGAGTGCCCATCCAGCAGCTCACGCGCCAGGCGCAGCGTGCGCACCGCATCGTCGGCGGTGTAACAGCCGGCAGTGTTCGGCAGATAGGTGAATTGTGACGGTGGCACGGTGTCCAGCAGGTTCGGCTCATTGGCGTTCTGGCCGAGATTGACGCGACGAATGGCCACCGTGACGATCTCCGCCCCGCTGGCATCCAGTGCGGTGCGCGTTTCGGTGAAGTCCTTGTATTTGCCGGTACCGACCAGCAGCCGGGACGAATAGCTTTTGCCTGCGATAATGAGTTTGTCGTTCATTGCTGTATTCCTGAATAGTTGTTAACCACCGCCGACTGCCACCACGATTTCAAGTTTGTCGCCGTCGTTCAGTTGTGCAGTGTCGAAGGTGCTGCGCGGCACGATCTCACCATTGCGCTCGAGTGCGACACGCTTGCCGCTATAGCCCATCACCTCGATAAACGCCATGACGCTGATGGATTGGGGAAATTGGCGGAGCTCGCCGTTGATGCTGATCGTTATCACTTCGTTTGCCCGTGTTAGAATCCGCGCCGCATTTTACACCAAGCGGGTGTAGCTCAATGGTAGAGCAGAAGCTTCCCAAGCTTAAGACGAGGGTTCGATCCCCTTCACCCGCTCCAATCACGATACCAACCCCCGAAGTATGGCTGGCTACTTCTTCTTTGTGATAAAACCATGGTGGCGATACTTTGAAGACACCGCCACGTGCGCCAGAGATGCTGTATTTTATGATCTGGCCAAGGTGATGCCAGCGAGCGAAAACCATGCTGCTGAGGAGTACAATGCGTGCGCGATGCCCGCTTGTTAATCCTGCTAATTGATAAATACAGGCGGTCCGGGAATTGTCATCCCGGTAAAACAATCTTCTTTGAAGTACCTTATTGCAGGTGAAAGATGGTGACAGCAGTCATACACATCAAGCAAGACAAACTTAGGACCGAGCGAATGGCCAAGGGCGGTGTTTGTCTGCCGATTGCTTGTGATGACTGTGGCATTTACGGCCTTTGCCGCGAGGTGAATGGTCCAGATGTTGACCTGTCCATCCCCGAGACTATCGTCAAGAGCCGCAGGCAGTTCAAGCGTGGTGAATTGCTCTACCGCATCGGCGAGCCGAGGCGGGCCGTTTATGCGATTCGCAGTGGCTCGGCCAAAACCTATGTGTCAACCAATGACGGGCGAATGCAGATCACAGGCTTTCGCATCACCGGTGAATTGCTTGGGCTGGATTCCATCATTTCAGGTCATTACACCAGCGAGGCGAGGGTGCTGGAAACCACCATGGTGTGTGAAGTGCCTGTCGATGTGTTGCAGATGTACAGCCAGTCAGTACCTTCTGTTGGTCTGCAGATGCTCAAGATCATGAGCCAGGAGATTGTCGGTTATCAGGAGCTCATGCTGTTGCTGGGGACAAAAAATGCCGATGAACGCCTTGCCACTTTCCTGTTGAACTTTTCCGGGCGTTTTCAAACACGCAACTATTCCCCGACAAAGTTCAATTTAAGCATGTCACGCAGTGATATCGGCAATTATCTCGGTATGGCCGAGGAGACAGTCTGTCGCGTGTTTTCCCGTTTTCAGGAGGGGGGGCTGCTGACTACCATGCGCCGCCAAGTTGAGATTCACGATCTGAATCGCCTAAAAAATATCGCACGCAGTTAATCAGGCATACTGCTATCCGTGCTTCCTGCTTGCGCAATACCTCATTCGATTGGCTAATCGCGGTGTTTCACTTTCTGACTGTTTTAATCGGATATGCATGTTCTAAATGAAATTTAGTTGACCTGCGTCAGGGATTGCCGGGGAATTAGGGGGTATATTGCACCGGCTAAAAATTCAGGTTCTGTATGACATGGGGTGTCACGTTGTGCGTGCTGTTTTTGCAGGCAACTTTGCTGAAGAGCATTGCACAAGGTCGTTCCGGAAGGGTTGTAAATTGTAGCAGGGAGGGGTGTGTATGCTGGTCATGTTCGACGGCACATTCCGTTGTTTTTAATATCGCTCTGGGGAGGAGACTACTGTGGAAGCGAATCAAGCGACAGCAGTAAAATATGACATGGAGGTAGTGCGCTGGTTTACCATCGCCGCCGCCATCTATGCAGTGGTGGGCACGTTGATTGGTGTGTATGCGGCATCGGAACTGGCGTGGCCGTTCTTGAACTTTGACATTGCCGAAATCACCTTTGGCCGTCTGCGCCCGCTACATACCAATGCAGTGATCTTCGCATTTGGCGGCTGTGTGTTGTTTGCGACGGGTTACTACATCGTGCAGCGCACAGGGTCAAACAAGCTCTGGAGTAACAAGCTGGCCTGGTTTCATTTTTGGGGATGGCAAGCAATTATTGTCGCGGCTGTGATTACGCTGCCGCTAGGCTTGTCGCAAGGCAAGGAATACGCCGAACTGCCTTGGTGGGTGGATATCGCAATCGCCGTCGTGTGGCTGTCGTACGGTTTGAACTACACCATGTCGATTGCCATCCGCAAAACTTCGCATATCTATGTGTCGAACTGGTTCACCCTGGGCATGATCATCATGATCACCTATCTGCATGTGGTGAACAGTCTGGCAATCCCGGTGGATTGGGCAACCTCTTACTCGATCTTCTCCGGGGTGCAGGATGCCATGGTGCAATGGTGGTGGGGACACAATGCGGTCGGCTTCTACCTGACTGCCGGCTTCCTGGCCATCATGTACTACTTCGTGCCGAAGCAGGCTGGCCGTCCGATATTCTCCTATCGCCTGTCCGTGCTGCACTTCTGGGCGCTGACATTTGGCTACGTCTGGCTGGGTGCTCACCATCTGCAATACACCGCCTTGCCTGACTGGACAGGTTCTTTGGGTGCAGCCATCTCGCTGGCGATGATCATCCCGTCCTGGGGCGGTGCGATGAACGGCATGATGACTTTGTCCGGTGCCTGGGACAAATTGCGCACCGACTACATCCTGCGCTTCCTGGTGGTGTCCCTTGCGTTCTACGCGATGTCCACCTTCGAGGGCCCGGTGATGTCAATCAAGACCGTGAATGCCTTGTCACACTATACCGACTGGACCATTGGCCACGTTCACGCCGGTGCCTTGGGCTGGATGGCAATGGTTTCTTTCGGTGCGATGTATCACATGGTTAAAAAGCTGTGGGGCGTAGAGAAGATGTATTCCGAAGAACTGGTCAACGTGCATTTCTGGCTATCGACGATCGGCACCGTGGTTTATATCGTGGCGATGTGGGTATCCGGCATCATGCAGGGTCTGATGTGGCGTGATTATGACGAGTATGGCACCTTGACCTACACCTTTGTTGAGTCGGTATCCGCCATGCATCCGTATTACGCGATGCGTGCCATTGGCGGTGCCATCTTCAATCTGGGTGCCTGGATCTGCCTGTACAACATCGTGATGACTGTGCGCACGGCGAGTGCCGCACGCAGTGCTAACGCTGTTCCGGCTAACGCATAAGGAGTACGAACATGTCTGATCACGACAAAATCTATTCGACTAAATTGCAGGACAAGACTGAACGCAGCACCTTGCTGCTGGTTGTCCTGACTGCGATCACGTTGGCAATTGGAGGAATCGTCGAAATCGTTCCCCTGTTCTATCTGCCGAACACGGCGATGTGCCAAAACGATCCCACCTGCAACAACACGCAGCATAAGGACCTTAAAGGTAATGTAATCCCGATGGACAAGATCATCTGGAATCCGGCGACGTCAGCGCACAAGAAGCTGGCAGACTGGCAACCGGGCGATGGCGTGCGTCCTTACACCGCACTGGAAACAGCGGGCCGTGGCATATTTATTCGTGAAGGTTGCTTCCTCTGCCACTCGCAGATGATCCGCCCATTCCGCGATGAAAAGGACCGTTATGGTCACTACTCGATCGCGGAAGAGTCGATGTATGACCACACCTACCAGTGGGGCTCCAAGCGTACAGGCCCTGATCTGGCGCGTGTTGGTGGTAAATATTCAGATGAGTGGCACCGCCGTCACTTGCGCTATCCGCGCGATATGGTACCCGAGTCCGTTATGCCAAACTATTTCTGGCTGGAGCAAAAACCGGTGGATATAGCGAAAACGGTCAAAACCTTGCAGGTGATGACTATCATGCCGTTCAATCCGGTTCCCAAGACGATCTATACCGATGAGTACATCGCCGGTGCAGCGGCTGATCTGGAAGGTAAAACCGACATGGATGCGTTGATCGCCTATCTGCAGGGGCTGGGTAATCACGTCAAATTCGAGGAAGGCGTGAACTACCGTGACTAAACTGCTGGAATACTTTGGCATGGATGTGCAGGCCATGACGCTCAACGACTGGCTCGGCATGTTTTTTGTCCTGGCTGCGGCGCTGGGTATGGTGGTGACCTATGCCATGGTATTCAGGCCGTCCAACAAGGCAAATTTCGATGCCCAGAGCCGTATGGTGCTGGACGACGATGACCCTACAAAATTGGGAGAAAAACGATGAGTGACAAACATAACGCAGATGACGTGCCAACAACGGGGCACGTTTGGGATGATGATTTGGGTGACTATATCAATCAGCCGCCAAAATGGTGGATGCTGGGGCTGACTGCCAGCGCGATCTGGGTGGTGGTGTACTTCATATACTACCCATCCATTCCGATCTCCAGCACTGGCACCTGGTTCAAAGGTGTTGCCGGCTGGACCGCGATCGGTGAGATGGAAGCCGATATGAGTGTGGTCGATGAAGTGCGCGGCAAATATGAAGCCAAACTGAAGGGCATGACGCCCGCGGCAATTCTGGCTGATAGTGAGTTGACCGAGTATGTCACACGTTCCGGCAAGGTGCTGTTCGGTGACAATTGCGCAGCATGTCACGGTACGAATGGCGTGGGTACACACGACAAATTGGGACTGTTTGCGCCCATCCTGAATGACGATGATTGGCTGTATGGGGGCACCATCGATACCATTCACGAGACCATCGTCGGCGGTCGTCAGGGCATGATGATGGCGCATGAGGGCATGCTGACCGATATTCAGATCGACACGCTGGCCAAGGCGATTGCAGACGGTAAGCCGACGTCCACCCCGCTCTTCATGGAAAGTGGTTGCACCGCTTGCCACGGTGAAGACGGCAAGGGTATCCAGACCATGGGTTCTGCCAACCTGACCGACAGCGTGTGGCGTTTTGATAGCTCAATTGAAGGGATCAAGTACACCATCAAGCATGGCGTGAATGCGGGCACGCCAGAGACTCGTGTTGCAGTGATGCCGTCTTTCCAGGCCGCAGGCAAGTTAAGTGATGACGAGTTGAAAAAACTGGCGGTGTATGTGTACAAGTTTGGTGGTGGCAAACCTGACGCACAATAATTCTGTCTGGCCGCGCAGGACACCCACGCGCGGCATCTTTAACCAAGGAGAAAACAGATGAACAGTATCAACAATAACATGGTGCTATGGGGTGTGATTATCAGCGTGGTCGGAACGTTCTTGGTGGGGGCATGGCTGCTATTCATGGCGTATCGCAAGGCCACCAAGGATAATGACGAAGATAAAAAATAGGCTGTAAGTGCGGTTCGAGGGGAGGGGGGCTTTGCTCTCCTCCCTTTCTTTTGTAGCCAGAATTACAGATGTGCTCAGCCTGAAGCGCTAAAATCGCACCATTAGGGATCGACGTGTTTGCACTACAACGGCAATAGTTCAACCGGGAGAGCAGGATGGAACGGCAGCAAGAAAAGAAAGAGATGGGTGAAGTTACCTCCCTCTATCACGAGTTTGAAACCTGGACTGTCAATACAGGGGGGCAGACGATCCATGCCAAGCGTATGCCTGGGTTCTTCCGTACCTTCAAAGACCGTGCACAACTGGCACTGTGGCTGCCCTTTTTCCTTTTACCATATTTGCGCTGGAACGGGAGGCAGGCGATCCTGTTCGATATCGACCATAACCAGTTCCATTTTTTTACTCTGACCGTATTGCCGCAGGATATCTGGATGCTCTCCCTGATTTTGCTGGTGGCGGCGATGACACTGTTTGCAGTGACGTCAGTCGCTTCGCGTGTCTGGTGTGGCTACTTCTGTTTTCAGACTGCGTGGACCGACTGGTTCACCTGGCTGGAAAACAGAATCGAGGGCAATCCAACTGCCCGCCGCAAGCTGGATGAAGCGCCATGGGCTTTCGATAAGCTCAAGAAGAAAGCAATCAAACACTTCGCATGGGCGCTGATCTCCCTCTTTACCGGTATCAGTTTTTCGATCTGGTTTGTCGATGCATTCGATTACTGGAACAGGTTGCTGCATCTGCAATTGCCGCTGGTCGGCTGGGTCGTGTTGATCATGTTCTTTTTCGGCACTTACTTGCTCGCTGGTTTCCTGCGTGAGCAGACTTGCTTGTGGCTCTGCCCCTATTCACGCATTCAGGGGGTGATGACGGATACACAAACCATCCTGCCAACTTATGATTACACTCGTGGCGAACCGCGCGGCAAGCTGCGCCGTGGCGGAGAAGTGGTCGCCCCGCAGGGTGATTGCATCGACTGTTTCCAGTGTGTGCAGGTCTGCCCGACCGGGGTAGATATTCGCAACGGACAACAGTTGGGTTGCATCACCTGTGGCTTGTGTATCGATGCCTGCGATGTGGTGATGGATAAGATCGGCAAGCCGCGAGGTCTGATTCGCTATGCCTCGCTGGATGAGCTATCCGGCAAGCCAAAGAAAGAGATGTATCAGCACCCGCGCACTTTGGTTTATATCGGAATCATCCTGCTGGCACTGGGCGGCATCGTGTGGGGCTTGACGCACATGGGCACGATGGCATTGAAAGTTGTGCACGAGCGGCAACCGCTGTTTGTGCAAATGAGCGACGGCTCGGTGCAGAACAAATATGACTTCAAGGTGCTCAACAAGACAGACCGGAATATGCAGATCAAAGTGAGTGCCGAGGGTGGTGTCACGGATCAGGTCATCATCGGCGCGGAAGAACTGCCAATTGCCCGTCATGGCAAAAGCACCTCCTTTACTATTTTCGTCAAGGCGCCCAGAAAGAGTTTGGGCAAAGACGTGGTACCGATTCAGTTCCGTGTTGAAAGCGCGGAAGATCCAAATGTGTTTGCCGAATACACCAGCAAGTTTTATGGCCCAAAGCATTAAGGAGACAGCATGATTTCCCAAAATCACAAGACCGGTTTGCGCAATCCGTGGCTGCTCGGGATGATCGCTTTGATCCTGCTGGTATTGGGTGTCAATACCACATTCATCTGGTTTGCCAC
>Ga0172380_10005570_pt1 | contig 15186 bp, 13 predicted proteins | sample Leawe162metaG_FD_119747 | JGI IMG/M metagenome (GOLD analysis project Ga0172380, IMG submission 119747) | Leachate microbial communities from a municipal landfill in Southern Ontario, Canada - Leachate well 162 metaG | ecosystem: Engineered > Solid waste > Landfill > Unclassified | place...
CTCTCCATTACTCGGCATGGCCTCAAACAAAAAACTGTGCAGAGCGGTTGCCCTGGTTTCTTTTGAAACCTTGCAATGCTCGCTCACTCGCATCGCAACCACTCTGGCACCTCTCCATTACTCGGCATGGCCTCAAACAAAAAACTGTGCAGAGCGGTTGCCCTGGTTTCTTTTGAAACCTTGCAATGCTCGCTCACTCGCATCGCAACCACTCTGGCACCTCTCCATAGATTTCATTTTGTCATTTTTCGTTTTTGTTGTAAACTATAAGCACTGGCATAGTGCTTGTAATTGCGGCGCTCGCTTCAAATAAAAATATTTTTATTTGTCGTCTCGCTAGCAATTATAAGTATTTAATTAAAACAAAAATGGTCATATGGAAGAAACACAAAGTGTCATTGGAAAATTTTTGGATCCCGATAAAATAATTGCGCAACTTGATATAGAAAAGGGTATCACGGTGGTTGATTTTGGGTGTGGTCCTGGATATTTTTCAATTCCTTTTGCTAAGGCTATAGGTGAGGATGGGCGCGTTTATGCTTTGGATATTTTGCCGCAAGTATTGGAAAACGTCATAGGCAAAGCAAAAAATGCTGGAGTTTCAAACATCATAACCAAGCGTGTGAATTTCGAAAGAGAAAATGGCTCAAAATTGGAGGATAACTTTGCTGACTGGATCATCATGAAAGATGTCTTGTTTCAAAACCAAAAAAAAGAAGTCATCATAGCTGAGGCCTATCGGGTGCTCAAGCCAGGTGGAAAAATCATTGTCGTAGAGTGGAATTATAAGGAAACAACAGTTGGTCCAGCTCCACAGTTGCGGATAACTCAGATTGCTTTGGAAAAAATGTTTAGCAATCATAAATTTATCGTAGAAAAAAATATTGAAGCTGGTCATTTTCATTACGCCTTTGTAGCAGTAAAGTAAGTATCACATAAATATGAAAAAAATCATCAAAGATAAAAGCAGAATATTGTTCTCGATCATGGCTATTGCGCTCGTACCGTTTTTTTCAGGCTGCGGAACCGCTACAAATACAGGCTACAAAGTTAATCTTGAAGTCTGGGGAACACTGGATGATTCAACTGATTATGCCGCAATAATTGCACAATACAAAAAATTAAATCCATATGTCGGTGAAATAAAATATCGAAAATTTGCTCAAGAGAGTTATAAGCAGGAGTTGGTAGATGCAATGGCCTCCGGAACTGGTCCGGATATCTTCATGATAGGCAACGGCTGGCTTCCTTCTTTTGAAAATAAATTGGAACCCGCACCAGCGCCCTTGATGAGCGAACTGGATATCAAAAACAACTTCCCGGATGTGGTGGTTGGTGATTTCATGGATGGGGAAAAAGTTTATGCTGCTCCACTTACGATCGATTCAATGCAACTTTATTATAATCGCGACATGTTCAATGCTGCCGGGATAACTTCTCCACCAAAAACATGGTTGGAGTTTCAAGCTGACGCTGTGAAATTGACGAAATTGGATGCAAATGGCAATTTTTCTACATCTGGTGGTGCCATTGGAACAGGTTTGAATATAAATAGAGCCGGCGACTTGCTAAACTTATTGATGCTGCAAAACGGAGTTGAATTTCCAACCAAAAAAGGAATGCTAGCTAAAATTGATGAAGGCTTTGTTGGTCCAAACGGAAATGTTATTCAAGCAGGCGAACAAGCGTTAGGATTTTACACTCAATTTGCAAAATTAAGCACGGCTTCCAACACGACGAATAATTTTTACATCTGGAACAATAGGCAACATTATTCGGTGGACGCTTTTGCGGAAGGATCGGTTGCTATGATGTTTAATTATTCTTGGCAGAAAGATGTGATCAAGAGTAAGAACCCCAAGTTGAATTTTTCCGTGGTGAGTGTTCCGCAAATAAATCCTGATAAACCAGCTGGCTATGCAAATTATTGGGGCTTTGCAGTGGCGCGCAACAAAACTACTGCTGCAGCAACTGCAGGACAAGTGGCGGCGGCACCTGTTTCCAATGCAGTGCGAACTCATGAAGCATGGCAGTTTCTTCGATTTTTAACTTTGAAAAACAACGGCACGATCACCCTGTATAATGCAGTCACAAAAAACAGCAAACCATTTCCAGTAAGTTTTGATCCGGCAGCTGATTATTTGAAAAAAACCAATCAGCCAGCTGCACGCAGGGATTTGATTGAAAATCAAAAGACGGATATTGATCTAGGTGTTTTTGCGGAAGGAAATCTTATTGCCAAGCATTGGTATCAGGCCGATCCGGACGCAGTGGATAAAATTTTCACAGATATGATAGAATCAGTTAATAGAGGCGATGTGAATTTGCGCGAGGCATTGGCTTTGGCCAAGAATAAAATCAATTATTTGTCCGGAGCCGCACGCTAGTTATATTTTTTGATAGCACATATATTATGAAGATTTTTTTAAAAATGTTTTCAAAAAGAGCATTCTTGATTGCAGCTTTGGCAATTGTTTTTTTTGCGGTTGGTGAACAAGAAAGTGTATTGGCCGCTGGAATTAATTGTCAGTGCTATTCTGCTGGAACTAAAGTTTCTGAGGCATCTACCTCAAGTGAATCAAATTGTAATACTGCTTGTGGAAACTCTGGGATGGGTATAAATGGTTACAAATATAATGATGGTAGTCTCATGCCGGTTGGTGTAGCTTCTCTGGGTGCAAATAATTGCTTCTGCTATAATGGACTTTTTCAAACTGCCGATTCGAGAGCGCATGTAACCAGTGAGTCAACATGTAACATTGCATGTGCTAATTCGGATAAAATAAATCATAAATATTATCTTTACGGAGACGCATTAACACCAACCAGAATTGGAAGTAAGTTGTGTTTATTGTCTATGGAAAATATTGGAGTTGGTGCGGTTGCAAAGGCTTTAATATACGGAGGGACAGTCCAAACTGTTGATGGTGGTCTTCTTCCAAGTGAGCAAGCATGTATAAATGCATGCACTAATGGTGGATATAAATCGTATAATTATGATGGAAGTGTTATATATTTAATGCATAATTGCCCTGCTGCGCCAACTACGCCAACTGGCGGAACAACTAGTGTTGCAGATGGAATTACAAGTACCAAGATTCCTGGAACCAGTGTTGATCCGAACAGTGGAATTGTGAGTTGCGGACGACCTGGTCAGGATATGTGCACCATCTGTGATCTGATCAAAGGCATGAATATTGTCATTCAATATCTGATGAAGATTGCGATTGGGATGGCTTTACTGGCGATGGGCATTGGCGGAGTGATGTATATCGTTTCTGCTGGCGATAGCGGTCTTATTGATAAAGCGAAAAGCACCATGAAAAACGCTGCCGTTGGTTTCGTGATTATTTTTGCAGGATTCTTGATTATAAATACGACTATCAATTATATTGGCGCGAAGAAGAATGCAGCCGGTGAAGCAACATTCGGAATGAATATTACAAGCTGGGGAAATTTTGATTGCGCCGCAAAAGCACGTTAAACTTGTTTAAATTTTTTTAAAAATAAAAATAAGATGACTTTAAGTAAAATGCTAGCCAAAGGCTGGTCCGCCTTTGGCGGAAAAATAAAAAACGTTTTCTTGTTGACGTTTCTTATGGCAGGATTTTTTCTGACATTGGGAGTGCCCAAGGCTTTTGCTGGTGCGTGTCTAAGTGGTGGAGGCACCTGTTGGACACTGGATAATTCGACTGATGCTTGTTCAGCATATTCGTCTGGCGGCAAGCTTTTAATTTCTGTATCTGCCGGAGATGTAGCCTGTGCAGCTGTTTATGCACCACCTGTAAAATGTTGTAAGGTTGGTACGGTTTCTTCAACCAAGCCTGCAGCTGTCACTAAGGGGGCAGACAGCACAACCACATCTACTACTACCGGTGGAACAACTTTTACTAATCCGCTTGAGTTCACAAACGTAGAGGGCTTTTTGGGTGGGATCTTGTCAGCAATTCAAAAAATTATCGTGGTGCTGGCTTTGGTTTTTATTATGATAGGTGCGATGATGATTCTGACTTCCGCTGGAAATTCAGGAATGGTTGAAAAGGGAAAGGGTGCAATTACTATGGCCTTGGTGGGACTTGCACTTGGGGTGGCTGCCCCGTCACTATTGAAGGAATTGGCAAGCATAATCGGTTGGATTCCAAGGTGTAATCCAGGGGATGTTAGTTGCGTGAATATGGGCAATGCTTTGACGCTTTCTGAGATAGCTGTGAGAGTTCTGAATTTTCTTTTAGGAACAATGGGAATTGTCGCGCTTGTCATGCTTGTTATTGGTGCAATTTTGTATCTGACTTCTGCTGGGGATGAGGACAGGATCGACAAGGGGAAAGAAATTTTCAAATATTCTTTGATTGGACTTGTATTGGCCATGTCCTCGATGGTTTTGGTCACGCAGATCGCGCAATTTTTCACAACTACGCCAAATCTGACCACCACTCTAGCAAACACTACAAACACATCAATAAACGTGCCTTCAAATGCTGGGGGTAGGCCTATGCCAAATGTGCCAGCTGCATCAGCTGTGCCGTCAAATATGGATCAAACAACGGCCTGTCAATCAGCAGGTGGAAGTCCTGGTGAATTTTGTACTGTTATGGTTAATGATTCAAGTAGGCCGGGTCAATATTTGATGCCATTAGGAATGGATTGTGTTTGGCGAAGTGTTTGTTCAAATAATCCAATGCAGGGTTGTTGTAGATCTGAAGTTGCATCAGGGGGGAAACCCGAGTCTGCTACCTGTGGTGATGTTAGTGATGATTATAATGCAGATGGAACGTTAAATTGCACTAGGATTTAATTGTAACAAGTTATAATAGATAGTTTAAAATAAAAACCACAGTTAAATAGTTTGCCTATGGCAAAATTTAACAGGGTAAACAGAAATGTTGATTAACGTACCACAATATATTGATGTTGAAGATAAGATCGTCGGGCCTCTTTCTGCCAAACAACTGGGCTGGATCATAGCTTTAGGAATAATTCTGCTTATTTTGTGGAACATGGTTCCTGTTGCAGTGTTTTTTATCTTGGGAATCCCAGTGGCAATTTTTTTCGTCGCGATGGCTTTTTATAAGCCATATGGACAGCCGGCTGGAAGTTTTTTGATTTTTGGTATCATGTATTTTTTCAGGCCGAAAGTTTATATGTGGAAAAGAACTCCGGAAAGAGTTGCCAATACTGTTCAAAAAACACAGGCCATGAAAGCTGCTTTGCCTGACAAACACATTTCATCTCAAACGCTTTCTGAGTTGGCAAAACTTTTGGACAGTGAAGGCGCAACTTCCAATCCTGAACTTGAAAAAATGTTGAAACAGGCACCCCCAAGGAAATATTAAATACAAAAAAAGAAATTTATGGAATCATTGCATGAAAATAATTTGACGAGTGGTGCAACAGGCGGACTTAGTACACAAAAGTATGTTGATGTGGAGGAGGTTCGCGATGGCGTCATCATCCTTAAGAATGGATCGCTCAGGGCGGTACTTTTGGTTTCTTCGATAAATTTCGATCTGAAAGCCACAGAAGAGCAGGATTCAATCATTAGTCAATATCAAAACTTTCTCAATTCTCTGGATTTCCCAATGCAGATCATTGTGAGTTCCAGAAAATTGAATATCAACCCATATCTGGATTATTTGAAGAAAAAGGAAACTCAGCTCACGAATGAATTGTTGAGCTTGCAGTTGGCTGAATACAGCAACTTCATCAAAAATCTGGCTGACGTTTCAAACATCATGTCCAAGTATTTTTATGTGGTTATTCCTTTTCATCCGATTGAGAGTACTAAGAGTGGAATGCTTGATCGTCTTTTTGGAGCAACAAATTCTCAGATGGCAGTGGCGAAAAGACGTGAACTTTTTGATACTTATAAGAATCAGCTTTGGCAAAGAGTCGATCATGTCACCGCCGGTCTTTCTGGAACAGGCGTGAAAGTCACGCCGCTTAAAACAGAAGAATTGATCGAACTTTTGTATAATTCATATAATCCATCAATACATAACAATTCCATTATTAAGGATATTGACAAGGTTGAGCTCAGATAAATAAACACTATAGTGTTTGAAATTTCTTCGCTCGCACAAGATGAAAGCAAACTTTCGCCTTGCGTGCTCGCTAAAAATTATAAAAAAAATATGTTGGATATATTTCAAAACAAAAAGCCGGCTGTGCCAGTAAGCGATATCCTGCAAAGCGAAGCTTTGTATCAACGTGGAGTGGCAACAATCAAAGATTTGATCGCTCCATCCGCAATGAAGATAAATGCCAACAGTCTGCAAATCGGAGAAACATTTGCCAGAACCTTGTTTATCGTGGCCTATCCTCGATATCTGCATTCGAATTGGTTTTCACCGATCATTAATATTGATTTTTCAATGGACACTGCGATGTTCATTCATCCGATTGAAACTGCAGAAATCTTGAAGACTTTGCGAAAAAGTTCAACACAGGTTCAATCTCAGATACATATAGAGGAGCAAGGAGGGAAGATTCGCGATCCAATTTTGGAAACTGCCTTGCAAGACATTGAGGATCTCAGAGATAAATTGCAGCAAGGGACGGAAAAGTTTTTTCGTTTCGGGATCTATATGACATTGTATGGAAGCACTATGGCTGAGGTGGAAAAATCTCATCAACAAATTGAATCCATTTTGGAAGCTCAATTAGTGTATATCAAACCGGCGGTATTGAAAGTGGAGCAGGGCTTTTCATCTACAATACCTTTGGCAAATGATGAACTTGATATTGCTAACAATCTCAACACTTCTCCGCTCTCAACGACCTTTCCATTCGTGTCAGCTGATCTTTCTTCCAATGAAGGAATTTTGTATGGTATCAATCGTCACAACAACAGCTTGATTCTGTTTGATCGCTTCAAAATGGAAAACGCCAACATGGTGGTTTTCTCAAAATCTGGAGGAGGAAAAAGTTATACCGTGAAGCTGGAAATTTTTCGCTCACTGATGGTGGGGACAAATGTGATCGTGATTGATCCGGAAAACGAATATAAGTATCTTTGTGAAACGGTGGGAGGAACTTTTATCAAGCTTTCGCTCAATTCAAATTTTCATTTGAATCCTTTTGATTTGCCGCAAGTCGGTGAAGATGAGGATCCTGAAGATGTGCTGCGCAGCAATATCGCCAGTCTGATTGGGCTGCTGCATATCATGCTTGGAGCTGTGACGCCGGAAGAAGATTCAATTTTGGATATTGCCATTCGAGAAACATATGCTATGCGCGATATCACACCGCAAAGTAATTTCAAAGCTTTCAACTTCAATTCTTTTCCAACGATGTCTGATTTGTATAGCGTGATTAGAAATTCAGAGGGTGGGGAATCGGTGGCGCGTCGTTTGGAAAAATATACGGACGGTATTTTTGCCGGAGTATTAAATCATCCTACCAATGTTCAAATCAACAATCAGTTGGTGGTTTTCAACATTCGTGATTTGGAGGAACAACTTAGGCCAATTGCCATGTATACTATTTTGCAGTTCATTTGGAATGAGATGCGCTCCACGCTTAAACAGCGAATCATTGTGGTGGATGAAGCTTGGGTGATGATGCAAAACGAAGACGCTGCCTCTTTCCTTTTTGGTATCGCTAAAAGATGTCGCAAATATTATACAGGACTCACTACCATTACTCAGGACATCGCTGATTTCATGTCATCTCGTTATGGCAAGCCGATCGTGACGAATTCCTCGTTGCAACTTTTGCTGCGACAATCGCCGGCTGCAATTGATACTATTTCCGATACTTTTTATTTGACTGAGCAGGAGAAATTTTTGCTCTTGGAAAGTGGTGTTGGTGAGGGAATTTTGTTCGCTGGCGCAAAACACGTGGCGATCAAGGTTATTGCTTCGTATGCAGAAGATCAGATTATTACTTCTGATCCTCGTCAACTCATGGAAATAGAGCAGGCCAAAAAGGAGTTTGATGAGGAAGAAGGTGAATAGAAAATTAATTTTCAATTTTCAATTTTCAATTTTCAAAAATCTTGATTTTCAATCAAGTAAAATGTTTTTTGATTGTTGAATGCTGGTAGTTGTTTTTGAATCGTATGGAGGAAAACACTGCAAGGGATTATTCTGAAAGATTAAATCAAGCACGAAATGATATGCCGAATGCGCAGCAATCACATCCGGCTGATTTGCGTGTTCCTCAGCATGGTTCTGCGGATAATCATATTGGCGCGCCAAGAAATAACAGAGCTGATAATTATCCAAGTAATCATGTAGAACGATTGGCGGAAGCGCGAAGCACTGAAGGAGGGAGTAATAATGTTAAAAATGCCATTAATACTGCAAAAAATATGGCGGAAGGAGCAAATCCTGCCGAGGCAGCTTCAATTTTCAAGCAAATGAATGTCATTAGTGATATGCCATATGTGGCTGCAATGGGTGCAGCTGTGCTCAAGGATTTGTTGGACTTTGTAGGTGCGGCAACAGTAGTGCTGCCAATTCTTTTTTCGGTGCTTTGCTCGATTTTTATCTTTATGATGATGCTCATGGTGGGCGCTGGTGGAAAGAGAAAGGGTGCCACTGCAATTGCTAAAAGGATAGCGTTATTGGTGGGTGGTGGCATGGCTGATTCAGTGCCGGGCTTGGGCTTATTTCCCTTTGAAACTCTGACGGTTCTTGTTATCTATTATATGACACTAGTGGAAAGAAAAAATGCACAAAAAGAATAAACGCCATAAAAGTAAGCGTTTTTTTGTGTATTTATCGTTATGAACTTGAAGAACTTTATAACTTTATAACTGTTTGCCTATGTCTTCAAAAATATATTCTGCTGCCACCATTGGTCTTGACGGTGAAGTGGTTGAAGTAGAGGTGGATGTCTTGGGGGCGGGACTTCACGCTTTTAATATTGTCGGATTGCCTGACACAGCAATCAAGGAGTCGCGTGATCGTGTCAGTAGTGCCATCAAAAACAGTGGCTTTAAGCCTCCACACCAATGTGGCCGCATCACTGTGAATTTGGCTCCAGCAGATTTGCCTAAGGCGAGTCCTATCTACGATTTGCCGGTTGCAATCGGAATTTTGTTGGCAACAAAACAGTTGCAATTTGATTTTGACAGCAAGATGGTGGTAGGAGAACTTTCTCTGGACGGCAGAGTCAGATCAATTCAGGGAATTTTATCAATAGCGCTACTGGCCAAGGAAAAAGGTTTTCGGGAATTGTATGTGCCGGTTGAAAATGCGGCGGAGGCCAGCGTGGTTAAAGGGGTCAATATTGTTCCGGTCGACACGCTGTATAACTTGGCTGATCATTTCGCAGGAAACAGGATTATTACCTATTTTCCAAAAATTGATGGAGAAGAATTATTCCTTAATAGTGATTATGCAAATGACATGGCGCATATCAGCGGCCAGCAGCATGCCAAGCGAGCGCTGGAAATTGCAGCTGCCGGAGGACACAATGTTATTTTAAATGGTCCACCTGGATCAGGAAAAACATTGCTAGCCAAAGCGATGCCAACTATTTTGCCAAAATTGACTTTAAATGAGGCGCTGGAAATTACAAAGATTTTTTCCGTGGCTGGCAAATTGCACAAAGGTCAGTCACTGGTTGTCACTCGTCCATATCGAGCTCCTCACCATAGCGCGAGTAGTGTGTCATTGATTGGTGGCGGCAGCTATCCGAAACCTGGCGAAATTAGTTTGGCGCACCGAGGAGTTTTGTTTTTGGATGAATTTGGTGAGTACCCAAAAAACGTGCTTGAGAATTTGCGCCAGCCACTTGAGGATGGTATGATAACAATCTCAAGAGCAAAGGGATCCTTGCATTTTCCAGCTCGCTTTATCTTGGTGGCAGCAATGAATCCTTGTTTTTGTGGAATGGCGACTGATCCGGAAAAGATGTGCACCTGCACAGCGGCGCAAATTGTTCGCTATAGGCAAAAAATCTCAGGTCCCATCATGGATCGCATTGATCTGCATATTGAGGTCCCTCGGCTTAGCTTTGATAAATTGCAGGAAGGAGGCATTGAAGAAAAAAGTGAAAAAATTCGCGAGCGCGTGGAAAGCGCCCGAAAGATTCAACAGGAGCGTTTTGCTGCTCTATCTATTATTTCCAACAGTGAAATGTCTTCAGATCAAATAAAAACATTTTGCGAGCTGGATGAAGAATGTTTAAATTTGCTTCGAAATGCTGTTAGCGCTCTCAAGCTTAGTGCGCGCGGATATCATAGAATAATAAAAATAGCCCGGACAATCGCTGATTTGGCTAACAGCGAGAAGATAAATACGATGCATATTGCAGAGGCGATTCAATATAGATTCAAGACTGAATAGTGTAAGTAAAATTAAAAGTTTATTGATGAATAAATATAAATTAATTTTTCTGGCAATAAGTGTTTTTTTGGGTTGGCAAATAGGGCAGTCTTTTTTTGCTGAAAAAATTTTGGCTGCTGAGCCGCAAAGCTTCGACAATACTGAAAGTCGAATTGTGATTTCTGATAACGGCTTAAATTTTGAGGTTTCAACAAGGGCAAAGAATGTGAGCGAGCTTATAGATGAGCAAAAAATTACTCTGTCGAACTACGATTTGATATATCCAGAGAAAACGGAAAAAATTTATAGCGGTACCCATGTCATCATTCATCGAGCCAAAAAAATATCAATTAAAGAAAATGGAAACACAAATCAGATATATACTTTTGCCAACACGATTGAGCAGGCAATTTGGGATGATGGTGCAATTGAGCTTGGCGAAGATGATGTAACTGTGCCAGCGCGAACACTGCCCGTGACCGAGGGAATGAAAATAGTCGTGACGCATGTGCTCATCAAAGAGGAAATAAAAAATGTCGACATTGCATTTAAGACAATTTCCAATGAAGATGATGAGCTTGGCTGGAGAGTTAAAAAGGTTACCAAAAAGGGAGAAGCGGGCGTAAAGGAAGTTAAATATAGAGTTGTGTACAATGACGGTAAGGAAATTTCCAGAAAAATTCTTGAGAGCAATACGACCAAACAACCCGTTGATGAAATTGTCACGCAGGGAACGCTGGTGAAAGTTGGCAAGGTTCACACCGGTGCAGCCAGTTGGTATGCCTGGACTGGCACCATGGCTGCAGCCAACCCCTGGCTTCCAATGGGAAGTTATGTTAGGGTGACTAATCAAGACAATGGAAAATCGGTGATTGTGAAAATCAACGATCGTGGACCCTTTGGAAATGGGCGTATTATTGATCTTGATAAGGTCGCGTTTGCGCAGATCGCATCAGTTGGGGCAGGGGTTGCCAATGTGAAGATGGAAGTTATTACAAATTAGTTTGTTAGTTCGAGTGTGATTATTGTGAAATATTATATTTTTGGACACGCTGTTGGCCGAAATCTATGGCCAACAGCTCTGGATTCCTGTCGTCATCAACGGTCAAAAATATAATATTTCACAATAATCACAAAAATTATATATTTTATGATAAAAGCTAAAAAATCTTTGGGACAAAATTTCTTGAAAGATGCTGAAGTGCTGGGTCGGATTATTAAGGCCGCAGGACTTTCCAGTGATGACGTAGTGGTCGAAGTTGGACCAGGGCAAGGCGCATTGACTGAACTTTTGGCTGGCGTGTGCAAAAAAGTTGTGGCAATTGAATTGGATGACAGGCTCATTGAACCATTGCATACCAAATTCGTGGGCAATGAAAATGTGGAAATTATTCACGATGATATTTTGAAATTGAATTTGCCGGAGTTGATGGAAAAGGAATTGAAAGCCAGCGCTGCAAAGGGTTATAAGGTGGTGGCTAATATTCCGTATTACATTACCGCACCAATTATCCGTTTGTTTTTGGAAACAAAAATCCCGCCGTCTGTTGTTATGTTTATGGTGCAAAAAGAAGTGGCGGAAAGAATTGCGGCCAAACCAGGCGAGATGAGCATCTTGGCCGTGTCGGTTCAGTATTATGCCAAGGCTGAATTTCTGTTCACGGTTTTCAAAGAATCATTTTCTCCAGTGCCAAAGGTGGATAGTGCTATCATCAAGATAACTTATAACTCACAACTAACAACTAACAACAGAGAAGAGGTGAAGAAATTTTTCAGGATTGTGAAGTCTGGATTTTCTGCCAAAAGAAAAACTTTGATCAATAATCTTTCCAATGGACTCCAAATCGACAAAAAAGAAATTGAAGAAAAACTTGGCTCAATTGGTTTTTCTCCGAGCGTGCGCGCCCAAGAGCTGGGAGTGGAGGATTGGAAGAAGCTTCAGAATTTACTATAAAAAATTAATAGTATATCATTACGTATTGACAAAAAAGAGCATAGGTGCTACATTGTGTAGTTATCGTTCTTTGATTTATGTTTGTTTAATCTCAAAAAAAGGAGGCAGGAAGTCGTCGCGATTATTGGCCAGCTGTCATTATCAACCCCAACAAGGCAAAAAAGGAGAACGCTCATGTCAGAAATCAAGAAGCCTGGTTTTTTCTCTTATCTGGTAGCATTTGTGGCCCCACCCCTGTCATTTTTCATGCAAGGCAAGATTGTGGCCGGCATCATCTCCGCGATACTGATGTTCATCGCCCTCCCTTTTTTGTTCGTCGGTTTTGGTTTCATTGTCTGGTTTGTAATGTCGATGTGGGCATGTTTCAGTCTCGGCAACAAGATGGTTGATGCCAGGGTTCAGGAGCAGGCCAACAAGACGGCTGAAGCCATTGTGGCGGCGCAAAGAAGAGAGAGGCAAGCAGAAGGTGTATAAGTGTATTTTTCACCTCAACAATCTAACGACCCAAGGACGTATCCTTGGGTCGTTTTTCTTTGGCTATTTGTGCTACAATGAGATAATTGAATAAATAGGATAAAAAATAAACATTTCCATATATGCAAGATATTCTAGAAGGACTTAATGAAAACCAAAAAGAGGCAGTTATTACCGCTAAAGGTCCGCTGCTTATTATTGCTGGGGCAGGCTCAGGCAAAACTAAGACTTTGACGCACAGGGTGGCTTATCTTATTAAAAATCTGGGAATTCCGGCTAGAAATATTTTGGCGGTGACCTTCACCAACAAGGCGGCGCAAGAAATGAAAGAAAGAATCATGAAGATTTTGTATCCTGAAGCTGATGCAAATTTCAAATACAGCTTGTATGGAAATTCTAACCTGCCGGTGCTGGGAACATTTCATGCCATCTGCTCAAAAATTTTGCGCAGCGAAATTGAAGCTTTGGGCTATGCTAAAACTTTTCATATTGTGGATGATCAAGATCAACAAATCTTGCTGAAAAGAATTTTGAAGGAGCTGGAAGTTGATCCACAGCAATTTGCGCCGCGCGCGCTTTTGGCAGCGATCAGTAAAGCTAAAAATGAACTGATGAATCCTGAGCAGTTCAAAAATCAGGCAAATGGTTATTATGAGGAAATTGTGGTTAAAGTATATTTTTTGTATCAATCGCGCCTGAAAGAAAACAACGGGCTTGATTTTGATGACATCATCATGTTCACGGTGGAACTTTTCAAAAACTTTCCAGCGGTGTTGGAGAAATATCAGAATCAGTTTCAATTCATCATGGTGGATGAGTATCAGGACACCAATCGCGCGCAATATCTTTTGATCAACTTGTTGGCCAGCAAACATCGCAACTTGTGCGTGGTGGGAGATGATTGGCAAAGTATTTATAAGTTTCGCGGCGCTGATATTAAAAACATTTTAAATTTTGAAAAGGATTACGCTGAAGCCAAGGTGATTCATTTGGAACAAAACTATCGTTCTTCGCAAGTAATTCTGGATGCAGCCTATGGAGTGATTTCAAAAAATATCAACCGTAAAGACAAGAATCTCTGGACAGAAAAAGAAGAGGGGCATTTGGTGACTTCGTTTGAAGCAGCAGATGAAAGAGATGAAGCTGAATTTGTCGCCAAGGAAATCAAGGCTAATGCTAATGGAACTTTTGGAAAATTCGTGGTGCTGTATCGAACCAACGCACAGTCGCGCGCAATTGAGGAAGCATTTTTGAAAAACGATATCAGATATCGCATTATTGGCGGCATCAAATTTTATCAACGCAAGGAAGTGAAAGACGTCGTGGCGTATTTGCGTTTGATTTCAAATCACAGTGATATGATTTCTCTGGAGCGCAGTGTTAATGAACCACGTCGCGCCATTGGCGATGTGACACTAAAAAAGTGGATAGAAGCAGCAAGATTTTTGGAAACTAATTTTATTGATGCGGCGCTCCAATTTCCAATTTCCAATTTCCAATTTCCAAAAAATTTCCAAATTCCAAATTCCAAAATTGATGCCATAGTTAAATTTGCTGAATTTATCAAGAGAATGAAAGAAGCTCAGGCGCGAATTTCCTTGTCTGATTTTATTGAAAAAGTTTTTCAAGAGAGTGGCTATGAAAAAATGCTTTCAGCCGAAGGTGATGATGGAGAGAAGCGCTCAGAAAATGTGCACGAACTTATTTCCGTGGCGAAAAAATATGATGAGCTGAAAGAAGCGCTTTCAGTGGAAGAGCGAGATTCTGTGGATACGTTGAGTGCCTTTTTAGAGGAAGTGGCTTTGGCCAGCGACGTGGACAATATCGATCAAAATGAAGATGCAGTACATATGATGACGCTTCACAGCGCCAAAGGCTTGGAATTTCCAACTGTTTTCATTGTGGGGATGGAAGAAGGAATCTTGCCGCATTCTCGCAGTTTGCTTGCTTCCTCAGAGATGGAAGAGGAAAGACGGCTCATGTATGTGGGGCTGACGCGCGCCAAGGAAAAAATTTATCTCTTGTTCACGCGGCAACGAACTTTGTTTGGCAATACTCAGATGAACAGCCCATCGCGCTTTCTCGAAGACATTCCAGAAAAACTGATGAAGAAAAATTCGTATCGAGAAAATGAACAGAAAATCTTTGAAAAACTTTTGCAGCAAAATACTAAGACAAAAATAAAAACACCTCATAATTTCAAAGGAGGCGAAAGGGTGACGCACGAAGTTTTTGGAGATGGACTTGTCATCTCAGCGGTGGATGACACGATCGTGGTGGCCTTCAAGAAAGCTGGAATCAAGAGACTTTCTGCTGAGTATGCAAATTTGAAGAAGATATAAGTTTGTGATTTAAATTCAGTTTCCACATTTCTTTTTCCGCAAAAGAAACCTGGAGGAAAGAAAACTCTCGCACGTAGAAATGTGTGCGACAAACTGCAGGCTCGCTTACTAAAATTTTTGTTCCGCTACGCTCCAGTAAAAA
>Ga0172380_10005571_pt1 | contig 15184 bp, 8 predicted proteins | sample Leawe162metaG_FD_119747 | JGI IMG/M metagenome (GOLD analysis project Ga0172380, IMG submission 119747) | Leachate microbial communities from a municipal landfill in Southern Ontario, Canada - Leachate well 162 metaG | ecosystem: Engineered > Solid waste > Landfill > Unclassified | place...
GGGAGCGGTTCGACGACATGTCGATAACGCGAGGGAGGGCGAAGCTCCGTCTGAGCCGTAATAAATGGGCTCACACGGAGGTTCGCCCTCCCATCGTTGGCGTTACGCGCGGATTGGGGGGAATCTTTGCTGGTTGACGCCGGAAAAATCCGGAATGTATTTATGATCGCCCATGGCCGGAACTCCCTCTCCACGTCGAATCAGTGTGCGAGAAATCGCCAAGGCCGCGAATGTCTCGAAATCGACGGTCGGGTATGTCCTGCAGAATCGCACCCGGGTCAGCCCCGCGACGCGGGCCAGGGTCTTGCAGGTCGCGCGGAAGCTCGGCTACGTGCCCAATGCCAGCATGGCGACGGCCCAGGCGGCGTGGATGAGCGCGGTCCGCAGCGCGGGCAACAAGGGGTTGTTGCCGATTGCCTGGTTGAATTCGCATGGGGAGCGCGACTCCTGGAGCAAGTATCTTTTTAATACACCGTACATCGAGGGCGCCCGGGCGCGCGCCCTGGAACTGGGATTTCGCATCGAGGAAATCTGGACGCGGGAACCCGGGCTGACCATGCGCCGGTTGGCGCAGGTTCTCACCAATCGCGGGATCGAGGGCGTGATCGCTCCCCTCGATGCGCGCCATCTGAGGCTCGACTGGTCGCGGCTCGCCGCGGTCGCCATCGGATCAAGTCTGCTGGCCCCCATGTTGCATCAGGTCGACCTCGATTTATATTACAACCTCCATCTCGCCCTGCGCACCCTCAAGCGCCTCGGCTACCGGCGGATCGGGATTTGTTTGGTGGACAAATCCGACAGCTATACACACCAGGCCATCGGCGCCCGCGCCGCCCTCGAATTCAGCCTCGCATCCCCCCAGAACCGCGTGCCGCCACTTTTCTTTTCCCGCTCCGCGCCTCCTTCGCCTTCGTGGGCGGCGGCCAAACGCAAGTCGCGCGAATGGCTGAAGAAGCATCGTCCGGAGGTGATCGTCTGCCTGAGCGACTGGATGGTGGAGTGCGTCGAGGCCGAGGGATTCCGCGTGCCCGACGAGATCGGCGTCGTACATCTTTGCACCGACGATGACGTGAGCGACTGGGCGGGAATCTGCGGGCATCGCCGGCAGGTCGGGCAGGCCGCCGTCGAGTTGGTCACTTCCATGATCCAGCGCCGAGACTTCGGCGTTCCCGAGTTTCCCCGGCATATCCAGATCCGCGGCACGTGGTCCCCCGGCAGGACGCTCCTGACTCCCTGCCCGCGGCGGGAGGAATCGCGCGCTTTGCGCTCGCGCGGCCCAAAAAACGGCGGCTGACACCGTGAAAAAAACCGCGCCCCCTGGCGCGCGCTGTGGACGTCCGACAAAATGGAGCTTGCGCCGTCCCGCCGAACGCTTCATTTTCAATCAAACTCGACATTCCCCATGAAACGAACCATTTCCCCTTATCTCTTCACCAAATCGCTCGGAATTGCCCTCCTTTGCCTGGCGGGCACCGTTTCCGCCCAGGCGTCCAACCTGTTCTGGGACGCGAATGGCGGCACCTCGGGAACCGGGGGAGCCGGTGCCTGGGATACGACATCCTCCTTGTGGCGGCTCGACAGCGATGTGGGAACGCTGCAGACCTACGACAACACGGTGGGCAACATGACGGCGAATTTCGGCGGGACGGCTGGCACGGTGACGATCGCCGCCGCCACGACGATCCATGCCAACCTCATCAACATCACCGGAAACTATACAATTGCCGGTGGGTCCGGCCGGTTCCTGAACCTGGACGGAACGACGCCCACCATCAATGTCACAGGAACAAGCGGATACGACGGTGCCGGGATCAGCGCGGCCATCACGGGGAGCGGCGGCCTTGCCGTGACGGGATCGGGCATCATACGCCTGACCGGAACCAACTCCTACACCGGCACGACCACTGTGAACGGGGGAACGACATTGCGGGCCGCAGACGGCACGGGCCTGACCTCGGGAAATCTCGTCCTGAACGGGGGCATTTTCCAAACCACGACGGACTTCACGCGTTCCCTCGGGACGGGAGCGAACCAGGTCAGCATCACCGGGGGAACCAGCGGATTTGGCGGCAACAATGGCCAGACGCGCATCGTCGCCATCGGCGGAACGGGGTCTCCCACGGCACTCGTTTGGGGGAACGCCAATTTTAATCCCACGGTTTTCGAACTCAACAACAATACCTATTCCGGAACCGTGGTCGATTTTCGCAATGCCATCGACCTCAACGGGGCGGATCGGACGATTCACAGCACGGCAACCGCCTACATGAAGGGCGATATCACCGGGAGCTCCAAGTTGAGCAAGACGGGCAACGGAACCCTGTATCTCTACGGCAACAATTCCTTCAGCGGTGGATTTGACTGGGTGGATACCCAATCTTATGTTTTGGCACTGGGAAGCGACACCGCCCTCGGCAGCGGCTTGACGACTCTGAACTCCACCAGCGGATCGGTCAGGGTTCAGGCCGCCGACGCCACGGACCGGGTTCTCGCGAACAACCTGAACATCGCCGAGACAGCTCTCATCTTCGGCTCGTCAACGACCGGCAACCTGACCTTCGGTAACTTGACCAGCGGTGGTGGGCAGACCATTACGATAGACAACGCGAAAACCACCTTCTCCAGCTACTCGGCGACCGGGGGGACATTCACGAAGGGCGGGACGGGCGCGATGATCGTTACGGGAAACTTCACGCGTGGCAGCGCTAACACCTTCACAATCTCCAATGGCGCGCTGGCCGTTGGCGGCACGTGGAATGTGAACACGGTGGCGACTTTGGGCAGCAGCGGAGCTAGCGCTGTCCTCGGACGCAACGGCAGCATGACCGGCGCGCTCAATGCCACCGAGGGCGTGAGATGGGCCGCGGGCACCTCTCTCGGAGGAGGCTTGTTCGCCTACGGCACCAGCGGCACGTGGGGGAACGCGGCAAACAATCTTGCCGTCAATTTCGGAGGCAGCAGCGCGACGCTGACATGGGGGCAGACCAACTTCGTCCAGAGCGGGCAGACCCTTATCTTTGGCAATACCGTTTCGAATGGCACGGTGACCTTCCAAAATGCCATCGACTTGGGCGCAGCTCTTCGCACCGTGGATGTCGTCCAGGGAACGTCGAATCTCTCCGGCGGCTCGGATGCCATCCTCTCCGGCGTGCTGAGCAACGGAGGTCTGAACAAGACCGGCAACGGAAAGCTCGAGCTGACCGCGGTGAACACCTACACCGGCGACACGGTCATCAATGCTGGCACGCTTCTGCTCGCCGACAACGCGGAGCTGAGCTTCCTCATCGGCAACAGCGGGGTGAATAATTCGATCTCCGGTGTCGGCAGCCTGTTGCTGGACGGCGACATCAGCTTCAACCTCGGTGGGGCTGCCGCTGCGGGAAGCTGGTTGATCGTCGCCGTGGACAGTCTTTCGGAAACCTACGGCAGCACGTTTACGGTCGTCGGCTTTACGGAATCCGAGCCGAACTCGGGGATCTGGGAATCGGGCGACTACACCTTCACCGAAAGCACGGGCATCCTGAACGCGGTGCCGGAGCCATCCGCCGGAGCGCTGATCCTGGCAGGGGGCGCGCTCCTGCTGCGCCGCCGCCGGCGGTGATCCCACGCCAAAAGGCGGTTCAGGCAGAAAGTGGCGCAGGCGTCCCGCCCAATACTGTTAACCCGTCTTTCTCAACTGGAGGGTAACATAAGAAGATCCCCCCAAACCCAAGAAAGTCTTCAAAGATCCGACTCCAGAGGTTGCAAAAGAATGCGCCGTGTCTGCCTTGGCCCGCCTCCAATCGCTGGTCAAAAAATTGCCAAATGGAGCCAAAATCCGCGAAATCCTTGGCCAAGTTGACTCGCTTCTTGATTGAGCGAGTCAGCTCGTGGTGACTACCTGCCCCCGCTGGAGATTTGCCTGGAGTTCGGCAAGCATCTCTCCTGGCTTCGGCGCACTTCCTTCCCGTAGGGCCGCAACCACTTCATCCCAGAGCGTGAAAACGACCTTGGGAGTCCCCATCTCGAAGAGTTTCCCGTTTTTCTTGAACGGGTAAACCAGCCAAGTCACTTCCGAGTTCTCAATGTGATCCACGGTCTGCATGGCGGGAAGGGCATCAAAAAAAGTCTGGTCCACCGCGACGAAAAACTTTTTCCCCCATCGCCGAAAGACCGGAACTTTCAGGCTGAGTTGAGGCATCAAACGCTTTTGAGCCGACGAGCGGAAGTCAGGGCGGCGCTCGGAAAAGCTCGGCAGGACCTTCTTTTCGAGGAAATGGTCAAATGCCGGTCGTATGCTTTTGCCGGAGCTGTAAACCGCTTGAACCTCCAATGCGGCGAAGTCAACCGCCGTTCCTTTCTCATCCAGCGCGGCGAGCATGTAATCAATTTTGCCAATCCTGCGAGGGGGCTTCCCCGGCACTTCAACCCGCAAAACACGAATTTCTGGAATCGCCGCCACCTTTCGGTCTGGACCAAAGGCCAACCGTCCGGCATCGGCAAAAAGTCGGAATTTTTCCTGAAATCTGGCAGGACAGACCACGGTCGCCGCAGCCCCATCAGAAAAACTGCAAATCCCCAGAGGGTCTGCATTGTTGCCCTTGTTGCAACGTGCCTTTCTGAAAGGGCAATTCTTCGAGACGCGATCCGCGTTTGCCGTCGCCGAGAAATTGTCCACAGAGTGGCCGAACACCTCCCCAATTTTTAGAAGCATCGTGCCACCCCACCCGATTTCCGTCTGGCAGACGAGCCGAAAAATCAGGAAGCCGCGCTTCGACCGCCTCAATCAATCCAGCTCAAATCTCTTCCAATCAGCAGCTCGGTCATTTTCGCGTGATGGGTGTTTTTCATGGCAATCGCGCGGGATTGGAATCCGTGGTCCTCGGCAAGCTTGGCGATCTCCTGCGTGTTGTCGTAGCTCATGAGAAAATCCCCTTTGCATGATTGCATCGTCCGAAACAGCTTGGCGTGATCCACCTTCCATGTGGCATACAGTCGTCTTGCAGCCACCGTGTAGGGGGGGTCGATGTAGAAAGCACACTCCCCGTCTCTGGCATGTTCCGCGATCAAAGAAAACGCATCTTCCTCAAGAAATGTGATGCGGTCTTTACGCTGGTTGATCTCACGAATACGACGGGCCAACGTGGCAGGATACCACCGGGAATTGATCCCCCGTCCGCTCTCCCCCGTCTTCACCAAGCCTGCTCCTGGTGCCAGAATCCCGCCCCGCTGGACACGGTTCCGGACAATGGTTTGAAATGCCCTCTCTCTCAGAGTGCTCGGAGCGGCATCAAGCACGGAGCGAACATTGCCAAGCGAGAGCTCGAATTTCTCGATTTTCGTTGCCAGCCATTCCGCCTGTCCGTTCAAGACAACCCGCCAGACAGCCGCAACTGAGGGATCGAGTTCCGCCATGATCACATGACGGGCCAGCCCTTCAAATGCTGCAGTCAATCCAACGATGCCTCCGCCTGCAAATGGCTCCACAAGGCGAATCGGTTTCTTTCCTTGCGAACGCAGCCAAGCCCGAATGTGAGAGATGAGCCATGTTTTTCCACCCGGATACCTGAACGGGCTCCGCTGCGGGACACTGGCCACATTGACCGGCCGTGCCAAGTCGTAATGGCTGGGGGTGGTTTTCAAGAACTCCAACACCAGCGTCTCATTGTCCTCGCGGATCGTATATCCCTCGGCCGCATCCAGCCGCTTCGCGATTTCTGTAATGGAGTCTGCCAGATGCTCCGGGATCCGAATCACGGTTGTTTTTGAATTTCTCCATTTTGTCGGATACGTGGTTGATGAGCGTGCCATGGAGGGAAGCTTTCATTTGTTACAGGGAATGTCAACCCTGTTACAGGGAATATTCAAAAACCTCGGAACCACTGAGTTTTCGTTGGCGCAAATGCACGGGCACAAACCGGAACATTCCACTGGCATCTGAAGCGGGAGGAATGTTGAATGGCCGGTGCCATGAAACACCCCCTCTTTTCACCGGTTTTGGTCCTCTTGGCGGCTTGCGGTGCGGCTGTTGCCGCGCCATCCATCGATCCGCGCATTCCCGAGCCGCTTCGTGCCTGGGAGGGCTGGGTTCTCTGGGGCCAGGACAACCGGAATTGTCCGTCTCCCTACAATGATGCCGCGAAGCACTTCTGCCTGTGGCCGTCGCGCCTGGCGCTGGATGTCAACGCGTCCGGCGCGCGATTCGATTATTCCCTGACAGTCTTCAATGAGTCCTGGGTGCCGCTTCCCGGGGGCGGGGACCATTGGCCGCAGAACGTGAAATCCAACGGAGCGTTGGTGCCGGTTGTCGAGCGCGACGGACGTCCCGCCGTGAAGCTCCCGTCGGGCACCCACCGGCTGGAAGGAGGATTTTCCTGGAAGAAAATCCCCCAGAAGATCCCGTTGTCGGCCTCCATCGGAATGGTCGCGCTCACGCTCGATGGCAAGCCTGTCGAGAATCCGCTCTGGGATGCCTCCGGGCAACTCTGGCTCGAGCGCAATGCCTCGAGCGGCGAGGCCGACAAGGATTTCCTTTCCGTGAAGCTCTTTGCCGAACTTGCGGACGGGATTCCACTTTGGCTGCATGGCGAGGTCGAGATGATCGTTTCCGGAAAAAGCCGGGAGGAGGCGCTGGGTGCCGTGCTTCCGCAGGGGTGGAAGCTGGCCTCGCTCGAAGGCCCGATCCCGGTGGCCGTGGACGAGGACGGGCGGATAAAGGCCCAGGTCCGGCCCGGCAAGTGGACGGTCAAGTATTCGGCGTTCCGGCTCGACAACCCGAAAGAGTTCCGTTTCGCGCCCGGCTTGAAACCGGCCGCGCCGGACGAGTTGGTCGCGTTCCGTTCGCAGCCGGATTTCCGCCTGGTCGAGATTGCCGGGAGCCCGTCTGTGGATGTTTCCCAGATCGCCTTTCCAGAGCGATGGCGCGAGCTCCCGGTCTACCGCTGGGACACGGCCATGCCGTTCCGCATCGAGGAACGCATGCGCGGCATGGGGCTCCAGAAACCCGCCGGGCTGAACATCGCCCGCGAGTGGTGGCTCGACGAAAACGGGGGGGCCTTCACATTCCGCGACCGCCTGACCGGGCAGATGCAGGAAATCTGGCGGCTCGATGCCGCGAAAGGCCAGGACCTGGGCTCCGTGCGCAGCGACGGCAACGGCCAGCTCATCACCCGCAGCCCGCTGAACGGCGCGCCGGGTGTCGAAATCCGCTCCCGCGCGGTCAACCTCGAGGCCACCGGCCGGATGGAACGCGCCGGGAAAATCTCCGCGAGCGGCTGGCAGACCGACGCCGAGGCCCTTCGCGTGACCCTGAACCTGCCGCCCGGCTGGCGGCTCTTCGCGCTCTTCGGCGCGGATTGGGTGCGGGGCGACTGGCTGACCTCGTGGACGCTCCTCGATCTTTTTCTGCTGCTGATCTTCACGCTCGCGGTGGGCAAACTGTGGGGCTGGCGGGTGGCGGCCCTCGCCTTCGTCGCCTTCGGCCTCGCCTACCACGAGCCCGGTGCCCCGCGCTACGTCTGGCTCTGGCTCCTCATCCCGCTCGCGCTGCTCCGTGCCGTCCGCGATGGCTGGGGCCGCCGGATCCTGCTCGCGGGAAAATGGATCATCATCGCCGCGTTCGTTTTCATCGTCGTGCCATTCGCCTCGCGCCAGATCCAGCAGGCGATCTATCCGCAGATGGAGCTCCCGTCGCTGGAGGAAGCTCCCGTGGCATTGCGAGGAGAGGTTGCCAATCAGGCTCTTGCCGTGCCCGCTGCCCCGGCAGCCGCTGGTTCCTCCTCCTACGGTTTTTTGTCAAAGAACGTGGCGGGGCGGGGCGATAAAGTAAAAGACACGGGCAACCTCACCTACGACACGAAGGCCCGCATCCAGACCGGGCCCGGGGTCCCGGACTGGACGTGGCGGAGCGTCTCGTTCGGGTGGAACGGCCCGGTGACGGCGGCTCAGGAAGTGCGTCCGGTCATGGTGCCGATCGGGATCGAGCGCCTGCTCGCGGTTCTGCGCGTGGCGCTCGTTCTCGGCCTTGCGGGGCTGCTGCTGCGAGGGGGACGGGTGCTTCCGGCGGCGGGACTCCCCGCCGCGCTGCTCGCGCTTTTGGTTTTCCTTCCGGCGGCGAACGCGCAGATGCCGGATGAAAAGCTGCTCGAGACGTTGCGTGCGCGGCTCACGGAGAAATCGGATGCCTACCCGAATGCCGCCGCGATCCCGCAGGCCACGTTGCGCCTCGCAGGGAACCGGATGGAGATGGATGTCGGGATCGACGCCGCGATCGCCGTGGCCGTGCCGCTTCCCGGCCGCCTGCCCGCGTGGTCGCCGGTCTCGGTTTCGCTCGACGGAAAGCCCGCTGCCGCCCTGCGCCGCGAGGACGGCTACCTTTGGGTTCCGGTGCCGCAGGGGGTGCACCAGGTCAAGGTGGCCGGCCTGCTGCCGGATGTTCCGGATTGGGAATGGACGTTTCTGCTCAAGCCGCGCTCGGTGGTCATCGAGGCCCCCGAGTGGACGGTGAACGGGGTTTCTGCAGGCGGGGTTCCGGACCAGCAGGTGTTTTTCACGAAGATTTTAAAATCAACCCCCGGCGAGGCCGCCTACGACCGCCAGGATTTCACGGCGCTCGCCTCGGTCGAACGCCGGATCGAACTCGGCCTGGTCTGGCACGTCCGCACGACGGTGGCCCGCCTCTCGCCCGGCGGCAAGGCGATCGCGCTGCGCGTCCCGCTTCTCGAGGGCGAGAACGTGCTGTCCTCGAACGCGCAGATCAAAGACGGACGGATCGAAGTCCGGCTGGGCGCGCAGCAGGAGGAGTTCCAGTGGGAAAGCGAGCTGGGGCCTTCGGCCTCGTTGTCGCTTGCCGCCGGTGCCACGGACCCGTGGACGGAAGTCTGGCAATTGGTCGCCTCCCCTGTCTGGAATGTCACGATCTCCGGCCTCGCCCCGGTTTTCGAACCGGGAAACCCGGACCTCGTGCCCGTGTGGCACCCGTGGCCGGGCGAGGGCGTGAAGCTCGGGATCAGCCGTCCGGAGGCGGTTCCGGGTGCCACGGTCACGGTGGAAAAAGCCTCGCACGAAGTGACCCCCGGCATGCGGCAGCGGACATCGGTTTTGAATCTCGGGCTGCGCTGCAGCCTGGGGGAGGATTTTTCGATCACGCTGCCTGCGGATGCGGAGGTCTCCTCGCTCACCCTCAACGGGGCCGCCATTCCCGCGCGGATGGATTCGCGCAACCTGATCGTGCCGCTTCGTCCGGGCGAACAGTCTGCCCAGGTCGAATGGAAAACGGGCGTGCCGCTGGGGGTGAGCACGCGCGTCGAGGAGGTCGGGCTCCCGGTCGGAAGCGCCAACATCAACACCGTGATCAACATTCCCGACAGCCGGTGGGTTCTCTGGGCCGACGGGCCCCTGCGCGGGCCGGCGGTGCGGTTCTGGACCGTGCTGGCCTGTTCGCTCATCGCGGCATGGCTGCTCGGGCGTCTCGCTTCGTCCCCGTTGGGCACGGCTGAATGGATGCTCCTCGGGATCGGGCTCACCCAGGTGCCGCTGCCTGCGGCGTTGCTCGTGGTCGGATGGTTGTTTTATCTTTCCTGGCGGGGGAGCGAATCCTACATCCGCCTGCCGGCCTGGGGGTTCAATCTGCTGCAGCTCGCGCTCATCGCGCTGACCGCGATGGCCCTGGCGGTTTTTGTGGCGGTGGTGGCCGAGGGGCTCCTCGGCAACCCCGAAATGTTCATCGCCGGCAACGGCTCCACGCGCAGCGCGCTGCGGTGGTATCAGGCGCGGTGCGGCGAGATGCTCCCCCAGCCGGGATGCGTCTCGGTTTCGATCTGGTGGTTCCGGCTCCTCATGCTGGCCTGGGCGCTCTGGCTGGCGGCGGCGCTTCTCCGCTGGCTGCGCCTGGCCTGGGTGCGCTTCAGCACCGGCGGCTGCTTCCGCGGCGGAAAAAAGACGGCCGTGCCGCCGCCGCTCGCCCCGCCGCCAGCGCTTTGATCCAACCGGCAATCCGTTGGACGGGCTCCACTGGGGCCTGCATCTTTTTCGCGGAGCCGGTCCCGGCTTCGCCCCAGGAGGCTGCTGGGATCGGGATAACCACGCTCTACCGGCCTGTTGTCCCCACTTCCAGGAACATGCTTCCGGGCCCTCTCATCTGCACCCGGTCCTGCCAGTGGAACGAAGAGTCGTCGATCACCCGGATGGTGCCCGGGAAATCCAGGAACAGTTCCAAAAAGACCTTGGCTTCGAGCCGCGCCAGGACAGCCCCGACACAAAAGTGGATGCCTGCCCCGAAAGTGAGGTGCGCGTTCGGCGAGCGCGTGATGTCGTAAACGTCCGGGTTTTCGAAAGCCCGCTCGTCATGGTTGGCGGAACCGATGAGCTGGAACACCATCTCGTTTTCCTGGATTGTCACCCCGGAGAATTCGTGGGTTCTCATGGCGCGGCGGAAGTTCCGTTGTTTGGGGGCTTCGAAGCGCAGGCTTTCCTCGATTGCCGGGGGGATCAGCTTGTGGTCGTTCTTGAGGATGTCCAACTGGCCTGGGTGGCGGTGCAGCAGGTGGACGATGTTGCCCAGCAAATTGGTGGTGGTCTCGTGGCCGGCGACCAGCAGGGTGCAGCAGGTGGCGACGAGTTCGGGGGTGGTGTAGTCGGATTCGATGAGCGCGCTGACCAGGTCGGTCTCCGGTTTGGCCCGGCGACGCTCCACCAGGTTCTCCACATAGCCGACAAAATCGGCCAAACTTTTTTGCGAGAGCATCGTCCGCTCGAAATCCGCCCGACCGGTTCCCTGGAACGCGAGGAAATCGGCCGTCCAGTCCTTGAAGGTCAGGCGGTCCTCGGGAGGGGCCCCCAGAATTTCCGCCACGAGGATCACCGGGAACGGATAGGCGAAGCGCCCGACAAAATCGAACGTCTTGTCCTGCGCCGCCTCATCCCAAAGCCGGTGCGCCAGGCGCCTCGCCTTTTCCTCCATGCCGGCGATCACCTTGGGCATGAGCGCCTTTTGGACCGGGGCCCGCATGCGCGTGTGGTCGGGCGGGTCGGAATTGATGATGTCCTGCTGCGCGAAATAGGTGCGGAGGAAGGCCGTTTGCTCGAGCTGCGAGGGTGTGAACTCGCTGAACAAAAGGGCCTGGCGCGACCGGTTGGAAAGGTTTTTGTCCTTCAGTGAGGCCCCGACATCCCCGTAACGGCTGAAGACCCACGACTGCCAGTTCTCGCTCCAGAGCGCCGGGGCCTCGTTTCTCAATCTCGCGTAGATCGGGTAGGGGTCGCGCATGATCTCGGGGGAGACCAGCAGGCTGTCGATTTCCGGATTCAGGTATTTTTCCTTCATGGCGAGCCGACACTAATGCGGAGACGCATTCCGCCGCGTCCATTTTATTACGGGAATTTGTATAGGTTCTTTGGCGTGTTCATCCGACGATCCGCTCCAAAACGGCCTGATTGATTGGATGCTGCGGCCTGAATGCCGCGCCCGCCATATACTCGAAGAGGCTGTGGCGGAATTGCCGGGCCGCGTGGCGTCCGGCCAGGGCGCTCGTGATGTCGCTGGCGCAGACGAGGAGATCGCAACCGTTGAAGCGCGCCTCGAAAACCAGGCCGAGCCGACGGTTGGTGAACCAGTCGTCGATCACCTGCACCAGCGGGCGCAGGTCCGGCGGCAGGCCGTCCAGAACCATCGCCGCGCCGCCGTGAACCAGTTCCCACCATTGCCAGTTGGAGTGGAATTCCGTCGGGAAATGCGCGAACAACGGATGTCCGGGATCGCACAAAATGCCCAGCGTGTGCGGCGGTTGATTTTTCGTCAGCGCCGTATTCCAGAAGATGGAGGAAAACCCCAGGGCCACGCCGCCCTTCACCTGCTCCGGCGGCGGGTTGAAGAGGATTTTCCGCCCGGGGCGGGCTTGTGCAAGAAGCTCGTTCCAATCGCGCGCGACCAGCACGCCGCCGGAGGTTTGGACGGTCTCGGCGGTTTTTGCAGGCGGGTAACCCCACACGTCCCAGTCGTTCTCGCATGTCGTTCCGGCCAATCCGGCGACGAGTCTGAACCCGCCCGGCGCGGGCAGTCCGGCGAGCGGAATCTCGATCCTTCCGAGCGCGGTGACGCCGCCGGTCGGGATGGTCCGCGTCGGCAGTTCCCCCGTCGCGTGAACGCGGCCTTCCGCATCGGCCAGCCTCCAATACGCGTGGGCTTCCTCCAGCGGCCCCGCGCCGAAGTGGGCGATCTCGAGTTCCGCCCGCAATGTGTCGCGGCCCGAAAACGTGCGCTGCGCCAGCCGCGCGAGGAGCACGGTGGAATCGTTGAACCGGCGGAATTCCTCCGGCGTGACGTAGCCTTTCGATTCCCAGAACGCATTGAGCCAGCCGACCAGCGCCGCGCCCTGGCCGGGAAAATCGTTGGCCTGCAAGACCTGGAACCCGCCAAAGCCGTTCGTGCGCAGGGAGGATTCGATTTCCTCCTTGTAGCAAAGCACCTGGAGCCTGCCGGAGGCCATCAGGAAATCGCGCGCCTGGCCGCCCAGGTGCGCGGCTTCGAGCGTCTCCTGAAAAATCTCGAAATTTTTCGCTTTGAGCAGGCCGGTGTATTTCGGGATTTCCGAGAAATCGGGATACGCGCACCACTGGCCGATTTCGTGGCTGACGATGGGGCGCGGCGTGTCGAGGGCGGCGCAATTCCAACTGTTCTTCTCCCGCATGAGGAGCAGGGTTTCGGGAAATTTCGCCACATCGACAAACCCGCTGTAATCCGCCGTGGTTGCGGGCGGCAGGGCGTTGATGCGGGAAGCCAGCCCCTCCCCCCAGGCCTGGATGCGGGGATCCGGGATATTGTGGTAATCGTTTTCCGGAATCGCGGGCCACCCTGCGGCGGTGGTGTGGAGCCGGCGGGTGTCCTGGCGTTTCCAATACGCCACCCAGTGGGCGAGATATTCGGTGAACTTCGCGCGGTCCTCCCCCGGCTCGTTGCCGTAGGCCATCAGCAGAAAGGAGGGGTGGTTGCCGTAGGCGCGCACGATCCGATGCCCTTCCTCGTAGAGCCATGCGTCCACCGGGAGGCCCTTGCCCAATTCCGTGCTGTGGTTCGCCCACGACGAACATTCGATCTGCAAATACAGGCCGAGCTCGTCCGCCGCCTCGAAGGCCGCTTCCGGCGGGCACCAGGAGTGGAACCGCACATGGTTGAAGCCGTAATCCCGGATGATGCCGAGAATGCGTTTCCATTCCGCGACGTCCATCGGCGGGTGGCCGGTCCTGGGAAACACGCAGCATTCCAGCGTGCCGCGCAGGAAAATGGGGCGTCCGTTGACGGTGATCTGCGTGCCCCGCGTCCCGGCTTCGCGCAATCCGAAGGCCACCGTCTTCGTGTCCTCGCCGAGCCGGACATCCAGACGGTGCAGGACCGGGCTGAACTCGTCCCAGAGCGCCGCATCCCCGGCGAGCGGGACCTCCATCTCGACTGCGCCGCCCTTTTCGGTCCATGCGGCCTCCACGCTTTGCGTCCCGGCGCGCAGGGTTCCGTGGCCGGGCTTTCCGGTGGCGTTGCCGATGGCGATTTTCAACCGCGCGGATTTTCGCGCGATGTCGGGGAACACCTGCGCCTCCTCGATCCACACCGGCGCACCCGCGCGGAGTTCGATGCGCCCGATGATGCCGTTCCAATTCGTCTGCGTGTGGTCGGTGACGCTGTGGGCATTGGTGCCGACATCCACCGCGAGGCGGTTGTCCACGCGGATTGCCAGGCGATGCCGACCCGGCGCGAGACCCACGCCAAGCTCATAGACATGCGGCGTCGAGAGGCTGTTGTTCGAGCCGATCTCGCGGTCGTCCAGCCACACGCGGGTTTCGATGTGCGGGCGCTCGAGAAACAGCGTGATCCGCTTTCCGCCCCACGTCCCGGGGATTTCCATCTCGCGCCGATACCACGCGGCTCCGGCGTAGTATTTTTCCGGCTGCAACCAGAACGGCATCTTGATGTTTCCGGGCTGGCGGTAGGGCGCGTAGCGTTCCCCGCTGGGCCAGGGGGCCATCCGCAACATCCAGGGGGTTTCCGCCGTCACTTCATCGCCGAAGCCCGCAGCCTGCAAACTGCCCGGCAGTTGAATCCGATGGGTGTCATCGGGCGCGTCGCCAAGAGTGAATTGCCAGGAACCGGAAAGATCGACGAGGGAGGCGGGAGAATGTGACATCGGTAACATCCTACGGCAGTCTCCGCCGCCATGAAATGGATCATCTCTTGATAAAAATGGATTATCTTACGATGATCGTGCGCATGGCTTCCCAACCCTTCATGCCTTGGAAAGACTTGGAAAATTTCCCCGGGCAGCGGTGGCAGGTCATTCATCCCAAGTTCATTGAAACCGCCCGGCATCATCCCTTGATGTCCGGTTTGTTTCCCACCGCCATCGGTTCCTTTCCCAGCGCCCGGGGGCACCATGTCGTCCGCGAAAATTGGGGGGACGACCTGATCCTCATTGTCTGCACCGGAGGAAAGGGCTTTTGCGAAATGGCCGGACGGCACCTGGAAATCATCCCGGGCACCGGCTTCCTGATCCCCGGGCGGCAGCCCCACAGCTATGGGGCCGACCCCGAACAGCCTTGGTCCATTTCGTGGCTCCAGTTGCGCGGCGGCGACTGTGGGTCCATCACCGGACTTCTGGGGGTTTCCGTCGAGGAGCCGAGGTTTCACCTGCCGCAGACGGCCTTGTTTCAGGACGAGTTCGAGCAGGCGCTCGACGCCCTTCAGAATGCGCAAGCGGCGCCGCAGTTTATTTTTGCCTGCGCCCACCTGCGGCGGCTGATGAGCCAGGTGGCGCTGCAACGCCAGCCGGTCAACCGGAGGAGCCGCACTGCGGAAGAGAACGTCGCCGCCAGCCCCGCGTGGATGCGCAAGCATCTTTCCGAGCCAAACAGCCTGGAGCGCCTGGCCCGCGCCGCCATGCTCTCGCCCTCCCATTATTCCTCGCTCTTCCGGAAACGCTTCGGCTGCTCCCCGGTCGAATTTTGGATCCGCCTGAAAATCGAGGAAGCCTGCCGGTGGCTCGATCAAACGGCTCTCCCCATTTCCGCAATCGCGGGCAAGGTCGGCTACGAGGATGTCTATTATTTTTCGCGACTCTTCAAAAAAATCACCGGACGCTCTCCGGCGCGGCACCGGAAGCTGCCGAAGGGATGAGATCTTTCAATGATTTGGAAGCTCCTGATGGAAGCGTCCCCATGA
>Ga0172380_10005572_pt1 | contig 15184 bp, 9 predicted proteins | sample Leawe162metaG_FD_119747 | JGI IMG/M metagenome (GOLD analysis project Ga0172380, IMG submission 119747) | Leachate microbial communities from a municipal landfill in Southern Ontario, Canada - Leachate well 162 metaG | ecosystem: Engineered > Solid waste > Landfill > Unclassified | place...
ATCGGATTTAATTCCTGAACTTCAAGGCAGATTCCCAATTAGAGTTGAACTAAAAAGTCTAACCGAAGAAGATTTTGTAAAAATTCTTACTATTCCACAGAACGCACTTCTAAAACAATATAGTGCACTTCTTGAAACTGAGGATGTAACTATTAGATTCAAGGACGATGCGATATTAGAGATTGCGAAGACTGCCGCCGCTGTAAATGATCAGGTGGAGAATATCGGCGCAAGAAGACTTCATACTATTCTAACAACTTTATTAGAAGATATTTTATTTGAAGTTCCCGATAAAATGCCTGAATCGGCAATAGATATTTCAGGCAAGATGGTAAATGATAAACTTGATAAGATCATTAAAGATAGAGACCTAAGCAAGTACATATTATAAAAACGAATAAAAATATTTGCAAATTATTTTATAACAGATAAACTTAAAGTGAGCAGAAATGGCTTTTGATTTTAATAATATCCCTAAAGCGTATAATCCGGCAGATGTAGAAGATAAATGGCATTCATACTGGGAAAACGAGAAACTATATCATTCACAGATTGATAACACGAAAGAACCATATACGATAGTAATCCCTCCTCCTAATATTACCGGTATTCTCCATATGGGGCATATACTAAATAATACTATTCAGGATATTTATATTCGTTACAAAAGAATGAATGGTTATAATGCATGTTGGGTGCCGGGAACAGATCACGCTTCGATTGCTACCGAGTCAAAAGTGATTGCTTTCTTAAAAGAAAAAGGTATGGATAAAGCCGATCTCACAAGAGATGAATTTCTTAAGTACTGTTACGAATGGAAAGATAAGTATGGCGGAATAATTGTAAGTCAGCTAAAGAAGCTTGGAATAAGCTGCGATTGGGATAGAGAACGCTTTACGATGGATGCACATTATCATAAAAAAGTCGTTGAAGCATTCGTTGAGCTTTATAAGCAGGGATTTATTTATCGCGGATATAGAATGGTAAACTGGTGTCCTGCTTCTAAATCTGCAATCTCCGATGAAGAAGTTATTTTTAAAGAAGTAAACGGAAAATTATGGTACCTAAAATATCCTATTAAGGATAGCGATAAGTTCGTTATAGTAGCTACTACACGTCCCGAAACGATGCTCGGCGATACAGGTGTGGCAGTTAATCCTGAAGATGAAAGATATAAAGAATTGATCGGCAAAAAAATAATTCTTCCATTAGTAGGAAGAGAAATTCCTCTTTTCGCTGATGAATATGTGGATAAAGAGTTTGGAACTGGGGCAGTAAAGATAACTCCGGCGCATGACGTTAATGATTATGAAATGGGAGTTCGTCATAATCTTGAATTTATTAATATTTTCAAAACGGATGCTTCCACGAACGATAACGTTCCGGAAGGATTTAGAAATTTAGACCGATATGATGTAAGAAAAAAAGTTGTAGAAGAGCTTGATAAAGCTGGGTTATTATTAAAGACAGAAGAATATACAAATAAGGTTGGTTATTCTCAGCGCGGGGATGTTCCGATAGAACCATATTTATCTGAGCAATGGTTTATGAAGATGGATGAACTCGTTAAACCGGCTCTTGATGTAGTGCTTCAAGGGAAAGTAAAATTCCATCCCGAACATTGGGTAAAAACCTATGAACATTGGATGAGCGGCATTAGGGATTGGTGTATTTCGCGTCAGCTCTGGTGGGGCCATCGCATTCCCGTCTGGTATCATAAAGACACTAAAGAAATTTATTGTGGAATTGAAGAACCGAAGGATAGCGAAAATTGGATTCAAGATAATGATGTTCTCGATACTTGGGCATCGAGCTGGCTTTGGGCTTATGACGTATTCGAAAATGATGACGAAATAAATTATTATTATCCGACCGATCTGCTTGTAACCGCACCCGATATTATTTTCTTTTGGGTTGCGAGAATGATTATCGCAGGTATGTATTTTAAGAAAGAGATTCCTTTTAAGGATGTTTATTTTACATCTACCGTACGCGATATGCAAGGAAGGAAGATGAGTAAATCGCTTGGTAATTCGCCTGATCCCCTTGATTTAATTGCTCAATATGGCGCTGATTCACTTCGCTTTACTATGAATTATATTGCTCCTCTCGGACAGGATGTAATGTTCCAAGATTCGATGGTTGAAATAGGGAGAAACTTTTCCAATAAAATTTGGAATGCCGCACGCTTTTTATTAATGAATGCACAAAATATAAAATTAAATAAATCTCTTGCTGATAAACATTTGGATTTTGCTGATAGATGGATTATATCACGATTCCAAAGCACGGTAAAAGGATTTAGCACTGCACTCGATAAGTTTGAAATTAATAATGCAACAAAGATAATCTATTCATTTGTATGGAATGATTTCTGTGATTGGTATATTGAGCTTTCTAAGACTCGTCTTTATAAGGGTGGAGAAGAAGAGAAATCGGCTGTCCTTACAAGGGCACTCGGACTTTTTGAAGAGATGCTTAAAGTTGTTCATCCCTTTATGCCATATATTACAGAAGAGATCTGGCACTTATTTGAAGAGAGAAAAGAGGGAGATAGTATTTCGATACAGCAATTCCCACAGTATAATATTGATTTAATTGATGAAGATGCCGAAAAGCAGGCGGAGCTTTTACAGAACGTTATTACAGCACTTCGTAATATCAGAGGTGAGATGAATCTACCTCCTTCAAAAACTATTACTGCAATTCTTAAGACTGATAAATTGAAAGAAGTTACTTTCGGATATATTAAAGCATTAGCTAAAGTTGATAATTTGGTTGTAGGAAGTGATGTAGAAAAACCAAAGGCAAGTGCTTCGGCTGTGGTTAAGGATTGTGATATTTATGTTCCATTAGAGGGATTGATTGATTTAGATGTTGAAAGAAGTAGAATTGAAAAAGAGATTGCACGAATAGAAGGATCGCTTCAAGGTGTAATAAAAAAATTATCGAATGAAAGTTTTGTAGGCAGAGCACCTGCCGATGTTGTAGAAAAAGAAAAAATAAAGAAAGAAGATTGGAAACAGACGTTAGAAAAACTTAAGGTGATATTACACGATTTAAAGTAAAATAGATTGTATTACCACAAGTAAAAAAGGGGGAAGTAATGAAAAAGCTATTAGTTTTTAGTCTATCTATTGCTATGCTGTTAATACCAATTATTAGTATGGCTCAAAGCACACCGGACCCAAAACCGGCGACAAATATTTTAGATGCGATTAAGATTCCGCGGAATGAAAATTCAATGCCCGGGAAATATCCCGCTAAAGTTGTTCAAATCGATAATGACAAATCAGTAATTGACAAGAAAATAGTTTATGATGCTGCTTATGAAATGATTTCAAAAGGGATGCTTGAATTAACAGGTAAAAATTCTTTGAAAGAAGCATGGCTTGAATTCATATCCCCTAAGGATAGAATCGGATTGAAAGTTAATCCTGTAGCCGGTCCGACCCTTACCACAAGTATAGAAGTAACGCAGGCAATTGTAAAACAGCTTGAGGAAACGGGTATCCCTCGATCGAATATAATTATTTGGGATAGAAGAGAGGAACAGTTATTTGAAGCCGGTTTTACAAAAGAAGCATTTCCGGGGATAAAGATTATTGGAACGGAGCGACCTGAAAACGGTTCGATGTATGATGAATCCGGCAAGTTATATGGACTTCGTATGATCGATACCACTCAATATTATTGGGCTGATTGCGAAGAAAAGTATGATTCGGCTACAATTCCTTATATGGTTAATGAAGGTAAGTATTCTTATTTCAGCAAGATTGTTACCGAGATGGTAGATAAAATTATAAATGTGCCGATTCTAAAAAATGCGGGCTCATCTGTAACGCTTTGCTTAAAGAATTTGGCTTATGGCAGTATAACAAATACGGGGCGGCTTCATAAACAGTTATGGGCGGAGACAGTTGCGGAAGTAAATGCTTTCCCACCGCTTCGTGATAAGGTAGTGCTAAATATTGTTGATGGTCTAAAGGGTTGCTTCCAAGGCGGACCAGGAGCTAATCCGCAATTCTTTGTTGATTGGAAGACAATCATAATCGGTACTGATCCTGTTGCAGTTGATCGCGTTGGATATGATATTGTAATAAAGAAAAGAATTGAAGAAGGAATTCAAAAAGAAGATTCGCCACGTGGAAGATCGTTCTTAAATCTTGCTCAAGACCTTAAACTTGGCGAAGCTGATTTAGAAAAAATCGAATTAAAAAAAGTTGAGATAAAATAAAGATGATTTCTTATATGTCGAAATTTCGCCGGCTGATATTTGCTCTGATAATATTATTATTCGGAAATTTATATTCACAAGTTGATACAGATTTTCCGAAATTAAATGATATCGATTTGCATGGTGCAAAATTCATTCAAGAAAAATATTTTGATGGTGGTGGGTTATGGGGTCATATAAATGGCGGAGCGGATCTTTATTTGGAATATGGTTTTGATAAACTTCTCTTTCAGGAAATTCAGTGGCAGGGAAATAGTTTTAGAGTAGAGTTTTATAGAATGATAGATGCTGAAGCTGCTTTCGGCATCTATTCTATTAATCACTATAAATGCAATAAGCAGGATACATTAACAAAATTTATATGCATCGCTCCCTATCAAGTGCAGTCTGCACTCGGCAGTTATTATATTTCAATCGCTAATGATAAAGGGGGCAAAATTGCCGATAGTCTTAATGTAGAAATTTTTACAAAAGTATTATCTAAGCTCAATGAGAAATTATTTGAGCTGCCTTTTGAGATCGTAGAACAAAATTATTCTCCGTCCGAACTATCCAAATTAAAATTCGTAAAGGGCGTACTCGGACTTCAGAATATATTCCCTGAATGGATTGGAGCACTGGAAAATTATGATTATTATAAGCTCTTTGCATTGTCGATAGATATCGAAGGTAAAAAGAATGGTGTAATTATTTTTGATAATTCTTTAGACTACGATTCCTTTATAAAAATTAACAAAGATGATATTCTCACAAAGCTTTATCCCTTAGTAACGGAATCTAAGTAGTATTTTTTAAACTCCCAAAATTCTTGTTAAAATTCGGAATTAAACTCCCAAAATTCTTGTTAAAATTCGGAATTAAACTCCCAAAATTCTTGTTAAAATTCGGAATTAAACTCCAAAAATTTGTGGAAATTTTCGGAATTTGGTTTGATACTTATGATTTAGTGAGAATTTTCTTAATTTTCGTTTAAAATTTCGGAACGATTGCAAAATGAATCAGATACCTACCAAAGAAGATATAGTAAAAGCTCATGATAGAATCAAAAATCAAATCCATAAAACACCTATACTTATTTCCATTTCATTGAACGAAATCTTCGGCGCAGAATTATTTTTCAAGTGTGAAAATTTTCAGAAAGTTGGTGCATTTAAGTTTCGTGGAGCAAGTAATGCAATACTTTCTCTACCCGAAGAGGAAATAAAAAAAGGAGTTTGCACGCATTCATCGGGTAATCATGCCGCCGCATTGGCACTTGCCGCAAAAATGAAAAACGTAAAAGCATATATAGTAATGCCAAGAACTGCTCCGAAAATTAAGCATGATGCAGTAAAGGGATATGGAGCGGAGATAATATTCTGCGAACCGAATCTTAAAGCACGTGAAGAGGCACTCCAAAAAGTAATTGAAAAAACGGGTGCGGTATTCGTTCATCCTTATGATAATTATATGGTGATTGCAGGTCAGGCAACCTCTGCTAAAGAATTAATAGAAGAAGTTTCTGAATTGGATTATATTATCGCTCCTGTTGGCGGCGGTGGATTATGCAGCGGGACTTCTTTATCTGCTAAATATTTCGGCAATGGTATAAAAGTAATTGGCGCAGAGCCATTAAATGCTGATGATGCTTTTCGCTCACTTAAAGAAGGAACGATTCAACCCTCAATAAACCCCAAAACTATTGCCGATGGTTTAATGACTCAATTAAGCGAAAAGACTTTTTCGATAATTAAAGATAACATAGAGAAAATTATTACTGTGCGTGAAGAGACAATGATTGAGTGTATGAAGATGATTTGGGAGCGTATGAAAATAATTATTGAGCCATCAAGCGCGGTTGTTCTGGCGGCTATTGCCGAAAACAAAGAAGAGTTTAAGAATAAGAAGATCGGGCTTATTTTATCGGGCGGTAACGTCGATCTAAATAATCTCCCTTGGTAAGAATATGATGAGTATTTAAAATCAAAAACCGCTCAATATAATTGAACGGCTCTGAAAACTTCTTTAACGAATTGCGATTGATATAAGATTACAGAAATATTTTAGAATCAAACTCACAACTTCATAATTACTCCGTATAATGCTCAATCACTTTTAAGATGTGGTCTTCGCAGACTTCGCAAAATGGCTTTTTACCTTTGCTGAACATAATGCAATCCAATTGCGAACGATATAAACCTTTGGCGGCATAGCCCGCACCTTCAAAAACGCCTACCTTACCCCAATATTTACTCGACTGCAAATATTTATCCACCACCTCCGATTGCTCTTTATCTTTTGCGTTATAATCGTCTTCTGCTTTTTTAATTTCCTCAGCGGGGGCGTTCCCCTTCTTCAAAGCCAATGTATGTTTATTCATTTCTCTTCTTATTTTCTGCCAAGCATAATCTTGCTTATCGAAACCCTCTTTTTCCCAAGGTGTCGGCACTTCAATTCCGGGAGTAAGAAGAGCTTTCCATTTTACATTATCTTTATCAAGCAATGCAGTAATGTTTGGTTCGACCGGTTCAACTCCTTTCGGATAAAATTCATTATAAGCGACATCGGAAGTATAATATTCATCGGCTAAGCCGGAAAACGAATGACCAAACTCATGCAAGAATAGATATTCATGGAATTGATTATCGGTAGTGAAAGTGCAATAGAAATTATAGATACCACCGCCGCCATATCGTTTATGATTGACCATTATATAAATTGCATCATAAGGAACGTGTGCTGCCATATCACGCATCGCTTTATTATCTTCAGTGAGTAGATAGCGTTCCGAACCGAGTGAATTAAAAGTAGAATTAAGTACGGTTTTTCGATATTCGCCTGCAGGAGGATTATCCGTTCCACTTTCTGTCGATGGCTTAAATACGCCATAGATATTAAATTTCTCTTTTTGCGATTTGTACGGTTCTTGATTAAAAATAATAGCAGTAAATTTTTCTAAATCGGTCTTAAATTTATCTTCCTGAGCGAGTGTGTAACCTTCGCCAAGTATAACAATATCAACCTTTGTATGAGGATCGCCGCTATAATGCGATTGATAAATTTTTACGGTTTCATCGGTAATATTTTCGTGAATGATACTGATATTAGCAGGGTCAATATCTAAAGAATAGATTTCATTTAGATTGTTTTGACGGTCGCGTTTATTCAATGTAAAACGAATTGGAGCTTTTGGTTCGGGTATAATGCCGCTTTCGTGATATGCTTTAATAATACCATTTGCGGCTTCCTCGCTTGTTTGGTATTCTTTGAAATAGCTATCGAAACCTTTCGAATAAATCTCTTTGCCCGATGCATTATCATAGATTTTTACATAGTAAGCACCATTATTAAAGTTATCAATGAGATTAATTCGGCTTCCTGCCCAAATTCCATAGACATAAATTTGGTCTAAACTCACGATTTCGGTTTTAGCATCGCCTGTATGATGATAATCGATTCTCATCGTTTTATCATTAAAAAAAGTATTAAATTGTGTTAAATCCTGCGCATTCATAGAACCTGCTATCAATAGGATTGTAAAAAGAATAGAAAAATATTTCATAATCGGGTAATCCCCCTGTTTTTGACTATTAAAAATAAGAATGAAAACCTATATTTTGTATAGTAATCTAATGATATATATATTAAAAAATATAATTATTATGTGGGTTGTTTTTGCGGTGATAATTTCGGCGCAGGATGGCTCATTCCAAATTGCACGCCTTAAATATAATGGCGGAGGGGATTGGTATAACGATCCTTCGGCTGAAGTAAACTTACTAAAATTTGTAGCAGAGAAAACGAATATCAAAGTATCGGCTGAATATAAGTTCGTCGATATCGGAAGCGATGATATATTTAAATATCCTTTCCTTTTTATAACCGGGCACGGCAATGTAGTTTTTTCCGATTCAGAAGTGGAGCGATTAAGAAAGTATCTGCTTAATGGCGGATTTCTTTATATTGATGATGATTATGGTCTTGATGCTCCGATACGAAGAGAGATGAAGAAAGTATTCCCCAATAAAGAATTGCAGGAGCTGCCTTATGAATATGGTTTGTATCATTGCTTATACGAATTCCCGAGCGGACCGCCAAAAACTCACGAACACGATAATAAACCACCGCAAGGATTCGGGATCTTTTTCGGCGATAGATTAATGGTTTATTATTCTTATGAAAGTAATCCGAGTGATGGCTGGGCAGATGCTAATGTTCATAACGATCCACCCGAAGTGCGGGAAGAGGCATTGAAATTCGGTGCGAATTTAATTGTTTGGGTTTTGGCGAATTAATATGTCAGATAAATTAATTATTGAAATAAAAAATCGATTGCTTTCTGTCTTAAAAAAAGATTTTAAGAGAAAACAGTTAGCTCGGTTAAGTTGGTTTATTAGTGGTACGGTTTTGCTATGGTTTTTATTCGGATTGCTTGAAAGTGTTTTTAGATTTTCTCCTTTCGGTAGGACAATAATATTCTTTAGTTATTTATTGATTGTACTCATTGCTGCTATAATACTTTTTGTTATCCCTTTTATAAAAGAAAAATATTTATCCAAACCGGATTATAATAAAGCGGCAAAGATGGCAGGGGATTATTTCCCTGAAATTAAAGATGAACTTCTTAATACACTTCAAATTGCAGAAGAAAATTCCGATAATTATTCTCATTCATTAATTGAAGCTGCTTTTAAAGCGACTTATGAAAAAACAAAGAATATCGATTTTGAAAAAACAATCAATTTAAGTGAATCTAAGAAGAAGTTACAATATTCATTTATAATAATAACCGCATTCCTTGCGCTGATTCTTATCACTCCGGGATTTACAAATGCGTATTATAGAATATTAAATTTTACCAAAGAATTTAAAATCCCTCAGAAATTATATTTTGAAGTCTCACCCGGTAATTATCAATTAACCAAAGATGAATCCATTACAATTACAGTTAAAACAACCGGCGAGCCGGTAAATGATATAAATCTCTATACAAAGTCAGAAGAGCAGACCGATTTTTCACAAATAAAACTGACCTTAACAAAAGAGAATTTATTCCGTTACGAAAAACAATTCGTAAAAAACAGTTTTGAATATTTTGTTACTGCTCAAGGAATTGAATCTGAGCATTTTAAAATTGATGTAATCGATCGACCCGTTATAACAGGACTTGACATAAAGATATTTCCACCATCTTACACGAAACTGCCCGAAGTATTACAATCCGATAACGGGAATATTGAAGCATATCCGGGAAGCAGAATTACATTTGGACTTAATTCATCGAAAGAATTAAAAGAAGCTAAAATTAATTTTAGCGACTCTTCTTCGACCGCACTAAAAACAGGTTACCAAAAAGCTAATGGAACTTATATAATATCAAGTGATAAAAAATATTCATTTGAGCTAACGGATTTATTTGGTAATAAAAATCTTAATCCCATTCTTTATTCGATCACTACATTAAGCGATTCATATCCGATCATTGAATTAATTGAGCCCGAGAGTGATATAAGACTTGCTAAAAACAATATCGTGCAGATTAATTCTATATTAAGTGATGATTTCGGTTTTTCAAAACTTACAATTAATTACAAATTAACTTCATCTAAATATCGTCAACCGGAAACAATTTTTAAGACCAAAGAAATATCAGTTCCTAAAGCCACTAAAGAATATGTACTAAATTATGTTTGGAATATGGCAGAACAATATTTAGCAGAGGGTGAGGTAGTAGCATTTTATCTCGAACTCTTTGATAATGATAATGTAAACGGACCAAAATCTGTAAAAACAAAAATTATAAATGTATCTGTTCCTTCACTCGATGATCTTTATAAATCATTAGAAAATACTCAAGAAGATACCAAGAAAGATTTGGAAGAAACATTTAAAGAAGCCGAGAAACTAAGCAAGGAATTAGAAAAACTTAAAAATGACTTGAAGCGTGATAAAGCCGAAATAACTTGGGATGAAAAAGAAAAGGTTGAAAAAGCAATCGATAAATTTAAGGACTTGACTTCTAAAATTGATGAAGCATCTAAAAAGCTAAATGATATGAAGAAAGAGATGATGGAAAATAATCTTCTTTCGGAAGAGACGATGGAAAAATTTATGGAACTCCAGGACTTAATGAATGAGCTATCGAGTGAAGAATTCAAAGATGCTATGAAAAAACTCCAAGATTCGATGAAAAACTTAATGCGTAATGAAGTGAATCAATCGATGGAAAATTTTAAACTCGATGAAGAAATGTTTAAGAAAAGTCTCGAACGTACAATGAATTTACTCAAGCGTGTACAGGCAGAAATGAAGGTGGATGAAATTATTAAGCGTTCAGAAGAGTTAGCAGAAAAGATGTCTGAGCTAAAAGAGAAAACTGATAAAATGAATTTATCAGATAAGCAGAATAGAGATCAGCTTAAGAATGAGCAGAAAGATGCTACACAAAATTTTAAGAATTTAGAAGATGAAATGAGCGATCTTCAAAAGAAGATTAGTGAATTAAATGATATGCCGAAAGATAAGTTAGATGAAATAGCGAAAGAACTTGATAAACAGCAGAATCAGGAGCTTTCGGAAAAGGCAGAAAATAATATTTCGCAGAATCAAAAAAATCAGGCACAGCAAAACCAACAGCAGATGCAGAACAATATGCAGAATTTTAATAAGCAGATGCAGGAATTTCAAGAGAGTATGCAACAGCAGAATCAGATGGAAACTTTCAATGCAATGATGAAGAATATTAATGATCTTCTTTCGCTTAGTAAATCGCAGGAGAAATTAAAAAAGGAAACCGATAATAGCGGTATTTCTCAACAGAAATTTAATGAGAATGCTAAAAAGCAGAGTGAGATTCAAAATAACCTTAGTAAGGTAATGCAGAATTTAGGAGAGCTATCGCAAAAGTCATTTGCAATTACTCCTGAAATGGGTAAGGCGTTGGGACAGGCATATTCTAATATGCAGCAGTCGATAAATTCTCTTCAAAATAGAAATACAGGTGGAGCATCTCAGAACCAAAATAAATCGATGGAAAACCTCAATCAGGCGGCTTCAATGATGAAATCGGCTCTCGATATGATGATGCAAGGGGGAGGAAGCGGCGGTGGTATGATGAATATGTTTCAACAGCTTCAGCAGATGAGCCAGCAACAAATGAACCTGAATCAATTAACTCAAATGATGCAGCAGGGGAAATTGACTCAACAGCAGATGGGGCAGATGCAGAGATTAGGACAGCAGCAAGAGATGCTTCGTAAGTCGCTAGAGCAATTGAATAAGGAAGCTAAAGAGAGCGGACAATCGAAGCGAATCGCTTCAAATCTTGATAAGATACTTGATGAAATGAAAGAGGTTGTTTCGGGATTGGAAACAGAAAAGATTAATGATGATCTTATTAAGAAGCAGGAAAATATTTTATCGAAATTATTAGATGCACAGAGATCGATTAATGAAAAGGATTATGAAGAAAATAGAAAATCGAACACGGGAAAGAATATTACAAAAGAACGCCCTGATGCATTAAACCTTTCTCCCGAAGAACGAATCAAACAATTACGTGAATCGCTTAATAATGGAACACGAGAGAAATATAATAAAGATTACGAAGAGCTGATAAAAAAATACTATGAAAAAATTGGTAAGTGAAGGAGAATAAGTGATTTTACAGAATCGACCGATATGCCTAATTTCGCAAATTCTCCAAGCATCTAAAACATTTACACTCCATAAATTTAATTTCTTCCTTAATAAATTTTAAAATGTTTCGCCGAGGAATAATGATTTGATAATTAGGTAACAATCTCCATTCTAAAAAATTATTTTTTACAAAACTTATCAATTGTTTGATCGAATTCTTCAACTAAATTTTTCAATAAAACTTCCACTGAGAGGATTTGTTTTATTAAGCTGACGCCTTGACCGGCTTCCATTAAACCTTCTTGTTCATCACCTTCAAAAATTCCTCTTCGTTCGCGCTTTACACCAAGCAATACTTTTAATTCCGCTTCATTAGCCCCTTTATTTTCAGCATCTGAAACAGTTCTTGTAAAATCATTTTTAAGTGTTCGCACTAAGCCAATTTTACTTAATATCAATGTAGTATCGTTATCACCTGCTTCTACAACTCTTCTTTTATAGTTTTCATGAGAAGAGGATTCGATTGTTGCAGCAAAGCGAGTACCGATTTGAACACCTTCGGCACCGAGAGCCATAGCGGCAGCTATTCCTCTTCCATCTGCAATTCCCCCCGCTGCTATAACAGGAATTTTAAGTTCATTAACTAACTTAGGAATTAATGAAATTAGTGTTATTTGATCTGCACCATTATGTCCGCCTGCTTCAACGCCTTCGCCCACTACCGCATCGCATCCAACACTTTCTGCTTTTAGTGCAAATTTAAGCGAAGGTACAACATGAACAACCACCATTCCGGCATTTTTTAATTTATCAATAAATTTACCCGGATGTCCCGCCGAAGAAAAAGCAATCTTAACCCCCTCTTCAATTGTAACGTTAATTAGTTCTTCGATATCACCACGCAATAAAGTGAGATTAACGCCGAACGGTTTATCAGTAGCCGCTTTACATTTTTGAATATGTTCTCTTAGCAAGTCCGCTTTCATTGAGCCTGAGCCTATTAAACCAAGTCCGCCATTATTAGAAACAGCGGAGGCAAGACGCCAGCCGGAAGTCCAAACCATCCCTGCTTGAATGATTGGATATTTTATTCCGAGTAATTCTGTTACACGATTATTCTTTATCATAAGCTTATATTTTTTTGAACTAAAAAACCTTTTACTTAATTTATAACATTGTATTAATAAATTTAATAAAAGAAAGGAAAATATGAGGGCTATTATTCCTGTTGCGGGTTTTGGAACACGATTGAAACCGCATACTTATTCTTTACCAAAGGTGTTATTAAATGTCGGTGGTAAACCTATTATTGCCCACATCATAGAAAAACTCCTTGAAGAAAATATAACTAAAGCCACATTTATTATCGGCTATCTCGGCGATAAAATTTCTGAATATATAAGTAGTCATTATCCCCAATTAGAGGCTGAATATGTAGAGCAAACTGAACTGCTCGGTTTGGGACATGCGGTTTATATGGCTTCACCTACTTTTAATGAAGAAGAAGTTTTTATCGTTCTTGGGGATACAATCTTTGATGTGGAATTGCATAAGATATTTACTCTTACTGAAAGTGCAATAGGTATTAAAGAAGTGGAAGACCCAAGTCGATTCGGTGTTACTGTTCTTGAAAATGACTATATTATAAAAATGGTCGAGAAACCAAAAGAACTTGTTTCTAAGTTAGCAATTGTTGGTTTGTATTATATAAAAAATTCTACTTTACTTACTGAGTGCTTGAAAGAATTGATCGAAAAAGAGATTCAGACAAAAGGTGAATTTCAATTAACAGATGCATTGCAATTAATGATAGACAAAGGGGAAAAATTAAAAACCTTCCCTGTCGAAGGATGGTACGATTGCGGAAAGCCGGAAACATTACTTTCTACTAATCAATTCCTCCTTACAAAAAATGGTACAAATAGAACTCCCGATAACGTTGTAATTATCCATCCTGTTTTTATTTCGGAAAAAGCTAAAGTGAGTAATTGTGTTTTAGGACCTTTTACAACGATAGCCTCAAATTGTATAGTTACTGATTCCGTTATCAAAAATTCGATTATCAGTCCCGGTGCACGTGTAGATAAATCGCTTCTTGATAATTCTATAATCGGAACGGATGCAGTAGTAAAAGGGAGTTTGAAAAGATTAAATGCCGGCGATTCGTCGGAAATAGAATTTTTCTAAATTAAGAGAGGTTACATAATGTCATATTTATTTACGTCAGAATCCGTTTCTGAAGGGCATCCGGATAAAGTCTGTGATGCGATCTCAGATGGAGTTTTGGATGCAATATTTAGCGAAGACCCAAATGCAAGAGTAGCTTGCGAAACATTCGTTACTACGGGACTTGTTGTAGTTGGCGGTGAAATTACTACCAAAGCATATATTGATGTAGAAAATGTTGTAAGAGAAACAATTAGAAGAATCGGTTATACAAAAGCCGAATATAGATTTGATGCAGATTCATGCGGTGTACTTAATTCGATTAAATCACAATCACCTGATATCGCAATGGGTGTGGATACAGGTGGAGCAGGTGATCAAGGAATTATGTTCGGATATGCTTGCACACAGACACCAGAATTGATGCCTATGCCGATTGTTTATGCACATAAATTAGTTAAAAAATTAGCTGATTTAAGAAACAAGAATCCAAAGCTAATGCCTTATCTTCGTCCTGATGCTAAGTCGCAGGTTACAATTGAATATAGCGACGATCACAAACCATTAAGAGTGGATGCAGTTGTTATCTCTACTCAACATGATGGTGGCGTAAAGCAATCGAAGATAAAAAAAGATGTAATTGAAAACGTAATCAAGAAAATTATTCCTGCTAAGTATTTAGATAAGGACACAAAATATTATGTGAACCCTACGGGAAATTTTGAAATTGGCGGACCGTATGGCGATACTGGTTTAACGGGTAGAAAAATAATTGTTGATACTTATGGCGGATGGGCACCTCATGGCGGCGGAGCATTCTCGGGCAAAGACCCGACCAAAGTAGATAGAAGTGCCACTTATGCAGCGCGCCACGTTGCTAAGAATGTTGTTGCTTCGGGATTAGCAAATGAATGCTTATTGCAGTTGGCTTATGCAATTGGTGTCGCTCAACCGGTATCTATCTTAGTCGATACAAAAGGTACAGGCAAAATTCCTGATTCAGAAATTGCTGCGATAATAAATGAAAAAATCGATCTCACACCTAAAGGAATTATTGAGAGATTAAAATTAAGAAGACCAATTTATACCAAGACTGCCGCTTATGGACATTTCGGACGTAACGATAAAGATTTTACATGGGAACAATTGGATTTAGTAAATGTA
>Ga0172380_10005573_pt1 | contig 15181 bp, 16 predicted proteins | sample Leawe162metaG_FD_119747 | JGI IMG/M metagenome (GOLD analysis project Ga0172380, IMG submission 119747) | Leachate microbial communities from a municipal landfill in Southern Ontario, Canada - Leachate well 162 metaG | ecosystem: Engineered > Solid waste > Landfill > Unclassified | place...
AGGGGCCCTCATCGCCCTCAAATCCCGCCTCGTCCCCGACAAATCCTGGCCTTTCATCCGGGAACTTTCCTCCATGAAAATCTCGCTTCCCTACAACATGATCTGCAAAAACCTCTTTAAATGAAAATGCCTTGGATGGACAGCAGCAAAGATTCGGGTGGACCGTCATGGCACACCGGCGTTTTGGAAAACATCGCCCGTGGTGCCCGCTTGGTCATCGAAACCGCCTCTCACCTCGCAGGCCCCGCCACCGGAAGGCCCCGCCCTCGGGAGGAATCGCTCACCACCGCTCTCGCCGCCGCGGAACTTGCCCGCAAGGAAGCCGAGGCGGCGAACGGCGCGAAGGACCGATTGCTCGCGGTCCTGGGCCACGAATTGCGCGCGCCTCTCACCCCGGTGCTCATGGCGGCCACCCACCTTGGAAAGGATGAAAAGCTGCCCGCGCATGTGCGGGATGCCATGCGGATGATCCAGCGCAACATCCAGATGGAGGCCCGGTTGATCGAGGATCTTCTGGATCTGACCCGCCTCGCCCGTGACAAAATGGAACTCCATGTCGAACCGATGGACCTCCACTCCGCCGTGCGCGAAGCCCTGGAGATCTGCCAAGAGGAGATCGGGACGAAAAAACATCGCGTGCAGGCCGATCTCGCCGCGATCGATTCCCGCATCACCGGTGATCCGGGGCGCCTCCGGCAGGTTTTTTGGAATATCATCAGAAATGCCGTCAAGTTCACCCGTGAGGGCGGGGAAATCCGCATCCGCTCCCGCAACGACGGACCCCGGATCCTCGTTGAAATCACCGCCTCCGGGATTCCGTCAAGCGTTCTGCCGTGGATTTTCAACCCCCTCGAACAGGACGACGAGGGGCTCCTGCGCGAGTTCGGCGGCCTCGGCCTCGGCCTGGCCGTTTCCCAAGCCGTCATCAGCGCCCATCACGGCATCCTGGAAGCCTTCGGTGACGGTCAAAATCCAGGCGTGACATTTGTCGTGGGCCTGACTAGCGATGGCTCCTGATTTTATCTGCGACATGTCTTCCTGTCCGTTGAGAATCTTTCTCGTGGAGAACCACGATGACTCCCTCGCCTGCCTCACAGGGTATCTGGAGAATTGCGGATACGAGGTCCAAGGTGCCAGAAGCATGGACTCCGCACTGCGGGTTCTCGCCGCCGGACAGGTGGATGTTTTGATCTGCGACATCGGTCTGCCGGATGGCGACGGATGGCAACTCATGCGGCGGGTCGGCGAAATGAAAGGCCCCTCCCCCTTCGGGATCGCCATGAGCGGGTATGGCACACGTTCGGACATCGAAAAAAGCCGTCTCGCCGGCTACCGGCACCACCTGGTCAAACCCTTTCTGCCCGAGGAACTGGACACCCTCATCAAGGCCGCGACCGCCCAGGCGGGGAAAAACAGGTCCCACCGGCAAGAAAGAAACGCGCGTCCGGACCCCGCCGCGCGATACCCCGACAAGACAGAATGAAAATCTATGCCCGGACGGGCTTCCATCTTTCCACCACCGCCATCCTTCTCTTCGTTCCTGAGATTCCAGTGAAAAGCGGGGAAGCGCAATGAACGATGCGAACGAGACATTCGGCACGGCGTTGCTGCCGCTCCTGCAAGCCTCGCCGCTCGCCTGCATCGTCACGGACCGGTCGCAGGAAATCCAAAGTTGGAACGCCGGAGCCGAGGCATTGCTGGGCTGGAAGGCCGATGAGGTCCTGCACAAGCCTCTTTCGCGAGTGCTCCCGGATGACAAGAGGGAAAACCGGCTTGAGATCCTGGGCGACACGTCCGGCTCCGCCCACGCGGATCTTTCCTTCCAAAAGAAAAATGGCGGGATTTTGAAGGTGGAAATCTGGAGTTCGGTCTTTCCCGCAGACACCCCCGTTCCATCGGGGCATCTTCTTTTGCTTCAGGACGTCACGGAAAAAAAATTCCTAGAAAAGGCCCTGCTCGAGGCCTCCGAGAGGGAACAGCGCCGCATCGGACAGGAACTGCACGACCATCTTTGCCAGCATTTGCTGGGCGCGGCCTTCGGCGCCAAGGCGCTGGCCGGCGCCCTGGATCGGGAGCATTCCCGCCACGCCCCCCAACTGCACGATCTCGCCCGCCTCATCAACGAGGCCGTCTTGCAAGTCCGCGACATTTCCCGCGGGCTGCATCCTGTCGAACTCGATGAGGCCGGCCTGATGTCCGCTCTCCAGGAACTCGCGGTCCGCGCCAGCCAGATGACATTCTGCGTGTTTCACTGTGACCGGCGTGTGCTGGTAAAAAATACCGGCGCCGCCTTGAACGCCTACCGGATCGCCCAGACAGCCGTCACTGCGGCGCTCCAACAAACCGGGGCAAAGAAAATCGAAATCGTCCTCTCGCAATCCGGCGATTCCATCTGCCTGCGCATCTCCGACGACGGAAAAAAGGAGGGCGAATTGACCGCGAACCCCGGGGACGTTGCGGCCAAAACCCTGCAATATCGCGCCGAGGCGATGCGGGGCTCGCTGTCTCTGGACTTCGATCCCGAAAATGGAACCTGCGTCACCTGCCTGTTTCCCCTATGAATGCTGGAAAAATGGATATGCCCGCCGCCGGAGCGAAAAAGCGCGTCCTCATTGTGGACGATCATCCGGTTTTTCGTCATGGAATCACCGCCCTTATCAACGCCGAAAGCGATTTGACGATTTGCGGCGAGGCAGCCACATCGCCTTCCGCCCTCGAGGCCATGCGGACACTGAAACCCGACATCGCCCTGCTCGACATTTCCCTGCCCGGAACCAATGGCATCGAACTGATCAAGCTCATGAAAGCCGAGCAGCCCAAGCTGCCGCTGCTCATGCTTTCCATGCATGACGAATCCCTCTACGCCTTGCGCGCCCTCAAGGCCGGCGCGCTCGGCTACGTGATGAAAGCCGAGGCACTCACGCAGGTGCTCGATGCCTTGCGCAAGGTTCTCAAGGGGGAGATCTACGTCAGCCCGCACTTGGGAGAACGCCTCATTTTTCAAGCCATCCAATCCACCGACGGAAGCACCGGCTCGCCGGTGGACAGGCTCTCTGACCGCGAGCTCGAGGTGTTCGTCTTGCTTGGTCGCGGCCGGGGAACCAAGGAAATCGCCTCGGATCTCCATCTCAGTGTCAAAACCATCGAAACGCATCGCGCGCACATCAAGGGAAAACTCGGATTTCGCGATGCGGGAGAAATGGTGCGTTTCGCCATCGACTGGGTCGCTCAGGAAAAAAGTTGAAACCGGAGTCCGCGGTGGCTCGCATACGTTATAGTTTTCTTTTCCAACAAGGAAAAATGCCGATCTTGACTTTTTACAACACCTCGGGGATGCAACACTCCGGTTGAGGTGGTTGTGCTCCTTCCCGATTCTCCGGCTCCTGATGGAGAACGGTTCGTGTGAGATGCTTGCGGCAGAAAGGGATTTCGGGACGAGATGGCGCAAACGTTACGGCTGGCGTGGCCTGTCACCGGGCACCTCGCCGGAAAACTCTCCCCGCCTTTTGAAATCGAGATACCGGTCGACAATCGAGCGGATGTAGGCGCGCGTGGCGGGGAAATCCATGATGCCGTGCAGGTCATCCGCCCCGAAGCTTCCACCGAGACCGGAGTCTTTTTCCCAGCGGACGACCCGCGTGCGCCCCGCGTTGTATTCCGCGAGGGCGAAGGGGACCGGATCATCCTTCCCGGACCAGCGCTTGAGGGCGTTGGCCAGATACCAGGTTCCCGCTTCGATGTTGGTTTTGGGATCCAGGAGATCCGCGGGCACGAAGGTTTCGATCTTTTCCGCACTGGCCCAATCCTGCGCCGCGCCTTCGGTGATCTGCATCAGCCCCCGCTCGCCGTGCGTGCCCAGCATTTCGGGTTGAAATTTCGACTCCCGCCAGATGACCGCCTTCACCAGCGAGGGGCTGACCCCGTAGCGTTCGGCCGACTGGACGATCCACGCGTCATAACGGTTGTAGCGGGCGCGGAAAACCAATTTCTGAAGCGCATAGTTGTCGTCGTGCCCCGCGAACAGCCATGCTCCAAAAGCCAGCGCCGGCAGGAGAATCGCCGCGAGAAGGGCAGGACGCGGAAACCGCATTTCCAAGGATACCGCGATTATCCGGCGACATCAACACCCCCGGCGTTTCTTGTTGCGCTTTTTCGGATGGTTGGTTGACTCCGGTGGAAGGCGCATCTGCGTTTTATCGATGGAGGAGCCCCCCCCAACACCGTCCCGCCCATTCGGGAGTAAGAATTCTTGTCGAACTGATCCAACGCGATCCGCGCCTTTTCGGCCGAGGCTTTTTTTCTGGACAGGTTTCGCTCCAAGGCCGAAGCCCTGCGCTTCGAGGGCCTGCACCATTGGACCCGCCACCATACCATCAACCTTCTTCTCGTGATGCTGAGCAGCCTGGGAGGGGATATTTTTCTTTTCGTTGGCGGAGTCCTCGCGATCCAGGGCCAGATTTCCTTTGGGTCATTTTTTGCTTTTTACGCCTACCAAGCCATGCTTTGGGGGCCGATTGGGATACTTCTCAATGCGGGGCAAACCCTTCAAATGGGGACCGCCAGCGCGGAAAAAGTCGAGGAACTCGGCGAAATGCCGCAGGAAGCTTACATCGGCAGGACCAGCATCTCCCCGGATTCCTTCGGGGGCCGGATCATCGCGGAAAACCTGTCTTTTTCCTATGGTGGCAGCGAGCCGATTCTCCGCGACCTGACCTTCTCCATCGAGCCCGGCCAAATGACCGCCCTCGTCGGGCAGTCCGGTTCGGGCAAGACAACGCTCGCCAGCATCCTGATGGGGATGTATTTGGAGAGCGACCTTCGCCAGGCTCGCGGGGACCTGGAACGGCTCGATATCGTCGCGCCGGGAAGCGGCGTCATCCTTTCCACCGCGAGACGGTTCCCCGGAGAAAAGGTCCTGGCGGGCACACCCCTCTTCAAGCTGACCAGCAACGCGGGAACGGAGCTGGGGCTCTATGCCACCGAGGACCGGGTCAATCGCATCCGGCCCGGACAGCTCGTCCGCTTCCGCGCCAGCAACACCCCCGACCGCCTCGCCCCTCTCGCGACAGGCCGTGTGTCCGAGGTCGCCCTCGACCGGGACCTCGACTCCGGCCAGGAGGAAAAAGCCGCCAACTCGTCCTACCGGATCAAGGTGGCTGTCGAGAAAACCCCCTACCCGATCGCTGTCGGAGCCACCGTCCTCGCCGAAACCGTCATCGATCGCCGCCCGTTCTGGAGGCTTCTCTTTTCAAGGCGGGCTCAAGAAATTGACCGGCGAAATTTTTTTGAAAAATCCGCAAGTAGGACAGTATTTGTCCTACATCTTCCTGCAGGATGTTCCGCGTTATGAACATCAAATCACTCCGCAAGATCCTCTGGAATTCCCGCCGTCCGGCCCGTCCGGTTCCTGTGCAGTTGGAGTTCCCGCTTCCGTCCTCGAAGCTCACGCGTTCCGACCTGGAGATCCTGGATGGTCTCCGGCGCCTGAGGGAAGACCTTTCGCGAGAGTGAGGGCGCTCGCGATCACGGTCACGGAACTCAGGCTCATGGCGGCTCCGGCGATCACGGGGTTCAGGAGCCAGCCGGTGAAAGGGTAGAACACCCCGGCGGCCAGCGGGATTCCGAGGATGTTGTAGATGAAGGCGAAGAAAAGGTTTTGACGGATGTTGCCCATCGTGGCGCGCCCGAGCCGGACTGCGGCAACCAGGGCGGCGGGGTGGTTGTTGAGGAGGAGGATGCCTGCGGATTCCTTGGCGATGTCCGCTCCGCCGCCCATGGCCGCCGCCACATCGGCCACGGAAAAGGCCGGGGCGTCATTGACTCCGTCGCCGGCCATGAGGACGGTGGCCCCCCCGGATTGGGCTTGGCGGATCTCCTTCGCCTTTTCGACGGGCGTGAGTCCCGCCCGCCAATGGGCGATGCCCGCCTGCGAGGCGATTCGTCCGGCCGCCGCCGGGCTGTCTCCGGTGAGCATGAGCAGGTCGAGTCCGAGGCGTTTCATGTCCGCGATGGCGGGGAGACTTTCTGCCCTCAGCGTGTCCTCGACCAGGAGGCTTCCCATCCATCGCCCGTCCGCGGCGACGAGAACACCCTCATGATCGGGCACCTCCACCCCGCGGGATTTGAGGAAGCGCGACGATCCCGCAAGAATCTGGCGGCGCCCGACCAGGCCCCCCACGCCCCCTCCCGCTTCGGAAAAAAATTCCCCCACCTTCTCCAGGGACAATTTTCTTTCTTCCGCGGCTCTCAAGACCGCCCCGGCCAGCGGATGCTCGCTGGCGCGTTCGACCGAGCCCGCGAGCCGCAGGGCCTCGTCTTCGGAAAATCCGGGCTGGACCTCGATTTTGACAAGCCGTGGCCTGCCCTCGGTGAGGGTGCCGGTTTTGTCGATGGCCACGACGGTGACCCGCGACAGCACCTGGAGGGCCGCCGCGTCGCGGACCAGAATCCCCCGCCTCGCCGCAAGGCCGACGCCGACTGTCACCGACATGGGAACAGCAAGCCCGATCGCGCACGGACACGCGATGATCAGGACCGCCACCGCATTGGGCAGGGCATGGGAGGGCTCCAGGAAAAACCACACGACAAATGTCGCCACCGCCACCGCCAGGACCGCCGGAACGAACCATTCCGCGATCCGGTCGGCGAGATTCTGGACGGGCATCCGGCTTCTTTGCGCCGCCGACACCATTTCGATGACCTGCCCCAGGGTCGTTTCCCGGCCGGCGCGCGTTGTGCGGACGACGAGTGTCCCGGTGCCATTCAACGTTCCCGCCAGAACCGCATGCCCCGATTCCTTCAAGGCAGGAACCGGTTCGCCCGTGAGCGAGGACTCGTCCACATCGCTCCTTCCTTCCGTCACTTTCCCGTCCACGGGAAATTTCTCGCCGGGGCGGATTCTGACCAGGTCGCCGGGTTGGAGGGAATCCACCGACACCTCCTCCTCCCGTCCGGCGGAAATCCGGAGCGCGCGTGGAGGCGCGAGATCCAGCAGGCCGCGAACCGCCGTGCCGGCGCGCCGCCGCCCGCGCACTTCCAACAATTGCCCGCCAAGCGCCAGGAGGATGATCATCGCAGAGGCTTCGAAATAAACCGCCGCATGATGCCGGGCCGGATCCCGGATGAGAGACCAGAGACTGAAAACCCAGGCCGCGCCCGTGCCGAGGGTGATCAGCGTGAACATGTTTGCGCGGCGGGCGAGTACGGACCTCCAGGCCTTCAGGTGAAAAGGAAGCCCCGCCCAGAGGAACACGGGAACGGACAGCAGCGCCTGGACCCAAAGCGCGGGCAGGCTCATCGTCCATTCTCGGAAACCTCCCCCCGGCAACCAATGGCTCATCGCCAGGAGAAAAAGCGGCGCGGTAAAAAGACCGGCCACAAGAAAACTTTGAAACAGGTTTTTTTCTTCCCTGTCATCCTCGGGAGCCGGGCCGACCGGCTCCAGCGCCATGCCGCAAATCGGGCAGTCCCCCGCGGATTCCCGGATGACTTCCGGATGCATCGGACAGGTGTATTTTCCCCAGGCATCCGCCCTGGGCGCCTTGGCGGCATGGTCGTGGCAACAGCAGGACATTCTTCCCACACACTGGTCTTTTGCCATCGCCGCCGCAACAAATTGTTGGGCAATGGGGTGGCCAAGTTCCAACAAATCACGGCTCGGGCGGAGTCTCGCCCGGTTGTCTCCGGGAGACGCTCAGGCGTGAACGGGGGGCTTGGCGACCCAGAAAATCGACTCGATCGCCGAGGTCAGAATGGCGGAATCCTCGTCAGGAAACTGGTAGGCCACCCGTCCTCCCACCAAAATCCGGTTCGGCGTGTATTCCGAGGCATCCGCATTCGTCCCTCCCATCAGCAGCGCTTCGCCGGCCCTTGCCGAGGATTTGCCGGGAACCACCTTGCAGAGATGGTGGTCGGCCATTTCGAAATGATAAGTGCTGTTCGCTGTCTTCACCACCAGCTTGTCTCCGTTTCCCAGGAGATCGAGATCCAATTTTTGAATCGACTGCACGGTCGGCGGGGAATTGGGAACGGCAGCCGGAGATTGTTCGCCGGTGACCGGTTGAAATGGCTGGGGAGGGATGGACGGGGGCCTGGAGACGGGGCGCAGCAGGGGAAGCGATATGGCATCGTGCTGCAAAACTCCGTTCTCAGATTGAGTCATCGCTGTCATAAGAACCTACCCTAACAGATGTTGCGGAAAACGCCACTTTTTCGCGCCTGCATGGCGGCGATTTTGAAAGAGGGAACAGCTTTTCCATTCGGAGATCCCGGTCAGCTTCGCTCGCCAGTCCCGGAGTTTCGGCGGCAGTCCCGCTTCCCTCACGGTCAGCTCTTTTCCCGCCTCTTCTGTCGTAGGTTGAATTTTCATCCTTCCAATCAGCCCCAGTTCTCTTTGAGTCCGCTTCGTTTCTGCCAAGGCCCCTTCGATCCACGGAGCTTCGACGCCGCGATTGCTCGCGTCGCCGTCCGCTTCTCTCCATGCTGGATATTCAGTTGGCATGATGAACACTTTTCACAGAGCGCTCCCTGGCCCATCATGGCTTTGACCAGCACCTTGACCTTGGGCGTGTGCCTCAGTTTGAAAAGATACGGCAACCCAGTTGCGCCATCCGCGCGATCTTTTCATTTTCCCTTTTAGGGTAAATCCTGTGAATCTCGCTTAAAATCGTTTTCGGGATGAATGATCTGCGTGGATGGTTGAAGCTGGGGTGCGGGGTTGCGCTTGCGCTGGCGGCCTGTCAGCGTCACTCGCCGCGGGACGTCCGCGGCCTGGAACTCCGCGTGTTGATGGAGCCCGACGGACGGGGGGCGTGGCGGGAACTCTTTGCCGAGTTCGAGCGGAGAAATCCGGATGTCCGGGTCGCGATGATCGAGGGTCCGGCGGCGGCGGACGCCCGTGAGGACATGTATATCCATTCGCTGCTGGCCGGGTCCGGGGATTATGATCTCGTCTATGCCGACGTTGTTTGGATTCCCAAATTCGCCGCGGCCGGATGGTTGGAGGATTTGACGGACCGGTGGCCGCAGGCGGAGTGGAAGGACTTTGTCCCCGCGACCATCGAAGGAGGCACATACAAAGGGCGCATCTATCGTGTGCCGACCCAGCTCAATGGCGGCGTCCTGTATTATCGCAAAGATTTGCTCGAAGGCATCGGCGCCGCGCCGCCGGGGACGTTCGGGGAACTGGAAGCGCTGGCAAAACGCCTGCAGGTCCCCGGCCAGCGCAGCGGCTTCGTGTGGCAGGGCAGGCAATACGAGGGCCTGACCTGCAATTTCCTGGAGGTGCTGGGGGGATTCGGGGGGGTTTGGATCCGGGAGAACACGCGCGAGGTGGGGCTCGATCGCCCCGAGGCGGAGCGGGCGCTGACGTTTCTTTGCCGGAGCGTGGGAACGATCTCCCCGCCCGGGGTGACGACCTACGCGGAGGAGGAAAGCCGGTTGCTTTTTCTGTCGGGCGGCGCGGTTTTTCTGCGCAACTGGCCGTATGTTTCCAACCTGCTGGCGGATCCGGAGACGCCGCGTGCGGGCGAGATCGGCATCGCTCCGATGCCCGCAGAAGAGGGCCGGCAGCCTGCGGCGACGTTCGGTGGGGCCGGGTTTTCCATCGTCAGGACGAGCCCGAACAGGGAGGCGGCCTGGCGGTTGATCGAGTTCGTCTCCTCTCCCTTCGCGGTGGAGTTCCTCAATGCGCGGGCCGGCTTGCAGCCGCCGCGAAAGTCGTTTTACGCGGGTTCGGGGGACCCGCGCCAAAAGGCGCTTTTTGAAGCGCTCCAATACACGGTTCCGCGCCCGGCCCTGCCGCAATATGCGCAGGCGTCGGATATTCTCCAACGGTACGTGAGCGCGGCCCTGACGGGACAACTCGCTCCCGGCGAGGCGCTGCGGCGGGCCGCCGCCGAAACGCGCGCGTTGCTGAAAGGAACCCCATGAAACGCTCATCCCGCGCGGCCTGGTGGTTGCTTTCGCCGATGCTCGCGATGGTCGCGGTCTTCGCGGTTTATCCGGTGGGGCGCATGCTGGTGCTGAGCCTCTTTGCGCAGAACCTGGAAACAAACCTCCTGCCGGTTTTCTCGGGATTCGACAACTTCCTCCGGGTGGCGGGCGACGGGCATTTTTGGCAGACGGTTTCCCGCACGCTGTTGTTTGCCGGGCTGGCGGTCGGAAGCGAACTGGCGCTGGGGCTGGCCAGCGCCCTCGCGATCCATCACTCCGCGGTTGGCCGGGGGCTGGCCCGGACGGTGGCGTTGGTGCCCTGGGTGCTGCCCACTTCGGCCCTGGCGCTGGCGTGGATTTGGATTTTCAACGATCAATTCGGCGTCTTCAACGACCTGCTGCAAAGACTCGGCGTGCTGCGCGAGCCGTTTCCCTGGCTGGGGCGGCCGCGCGCGGCATTTTTCGCGCTGGTGATGGCGGACGTGTGGAAGACGACCCCCTTCATGATGCTTCTCCTGCTGGCCGGACTCCAGACCATCCCCGCGCAGCTTTATGAGGCTGCGGCGATCGATGGCGGCTCGCGGTGGCAGCGATTCCGCTCGATCACGCTGCCGTTGCTGCGCCCGACCATCTTTGTTGCGGTCGTCTTCCGCGCGTTGCAGTCCTTCGGCATTTTCGATCTCGTTTATGTGATGACCGGTGGCGGGCCTGGCGGGGCCACGGAGACGGTGGCGCTCTACACATACCGGAATTTCATGCGCTATTTGGACTTCGGCTACGGGGCGGCGCTGCTGGTGACCGGTTCGGTCCTGCTGATGGTGCTTACCGGCGCGATCTGGCTGGCGCTGGGACGGGAAGGGAGACCGGCATGAAAGCGCCACGAAGGCTTGGCGGCCGGCCCTGGCTGGCCGTCCTGCTGGCCTGGTGCCTCGCGCCCCTGTTGTGGCAGGCCGTCACGTCCGTCAAACCGGACGCCGAGATCACGGCTCTGCCGGCGCGGTATTGGCCCGGGCAGCTCACCTTCGGGCATTATGAGGCGCTGTTTGTGCGCAGGCCGTTCGCGCATTATCTCTGGAACAGTTTTTTCATTTCCTCGTGCGCGACGGTTCTGTGCCTGGCGGTGAGCGCTCCCGCCGCCTACAGCCTCGCCCGCCTCAAACCGAAGGGAGGACAGGGGATGTTGGCTTTGTTGATCGCCATCTCCTTCTTCCCGGCGCTGACGTTTTTCTTTCCGCTGTACGAGCTTGTACGAGCGGCCGGGCTGCTCAACAATCCGATCTCGCTCATCGTCCCCTACGCCACCTTCAACCTCCCGCTCGGAGTGCTCTTCCTGAGGGCGTATTTCCGCACCATTCCCGCCGAGGTCGAGGAAGCGGGCCTGATGGATGGATTGAGCCGCATGCAGGTGATGACAAGGCTCGTGCTGCCCCTGGCCGCTCCGGGACTCGCCACCACGGCGATCCTGGTCTTCATCGCAAGTTGGAACGAATTTTTGTTTGCGCTGACCTTCATGCCGCGCGACGAGGCGCGCACGGTGACGGTGGGAATCGCCGGCCTGAGCGGTGGCAGTCTCTTCGAATTGCCTTGGGGATTGATCGGGGCGGCAATTGTGATCAGCGTCGCCCCGCTTCTGGTGCTCGTGGCATTTTTCCAGCGCCGGATCGTCGAGGGACTCACCCAGGGGGCAACCGTTGACTGAACCTGAAAACGGATTTTTAGACAGGATTCACAAGATTTGCAGGATTCACAGGGAGGAACTTTCTTCGACGCCCCCGAATGTCTTGCAAAGCCAAAACAAACGACGGAAACTGGCCGTCTCTTTCCTTTGTGAAAATCGCCCTGTTTATCCCCTGCTTCATCGATCAATACTATCCCGGCGCCGGGATCGGCATGGTGAGAATCCTGGAGAAACTCGGGCACACGTTGGAATATCCGGAATCGCAGACGTGCTGCGGACAGCCGGCGTTCAATTCCGGATATTGGGACGAGGCGCGGGCGGTCGCGAAAACGATGCTGGACGCATTTCGGGATGCGGAAGTGGTGGTCGGGGTTTCGGGATCGTGCGGCGCGATGCTCAAGGTTTTTTATCCGGAGTTGTTTCACGGCCAGCCCCGCGAGGCGGAGGCGAAGGCGCTGGCGGCGAAGACGCATGAGTTCTCCTCGTTTCTCGTGAATGTTCTGGGGGTGGGGGATCTCGGGGCGAGCTTTCCGGCGAAAGCGACATTCCACGACGGGTGTCACGGCCTGCGCGAACTCGGCATCAAGAAGGAACCGCGGGAATTGCTGAAACACGTGCGCGGGCTGGAATTGGTGGAGATGGGCGAGGCGGAGACATGCTGTGGATTCGGAGGAACGTTTTCGGTGAAGTTCCCGGAAATTTCCACGGCGATGGGCGAGGTCAAATGCGCGTCGGTTATCGAGACCGGAGCCGAACTGGTCATCTCGAACGACTCGAGTTGCCTGATGCAGATCCAGGGCCTGTTCGACAGGGGCGGACAAAAAATCAAAAGCATGCATCTCGCGGAGGTGCTCGCTCATTTTTAGGCGATGTCCGCGGAATCCGTTCAATTCCATCACGACGCGGAACGTCTCACCCGCGACCTGCGGCATCGGGCGCTGATCCGGAAGGCACTTGGCGGCTATTACGTCAAGCGCGACGAGGAAAAAGCGAAATACACCGACTGGCAACAGGCCCGGATCTCGGCGGCGGCCGCGAAACACGAGGCGGTCAACCATCTCGACAAATATCTGATCGAGTTGTCCGACAAGCTGGCCGCGCGGGGGACCAGGGTTTTTTGGGCGGCGGACGGGGACGAGGCGGCGGAATACATTTCTTCGGTGGCGCGGAATGCCGGTGTGAAGCGGATCATCAAATCCAAGACAATGACAGGCGAGGAGATCCACTTGCCCCGGGCGTTGGAGAAGGCCGGCTACGAAGTCGTCGAGAGCGATCTCGGAGAGTTCATCGTGCAGCTTCGCGAGGAGGCGCCCTATCACATCGTCTTTCCCTCCATGCATCTCACGCGCGGCGAGATCAGCGATGTCTTCGAGAAGAAGCTCGGCAGCCCGCCTGCGGACACCCCGGAGGAACTGACCATGATCGCGCGGGATGTGATGCGGAAAAAATATTGCGAGGCCGACATGGGGATCAGCGGGGCGAATTTTGCGGTCGCCGAGACCGGGCATATTTCGATCACCGAAAACGAGGGCAACGCACGGCTCAGCACGTCGCTTCCCGGAGTGTTGGTCAGCATCGTGGGCATTGAAAAAGTCGTTCCCAGGCTGGATGACCTGGTGGTCCTGCTCCCGATGCTCGCCACAGCTGGGGCGGGCCAGAACATGACCTGCTACAACACGCTGCTGGGCGGCCCGCGCCAGCCCGGCGAGACGGATGGCCCCGGGGCATTCCATGTCGTTCTGCTGGATAACAGGCGCACCGCGCTTCTCGCCGACGCGGAGCAGAGGGATGCGCTTCACTGCATCCGTTGCGGGGCCTGCCTCAATGTCTGCCCGATCTTCAAAAATATCGGGGGCCATTCCTACGGGACCACCTACCAGGGCCCCATCGGATCGGTCATCACCCCGCATCTTCGCGGGCTCCAATCCTGGAAGCATCTTTCTTTCTCTTCCTCTCTCTGCGGGGCTTGCACGGAAACCTGTCCGGTAAAAATCGACCTGCACCACCACCTCCTCCAAAACCGCCGGAATGCCATCGCGGGAAAGCCGGTCTGGTGGGAAAAGCCGATCTTTGCCGGCTTTGCATGGTTCATGTGCCGTCCGGCCCTCTACCGCCTGGCCGCCCCGCTCCTCCGCCTCGCGGGCCCCGTCCTGCATGCGATTCGCGGAAAAATCATTGATCCCGCCCGGCTCTGGACGGCGACCCGCGACCTGCCGCCGCCGCCGCAGCAGTCGTTCAAAGAATACTGGAATGCCCGCCGTGCCAAACGATAGCCGGGAAAAAATCCTCCGAAGGATCCGCGAGGCTTTGTCGGTCAAAGCTCCCGCCCGCCACCTGGTGGGAGCTGTCCCTTCGACAGCCGGGCACCAGCCGCAGGACTGGCTGCCACCTGTCCCGTCTTCGGAAGCGGAGATCATCGCGCTCTTTGAAAAAAACTCCCTTGCCCTGAAAACCGAGGTCCGGCGCTGTGCCAATGCCACCGTGGTGGTCTCGGAGCTGGCGGCTCTCGCCCGGGAAAACCGTTGGAAGTCCGTCGGCTCCCATCATTTCGCCTTGGGAAACGACCCCGTGTCCGCGTTGGGGCTTCCCGTGGTTTTCACCGACCGGCCGTATGAAACCGCCACCCTCGAGCGCTGCGACGCCGGGGTGAGCGGCTGCGACTGCCTGGTCGCGCAAACCGGCGGAATCCTGGTCACTTCGGCCTCCGCAGGCGGGCGGGTCTTGTCCGTGCTGCCACCGCATCATGTCGTCATTGCCTCGGCCACCCAGCTGGTCGGCGACCTCGCCGATGCGTTTTCCCTCCTCAGAAAAAACCATGAACCCCCGCCCGCCTTCGTCTCCTTCATCACCGGCCCAAGCCGGACCGGCGACATCGAGAGGATTCTTGTTCTCGGGGCTCATGGACCGAAAAAACTGACGGTCCTGCTCGTCGAAGACTGAAGGCCCGGTTTTTTGACCTATTAACCGTCTCATAATAGTATTGACATTCTTTTGGCCAAGCTTGTTCGTTGCTGCTATGATGTCGCCGGTCACTTCAAAATGCACCACCAGTGGTCACTTCAAAATGCACCACCAGTGGTCACTTCAAAGTGCACCACTCTGGACGGGGTGTTTTTAGTTTAAAAGGGCTGTCCATCTCAGTGCGGTAGATTCAAGATGTCGCGGTTTCGCTTCCGCCAGCCGACTCGAAATCCACAACTGGCAGTGGTCGCCGCACTGAGATGGACAGCCCTTCAGTTTAATGTTGGTGGTAATTGCAAGCTATCGGTTCTTGTTGGCGGCGAAGCCGCGATTTTCAGCCGGAGGCTGATGCTGTTCCCCTGAGAGGAGGGGTGCGGGGAACCGTGGTTCCCTGCGTTGTGATGGATCCCGGCCCTCAGGCCGCATTTCTTTTCTTGGCTGGCGGAGATTTGGGCGTTGGGGGCTCTTCGGGTTCGGGGCGTTCCCGGGCACTTTGTTGGAGGCGGTAACTGCGACCGGTGATGGGGATGATCTCGGCATGATGGAGGAGGCGGTCGAGGATGGCGCTGGCGGCGGGGACGTCGCACAGGAGCTTCCCCCATTCCTCGA
>Ga0172380_10005576_pt1 | contig 15178 bp, 13 predicted proteins | sample Leawe162metaG_FD_119747 | JGI IMG/M metagenome (GOLD analysis project Ga0172380, IMG submission 119747) | Leachate microbial communities from a municipal landfill in Southern Ontario, Canada - Leachate well 162 metaG | ecosystem: Engineered > Solid waste > Landfill > Unclassified | place...
CGCGGCGACCGCATCGAGATCCGCGGCTTCGGCAGTTTTGCTCTTAACTACCGGCCGTCGCGTATCGGCCGCAACCCCAAGTCGGGCGAGAAGGTGAACGTGCCGGAAAAGCACGTGCCGCACTTCAAGGCCGGCAAGGAGTTGCGTGAGCGCGTGGACATAGCTCCCGTAGCCCCAGTACAGCGCGGCTAAGTGGCGAGGCGGCTGCCGCCGGATGAATGCTGATGCGACTCCTGATCTGGCTGTTGCGGGCCACCGTTTTCGTGCTGTTGTTTGGCCTCGCCATCAAGAATAGCGGACCCGTCGAACTGCGTCTGTACCTGGATGCCGCCTGGGAGGCACCGCTTTCCCTGGTGATTCTCGCCTCGTTCGCCGCTGGTGCAGCGATCGGCCTTACCGCCGCTTTGGCCACCCTGGTCAGGCAGCGGCGGGAGATCGGGCAACTCCGCGGGCAACTTCGCGAGCAACTCAAGCGCGAACAATCCACATCCACTGTTTCTAGGTCGGACACCAAGTGAGCTGCAGGTGAGCAGCGGCTTCGAAATTCAAGCCTGGTGGCTGTTGACCCTGCCATTGTTCTTCGCCCTGGGCTGGGTTGCCGCGCGCATCGACATCAAGCAGGTGGTGCGCGAGTCGCGTTCCCTGCCGCAATCCTATTTCAAGGGATTGAACTTCCTGTTGAACGAGCAGCCGGACGAGGCGATCGAGGCCTTCATCGAGGCGGCACGCGTCGATCCGGAAACCATAGAGATGCACTTCGCGCTGGGCAATCTGTTCCGTCGCCGCGGCGAAACCGACCGCGCCATCCGGGTGCACCAGAATCTGATCGAGCGCGAAGGCTTGAATGACGAGCAGCGCCTGCACGCCCTGTCCGAGCTTGGCCAGGACTACCTCAAGGCGGGCTTGCTCGACCGTGCCGAGGAGGTGTTCCTGAAACTCTGCGGCACGCCTCGCGACGAGGAAGCGCGGCGCTTCCTGCTGGAGATCTTCCAGCAGGAAAAGGAATGGCAGAAAGCCATCGATACCGCCAAGAGCCTGCCCGGACATTCCGGCCATCTGTGGCAGAAGGATATCGCCAATTTCTATTGCGAACTGGCGGCCGCGAAACTTCTCCACGGCCTCACCAGCGATGCCCGCTCCTTGCTCGACGCCGCGCTCGCCGCCAATCGCAAGTGCGTCCGCGCCACCATCCTGCAAGGCGAGTTGGCGCTGACCGAAGGCGATTCCGCAGCAGCGATCGAGGCATGGCAGCACATCGAGCAGCAAAGCCCGATGTATCTCGCCCTGGTTGCGGAAAAACTGGCAGAGGCCTACCGCAAGGCCGGGCGCGAGGAGCAGGGCGTCGTGCTGCTGCGCGGCTGGCTCAAGGAGTATCCTTCGCTGGATATGCTCGATGCGGTGTTCCAGTCGGAGCTGCAGACCAATGGCGCCGAATCGGCCTACCAACTGGTGCGCGATGAAGTGCGCCGCAATCCCACCCTGCTGGGTCTCGACAAACTGCTCGAAGCGCAGATCATGGTGGCGCCGCCGGAGCGCCGAGGCGACCTGGAGCTCGTCAAGAATCTGATCCACAACCACACCCGTCGCGTCGCCCGCTATCGTTGCGATAGCTGCGGATTCAAGGCGCGGCAGTTTTACTGGCGCTGTCCGGCTTGCGGCGGCTGGGAAACCTATCCGCCGAAGCGCACTGAAGAATACGATCTGACGCCTTAAATGTCGGATGCGAGCGAGATGAGAGCAAGCATAGAATGAAGATCACAGTCATCGGTACCGGCTACGTCGGCCTGGTCAGCGGCACCTGTCTCGCCGAGGTCGGCAATGACGTGCTTTGCCTGGATGTCGATGCCGACAAGATCCACATGCTGGAGAATGGCGGCATCCCCATCTACGAACCGGGACTCGAGGCGATGGTGGCGAAGAATCGCGCCGCCGGCCGCCTCTCCTTCACCACCGACGTCGCCGCGGCCGTTGCCCACGGCAGCATCCTGTTCATCGCCGTCGGCACCCCGCCCGACGAGGACGGATCTGCGGACATGCAATACGTGCTCGCCGCCGCAAGAAGCATCGGCCGCCACATGGACGGCTTCAAGGTGGTCGTCGATAAATCGACGGTGCCGGTGGGCACCGCCGACCGCGTGCGCGAAGCGATCGCCGCGGAACTGGCCCGGCGGGGCGTTGCCGGCGAATTCACCGTCGTCTCGAATCCGGAATTTCTCAAGGAAGGTGCGGCGATAGAAGACTTCATGAAGCCCGACCGCATCGTCGTCGGTGCCGACGATCATCGCGCCATCGAGATGATGCGCCAGCTTTATGCGCCGTTCCAGCGCAGCCACGAGCGCCTGATCGTCATGGACGTGCGTTCGGCGGAGCTCACCAAGTATGCCGCCAACGCCATGCTGGCGACGCGCATCTCCTTCATGAACGAGTTGGCCAACCTGGCCGAAAAACTCGGCGCCGACATCGAGCAGGTGCGTTTCGGGATCGGCGCCGATCCGCGCATCGGCTACCATTTCCTCTACGCCGGCTGCGGCTATGGCGGCTCCTGTTTTCCCAAGGACGTCCAGGCGCTGATCCGCACCGGACACGAGTCCGGCCAGGATCTCAAGATACTGAACGCCGTCGAGGCCGCCAACGAGGCCCAGAAACGCGTCCTCCCGGAGAAGATCGTCAAGCGTTTCGGCCAGGACCTCGCCGGCCGCCGTTTCGCCGTCTGGGGCCTGGCATTCAAGCCGAACACCGACGACATGCGCGAGGCCCCCAGCCGGGTTCTGATCGAGGAATTGTTATCCCGCGGCGCCACGGTCTGTGCCTACGACCCGGTCGCGATGCCGGAAGCGCGGCGCATATTCGCGTCAGAACCCCGGGTTTCTTACGGCGAATCCCCGCTGACCACGCTCAAAGGCTGCGATGCTCTGGTGATCGTCACCGAGTGGAAGGAGTTCCGCAGCCCCGATTTCGCGGCGATCAAGTCGGGGTTGAAACAGGCAGTGATTTTCGATGGCCGCAACCTTTATGATCCAGCGCACTTGCTGGCGGCAGGCATCGAGTACCACGACATCGGCAGGCGCTAATGAAACTCCCCGATACCTCCAAAGCCCGCATCCTCGTCGTCGGCGACGTCATGCTCGACCGCTATTGGTTCGGTGATGTCAGTCGCATCTCGCCCGAAGCGCCGGTGCCGGTGGTCAAGGTGGAAAAAATCGAGGAGCGCCCCGGCGGTGCCGCCAACGTCGCACGCAATACCGCGGCACTGGGCGCGCAGACGGCATTGCTCTCGGTGGTCGGCGCAGACGAGGCGGGCCTGGCACTATCGCGTCTGCTGGCTGCGGAAGGCATAGAGACCAGCCTGCACGAGGACGGGCAACTGGCCACCACGGTCAAGCTGCGCGTCATCGGCCGTCAGCAGCAACTCCTCCGCATCGATTTCGAAACCTGGCCGGCGCATGAGGTGCTGCGCGCCAAGCTGGCCGAATTCGAACAGCGTCTTCCCGATTGCGACGTGGTGATCCTGTCCGATTACGGCAAGGGCGGTCTCACCCATATCGCGGCAATGATCCAGAGCGCACGCGCCGCAGGCAAGCCCGTGCTGGTAGACCCCAAGGGCGAGGATTACGCGCGCTACGCCGGCGCCACCCTGCTCACGCCCAACCGCACCGAGCTGCGCCAGGTGATCGGCCGCTGGGGAAGCGAGGCGGAACTGGCGGACAAGGTGGGGCGGCTGCGCAAAGAACTCGGCGTCGCTGCCCTGCTCGTGACGCGCTCGGAGGAAGGTATGACGCTGTTCCGCGAACAAGGCAGCGTGCATGAGCCGGCCCTGGCGCGCGAGGTCTATGATGTCAGCGGCGCCGGCGATACGGTGATTGCCACCCTGGCGGCGATGCTGGCCTGCGGCCTCGACCTGGCGGCGGCGATGAAGATCGCTAATCGCGCCGCCGGCATCGTCGTCGGCAAGCTCGGTACGGCGACCTGTACACTGGCTGAACTGCAACAAGGATAATTTCTTATGGCTCAACTCTTCACATTGTCTGAGCAGATTATTTCGGAGCGCTGCTTGCTGGGGGATATACAAGGGGGTGGCCCCCTTGTTCCCATTCGGGGGATAAACAAGGGGCGGGTCTCCCCTTGTTCGTACTCTCCCGATTTTTCGGCCTTAAGAAGTGCCAATGTTTGGTTCCAGCTTCGACCGGCTTAAGGATAACTATGTATACCATCGTCACCGGCGCCTGCGGGTTTATCGGCGCAAATCTGGTCAAGGCATTGAACGAGCGCGGCGAGACCCATATCATCGCGGTCGACAACCTCTCCCGCGCCGACAAGTTCAAGAATCTCGTGGATTGCGAGATTGCAGACTATATCGACAAGCAGGACTTCCTCGAACTCCTTGGCGCAGGGCAATTCGACGGCGCCGTTCAAGCCATACTGCACGAGGGCGCCTGTTCCGACACCATGGAGTCTGATGGCCGCTACATGATGGCCAACAACTACCGCTACTCGGTTTCCCTGCTCGATTTCTGCACCGACCAGGAAGTGCCCTTCCTGTATGCCTCGTCGGCCTCTGTCTATGGCGGCGGCAGTGTGTTTTCGGAGTCGCGCGAGTTCGAGGCGCCGCTTAACGTCTATGGCTACTCGAAGTTCCTGTTCGATCAGATCGTGCGCCGCCGGCGCAGCGATTGCTCCTCCCAGGTGGCCGGTTTCCGCTATTTCAATGTCTATGGACCGCGCGAGCAGCACAAGGGGCGCATGGCATCGGTTGCCTTCCATTTCTTCAACCAGTTCCAGGCATCCGGCAAGGTGAAGCTGTTCGAAGGCACCGAGGGTTATGCCGACGGCGAACAGCGGCGCGATTTCGTGGCGATCGAAGACGTGGTCAAGGTCAATATGTTTTTCCTCGATCATCCGGATATCTCCGGCATCTTCAATCTCGGCACCGGCCGTGCCCAGTCCTTCAACGACGTCGCCGTCGCCACCGTCAATGCCTGCCGCGGCGAAGCGGGCGAGCCGGCCTTGTCCCTGGCCGAGTTGCGGGAACGGGGGATGATCGAATACGTGGCATTCCCCGAGGCCTTGAAGGGGAAATACCAGAGCTTTACCCAGGCCGACTTGAGCCATCTGCACTCGGTCGGCTATCGCGACGCGTTCGCCTCGGTGGAACAGGGCGTGACCGGCTATGTCGGGCACATGCTTCGCGCCGGTTGATCGCCATGTTCAAGACCCTCGATGACGCAGTAGGGCATTCGCCGCTGGTACGCTTGCAGCGCATCGGTGCAGCGAGGAACAACGTCATCCTGGCCAAACTCGAGGGCAACAATCCGGCCGGCTCGGTCAAGGACAGGCCGGCGCTTTCCATGGTCCTGGGGGCGGAGGCGCGGGGCGACATCCGTCCCGGAGACACGCTGATCGAGGCGACCAGCGGTAACACCGGCATCGCCCTGGCCATGGTGGCGGCGATGCGCGGCTACCGCATGATACTGGTGATGCCGGAGAATCAGAGCGTCGAGCGGCGCCAGACCATGCGCGCTTTCGGCGCCGAGCTGGTGCTGACGCCGCGCGCCGGCGGCATCGAAATGGCGCGCGATATCGCCGATAAAATGCGCAGCGAGGGGCAGGGCGTGATCCTCGACCAGTTCGCCAATCCGGACAATCCACTGGCCCATTACCGGGCGACCGGGCCGGAGATCTGGCGCGACACTGCGGGACGCGTCACGCATTTCGTCAGCAGCATGGGCACGACGGGCACCATCATGGGCGTGTCGCGCTTCCTCAAGGAGCAGAACCCGGCCGTCCAGATCATCGGCTGTCAGCCCGAAGAGGGCTCGCAGATCGCCGGTATCCGCAAATGGCAGGAAGCCTATCTGCCGAAGATATTCGAACGTTCCCGCGTCGATCGCATCATGGAAGTGAGCCAGGCCGCAGCTGAAGACATGACGCGGCGCCTGGCGAGCGAGGAAGGAATCTTCGCCGGAATTTCCTCTGGAGGCGCACTGGCCGTGGCCTTGCGGCTGGCCGGAGAAGTGGAGAACGCGGTCATCGTCACCATCGTCTGCGACCGCGGCGACCGTTATCTGTCTACCGGCGTCTTCCCGGCATGAGTTCCGTGCTGGTCTTCGACATCGAGACCATCCCCGACGTCGCCGGGCTGCGCGCGCTGCACGAGCTCGATGGCGCGCTGTCGGACGCCGAGGTGGCGGAATATGCCTTCCAGAAGCAGCGGGCGAAGAACGGCAGCGACTTCCTGCCGCTGCATCTGCAGCGCGTGGCCGTCATCTCCTTCGTGCTGAAGGACGCCAAGAACTTCGAAGTGCGTTCCTTCGCCGAGCCGGAATTCTCCGAGGCGCAAATCATCCAGCGCTTTTTCAACGGCATCGAGAAGTTCACGCCGCAGATCGTTTCCTGGAATGGCGGCGGCTTCGACCTGCCGGTGCTGCATTACCGCGGTTTGATCCACGGGGTAGCCGCGGCGCGCTACTGGGAAATGGGCGATGGCGACTACCGCGACAGCCGCGATTTCAAATGGAACAACTACATCAGCCGCTACCACTCGCGTCACCTCGACCTGATGGATCTCCTGGCGATGTATCAGCCGCGGGCGTCGGCACCGCTGGATCAACTGGCCAAACTGATGGGCTTGCCGGGCAAGCTCGGCATGGATGGTTCCGCGGTCTGGCAGGCCTGGCTGGACGGCAAGATCAACGAGATCCGCGATTACTGTGAGACCGACGTGGTCAATACCTATCTCGTCTATCTGCGCTTCCAGAAGATGCGCGGCATTATGGCCGCCGCCGAACACGATGCCGAGGTGAGTCTGGTGAAATCCGCCCTCGCGGATCTAAACAAACCTCACTGGCAGGAGTTTCTCGCCGCCTGGGCGTAGACGGCCTCAGGCAAGCAAATCGTTCAGGATGCGGTGGGCATCGACCCCGCGATGGCGCGCGGTCTTGCCGGTGGGCGCCAGCGCCTCCGTATAGAAAAATTCCGGCAGTTCGTCGTCCTGGTCCGTAAAGCCGGCAGCCTTGTTGAATGCCCACTCCATCACTATCGCCTCTTTCCCCAGCGTCTGGATGAAGGAGCTGTCGAGTGCCGTGCCATGCGCATCGTTGAGTGCGGTCACGATGAGATCGAGGCTGGCGTAGGTCACGGTGCGTCCGAAAATGCACAGGCCCAAGGAATCCGCTGCGGCATTGGAAATCTGCGAAGTCAGGCTCACCGCCACGAGTTCCTCGCTGGTCTTGTTGTTGCAGTCGAAGACCGGCATATTGCCCGTGGTGTGATCAGCGCCTTGCGCAGTGAGCATCATGGAAATGCCGGTGACCTCGACGACCCGGGGGTCGTAGGCGCTGATGCTTTGCCCCTTGATGACGGGAATCCGGGCGACCTGGTAATGCGCGCCGACGCGCGCGGCACCCTGGGCCAGGAGGCGCCCCAACGCGCTGCCGCTGCGGATCTCCTCGAGGGTTTCTATCATGAAGCCGAGATCGCCGAAGGCGCCTTTACCGGCCTCCATCAGCACGCCTATCGTTGCTCCTGCCTCGATGGTATCGACGCCGAGATCATTGGCGATGGCGTTCACCCGGGCGACGTCGTCGGGATCTTCCAGGCCGCAATTGCTGCCCATCAGCCCGAGAGTCTCGTATTCCAGGGGGGAGACCATTTCCTTGCCGTTTTCATCGACATAGACGTTGCTGCATTCGATCATGCAGCCAGGCATGCAGGCGTGCGCGGTCTGCCCGCCGCGGGAGAGATTGCGTTCCCGGACATAATCGCCGCCCAGCTTGAAGGGTGCTTGGGCCGTGTCCACTTGCCGGCCGGCGCTGAAGTTATTGACCGGCAGCCCGCCGATCATATTCATGATGTCGCCCATCATCGCCGTACCTGTGATCGTGTAGGACTTGATCGCCGGCTCTGCGTTGAGGCGCTTGCCGTATTCGCGAATCCCCCCCATGAGCTTCTTGCGGTCATTGAAGGTGGGCATCTTGTGCATGTCGATGACGATGGCCTTGACCTTCTTGCTGCCCATGACCGCGCCGACACCGCCGCGCGCAGCGAGTCGGGACGGACGCCCATCGGTGTCGGCAAAGGCGATCCCCGCCATCAGGCCGAGATATTCGCCGACCGGGCCGCACAGGGCGAAGCTGACTTTCTTGCCGTATTTCTCGAGCAGCAGCGCGGCGACCTCGTCGTTGCCGCGGCCCATATAGGGTTCGGCGCTCAGGAAAGTGATCTCGCCTTCCTTGGTGATGCGGATGACCGTCCAGTCGCTTGCTGCGCCATGAAGGGTGAGTCCGGCCATCTCCAGCTGGCCCAAGGCGTAGGCAAAGGTGCCGCCCGAATTGGCCTCCTTGACGCCGCCCGTCAGCGGGCTCTTGCAGCCGACGCTGAGGCGGTTGGCGTTGGAAAAGTTGGTGCCGGCAAAGGGTCCGGCGGAAAAAATCAGCGGATTTTCCGGGGACAGCGGATCGACAGTCGCCACCTTGCCCTCGAGCAGGGTCTTGGCGATAAAGTGCCGACCGACGCGGATGATGTCCTCGCCGTGCAATTCCTCGGTCACGACAGAGCGGTTGCCGAGATTGATCTGCAAGTATTTACGCATGTGGCTTGACCTCTAATGTTGTCGCCACAATTTTACACTTTTCGGCAATGCCAGGCATATTGCCCGCGCCTTAAATAAGTGGGTCTCGGCACAAATGTGCTAGTGATCGCCGCCGGCTGCAGGCACGCGAGCATGGGGCCGGACTCGTTCTTGATATTGCCGCGCGGATAGCCGGTCTAGATCACGCCAAGCACACCCCGGCCGAGCTCGCGATCTTCACCGGCGCGGTTGACGCTACCCTCCTATTTTTGTTAGCTTGGGCTCACGGTTTCCACGAGCGGAAGGTCAAGCGCTGATACAGCGAACTGAGCCAAATCGAAATTTCCCCTTGCCGACAGGGTGCTCCGTGCCGGCGCTGCTAGACATTTCATCAGGGCCCGCGGGCGATCGTAGATTTAGGAGAGCCTCCATGTCCAAACTTCCATTGCTGTCCACCTGCGTCGCGCTCGCCCTCGGCGGCGCACATGTCTCCGCCCAGGCCGACGTGCTCACGCTCAAGAACGGAGACCGCCTGAGCGGCACGGTGCTGAGCAAGGAGGGCGGGATCGTGGTATTGCGCACCCAGTACGCGGGAGAGGTCAAGGTTCAATGGGCCGAGTTGCTCGGAATCACGACCGATCTGCCGGTGCATGTGATCTTGAGCGACGAGACGAGCCTGAATGGCACGCTCCTGCCCGCCGACGCCGGGCGCGTCCGCATCAAGGCGGGCGAGATCGTCGAGACCGCGCCTTTCGACCTGGCGAAGCTGACGTTCATCAATCCCTCCCCGGTAGTCTCGGGCCGGGGCGTCAAAGTTTCGGGGCGCGTCAATGTAGGCGTGGCGGCCAACAGCGGCAATACGGAAACGCAGAATACCCACCTAGACGGCGAGTGGATCGCCCGCACGCGCAGCAACCGCTTCACCGTAGGGGCGGTTTTCAACCGGACACGAGACAACGACCTGGAGACGGCGTCCAACGGCCGCGGTTATTTGAAGTACGACCATTTCCTGGACAAGAAGTGGTATATCTACGCCAACGCAACGGCGGAACACGATCGCCTCCAGGACCTGAATCTGCGCAGCACGTTCGGCGGCGGGAGCGGATACCAGATCTTCGAGGCTCCTGATTTCAACCTCTCGGTCGAAGGCGGCTTGAATTACGTCAGCGAGGACTATGGGCAGATGGCGGTCGACAGCTACCCTTCCGCGCGCTGGGGCCTCAAATACGATCAGATGCTGTTTGCCGGGCTGACTCAGTTGTTCCACGAACAGGAGGCGCTGATCGGCCTCGAGCAGAAGCGTAACGTCATTGCCAGGACCAAGACGGGTCTGCGCTTTCCGTTCTCGAAAAAGCTCGTCGCTTCCACTCAGCTGAACGTGGACTGGACCCGCGAGCCGCCTGCCGGAAAGAAAAGCAGCGACCGCACCTTTCTGTTCACAGTGGGCTATCAGTGGTAGGCCGGACTTCCTGCCGAACGATTAGTAGGGCTACAGGGGGTAGGTTACGGACACCAGCGTCGCCTCCATGGCGCTCGATGATGCGGCAAAACGTCTTTCACGGCACGAACTCCATGACCTGGATCAACAGTCTTGCCTACCTTCATGCGCTATCCCAGGTCGTTTAAACCTGGAAACATCGCAACAAATGAGCAGATCGGAATTCAAATCGTGAACCCCAATACGCTTCTCGAAACCCATACCCGTACGGGCCTTCCGGCCGGCGGACAGCAATTAAACCGGACACTGCTACTGACAAGAATTACTTGACGAGCTAAGATGTCTCGGCGAACCCATCTGAATCAGTTGGCTCCGGCCAATATTGTGTCAGTGGCAATCGTTTTTGGTTAACCCTGGAGGGAGGTTTCGATGACCGACAGTGTAGTGATCGTTACCGGCGCCGCACGTGGCCTCGGTTGTGCTATGACGCTCGCCCTTGCCTCTGCGGGAGCACGGGTGGCCGCACTGGATGTGTCGATGACCGATGACGAGATGGCTAATCTGCTTGAGCGCGCGCGGCAAGGGGGCTTCGAAGACCGGGTTTTGCCGTTGCACGGCGATGTGAGCGACCCGAAGGACTGTGTCGCGGCTGTTACCGCCACAGTACAGCGGTTCGGCGCCATTCATGGGCTGGTCAATAATGCGGCACGACGACTGAACAATATCGGCTCCGTTCTGGAGGTTAAGAAGAAGTTCTTCGATGTGGATGTGGAGACATGGCGCGCCGTCATCGATACGAATGTGAATGGTCCATTCATGATGGCAAAGGCCGTGGCCCCGTTGCTGATCGCGCAAGGATGGGGCCGGATCGTCAATATCGTGACAAGCTATCCGACGATGCTGGGCGCCGGGTTTTCGCCCTATGGGCCGAGCAAAGCCGCGCTCGAAGCAGCGACCGTGATCTGGTCCAAAGATCTCGATGGCACCGGTGTAACCGTGAATGCCCTATTGCCCGGAGGCCCCGCGAATACGCGCATGATTCCGCCGACCCAGATCAGCGATCGATCGACGCTCGTCCAACCTGAGGCGATGGCGGCACCGATTCGATGGCTGATGTCAAAAGCTTCTGATGGCGTAACCGGCTACCGCTTTATCGCCCAGGCCTGGGACCCAGCGGCCGATTCGCAAGAAGCTAGCAGGAAAACCGGGTCGCCGGCGGGATGGCCATCTTCATCGTGATGCCGGTCTTCCCCGACCGGGGTCGGCCTGTCCGGCTCCAGGCCGTCTCAATCTGACGACGAACTCTTCTTGGCGTGTATGGGCTTCCTCGTAGTCGGCTAACTGCCTGTCGGGCTCTCCATCTGCCAATACGCGATAAGTATAGTTTGTAAATACATGAGCGTTACGCTGTCCAATTTGAACCCACCGATCAAGACCTCGCACCAGATGCCACCATCGGTAGATGACTGGTTGAACTAAGACCACCTGGCGTGCTTCGAAGGCACACCATCTTGCGATGTTGCTGGCGGTAATTCTTGGCTCTTCTAGCGAATGGTCGTGATGTACTCATACGCTGACTGCCAATGCCAGCAGGGGCACGGGATCCGGGTTGAATCCGGGCGACCGGTCGAGTGCTCGGAACCAGCCAAGGTAACTATCGGGGTAACGGCTCGATACGCCCTTGAATCGGCGCATCAGTCACGCAGTCGATCGAGGATAAAGTTAGCTGTGTTAGCAGCGCGGTCACGCGCGATCAGCACCGGAACACGTTCCTTGGAGGTGCCGCGTTTGCTGGCCTTCCCTCCCCGCCGGCCTCGGCGACCTGGTTGGGCGACAGCCCATCGCGCAAAGCCGAGGCTTGCCCCATCCACTTGCCGCTCATGTGCAACCGAGCCAACGGGGTGCCGGCCGGCGTGGTGAACGTCTTGTTGCCGCCCCGACATTTGCTGCGTTGCAAGGCATCAGCCGATCCATTTTTGACAATCTGCCGGCATTGCGCAATGCGGACACCAAGGCGGTATAGGCCTTTGGCTCTCGACCCCCTCGATCGATGCCACCCTGGATTCCTTTGCCGTCAACTCGGTCGCCAGCGTCTTCCGCTGGTCGCGCGTCAGCCAACTCAGTATTTCCATCCATTCCCCGAAGTGTCATAAACGAAGAGTTAGAGGTCGCGCTTGAAGAAATCGCCATCCTGATGGGCGAATTTGTCAAAGGCTTTCTGCCTGCCCTGGGCTGAAATCAGATCAACCCTTTTTCCGCCAGGTTCTGGGCGTCGTTGGCGGTGCCGCTGCTGAACAGGCTGATCGCCTCCTTGAGGGTGCCGGAAATCTTGTCGAGGCGCTCTGCCTCGGCGGATATCTGTTCCATGCTGCTGCGAGAGAAAGGTGACCTGTTGCGCCTTGTCGTGAAGCTTGGCGGCAGCGTCCGCCACCATCGCGGCACTGCCTGAGACACGGGAGATGGTGCGTTTGAGATTCTGCCGCATCTCGTTGAACTGGGCAGCGATATGGCCCATTTCATCCTTGGCCGAGGAGTGCATCTGGGCGGCAAGATCGCCCTTGCTGAAACGGTCAATCGCCGAGACAAAGGAAGAGATGGTGCCGATGATGGAGAAAAACACGCCGCTCAGCAGATAGAGGGCGAGCGCGGTCGTGACCAGGGAAATCCAGATCAGATGCTGGTGACTCTCTGTCAAATCGTCTGAAACGAGCAGGAAAATCATGACTGCCGCCGGCAGGAGCAGCAATACCCCGACGATGAAAAATTTCGATGCGAAACTCAGTCCGTCGCAAATCTTGCGGGCCGGAGAGAAAAGGCGTTTCATAGTTGCGTCTCCTGCGATTCGCAGGCAGCTATGAACTGCTCCACATATAATGGTCATTTATTCAGGTCTGCCATCAGGCGACGACCCTGCCGCGCCTCTTCTCACGATACAGTGAAAGTCATACGCAAATCAGCCCTTGTCGCGTATCGGCTTATGGCTGTTCATGGCCGCCGTCCATCATGATGGATAGGCAGAATCCCTGCTAATCTGATGGCACAAGTGATGGCGATTTAGATGGTCGATGTATTAGTCATAGGCAGCGACAATTCCGCCGCTATCCGCAATCTCCGCTGTATGCACGATGCGCCGGCGGATCGCCAGGAACTGCAGGACCGAGCGCTACGCCATCTGAGACCGGCTCGTGGCGCACCCGCCGGGGCAGATTGTCTATTCGGTGATCGAGGCCAAGGCTGTCGCGATGTTGGAAGAGGATGATCGAGAAGCGGCAACCCGATAACCTGAAATTGAATAGCGATTTATAATCACCGGAAACCACCGAGGATGCCTGTTGCTGCGCACATCATGACGACTCTTGTTTTTACTCATGCGGCCTGTCTCGACCATCGGCCGGGGCCAGGTCACCCGGAATCGCCGGAACGCCTGAAAGTCGTGCTGCGTGCCCTGCAGGCACCGGAGTTCGCGCCCCTGAAATGGCAGGATGCGCCTGCCGGGACACGCGAGCAGCTGCTCCTGATCCATGATCAGGACTTTGTCGACGAGGTTCGCGGCCTCGCTCCGACTGTCGGTTACGTAGCCCTCGACGGCGGCGATACGTTGATGTCCCCAGGCTCCTGGGAAGCGCTGATGCGCTGCGTCGGCGCGGCTTGCGCCGGGGTCGACGCGGTGATGAGCCGGCAGGCTACGAACGTGTTTTGCGCTACCCGTCCTTGCGGTCATCATGCCGAAGCGGGCAGGGCGATGGGCTTCTGCATCTTCAATCAGGCGGCCATCGCCGCGGCCTATGCCTACGAGGTGCACAAGGTTCAACGCATCGCCGTAGTGGACTTCGACGTGCATCACGGCAACGGCACCCAGGATTCCTTTTACGACCGGCCGGAAATGTTTTACGCCTCCACTCACCAGGCGCCGTTCTATCCCGGCACCGGAGCGAAATCCGAGACCGGCGTCGCCGATAATATAGTCAACGTCCCCTTGCCCTGTGGCTGCGACTCTGCGCTCTTCCGGACGCAGGTGGAAGCCGAAGTTCTGCCTGCGCTGGCGAACTTCGCTCCCGAGCTGCTCATCATATCGGCAGGCTTCGATGCGCATTATTTGGATACGCTGGCGGGCCTCAATCTCGAGGATGACGATTTCCGCTGGATCACCGACAAGCTGATGGGCATTGCCGAAGCCGTCTGCGACGGTCGCATCGTCTCCATCCTCGAGGGGGGCTACAGTCTGGACGGTCTGGCAAGCGGGTCGGCCGCGCATGTCCGGACCTTGATGGGCCGCTAGCGGCAATGGGTTAAGGCAGCCAAGACCCTGGCCGACTTGCCCCCATAGCCAAGCGAATCACAGTTTCTCAACAATCACCGACCGACCAATCGCTCAGCGACGGCGGTCGGATCCACCCAGGGGGACGGCATGGCGCTCTTCAACGACTACGTTATTATTCAGTGGATCATTCTCGCTGTTGATATTTTCTTCTTCATCGGCGGCATCGTTGCGCTAGCGATTGCGCTGGCCCTGATATATAGGCGGCCCGGTGTATTCCGGCTTTTCGATCTATTGAACCGGTCGGTGTCAACCCGCCATGCCACCCGATTCATGTCGGTTAAACGCGACAGCAGGCCGTTCGTATGGAAATACCGACGTCCGATCGGTATCGTCTTTGTCGCCGCTGCCGTCTATTCGCTGTGGGGTTTGCTCGCCGGCGCGGGCGATGCCGAAATTGTTTCCATGCTCAACCTGAAAGTTCTTCCAGACTTTGTCCTCTGGATCGTCGAGAGCTTGAGGTATTTCATGATTGTTGGCTGCGCGGTGGCGATCATCATCGGGGTCCTGATGCTCAGTTCCCCTGATATCCTGAAATCCATCGAAAGTGTCGGGGCGCGCTGGTATTCGACTCGGAAAATCCTCCCCCATGGGGACAAGATGCACCTGCCGCTGGACAAGTGGGTCGTGATATTTCCTCGGACGGCTGGCTTGATTATCGTTTTTCCAGCACTGGTTCTGGTGATGTATTTCGGGGATTTGTTGCTCAAACGGATGTAGCGCAAGCAGCGGCAATGCAGTTGCTCTGCTCTCGAACTTACAGCGCAGCGCCCTTGCGTGCGAAAGCCGCTCCCGTGAAGCCGCGCGACAGGAAGACAAGAAAGGCGTGTCCGAGCTTGCCGAAGGGCAGCCACAG
>Ga0172380_10005577_pt1 | contig 15175 bp, 9 predicted proteins | sample Leawe162metaG_FD_119747 | JGI IMG/M metagenome (GOLD analysis project Ga0172380, IMG submission 119747) | Leachate microbial communities from a municipal landfill in Southern Ontario, Canada - Leachate well 162 metaG | ecosystem: Engineered > Solid waste > Landfill > Unclassified | place...
AGATAGGCGCGTCGCTCTTGTTTACCCATGTCAGATTACCCTTGTTGTTTCGGTAACCTTTAACTTGAGGCAACGATCCTTTCTTGCGACTACTCTCGGTAACTTTTATCTTGAGTCAATTCGAGGCGCGTTTTTCGTTGGGGATGGGAAAACGATGCGGTGTATAATTCGCACTTTGCGCGGCCATGTCGCGCTTCTTTGTAAAGATTGCATGATCAGAAAATTCCTCAAGCGCGTATTCCATAAGTCAGCAAAAGTCAGGTCGTCAGGGAATGCGCAGATAATCCCATTCGAGTTACATGGCGTGGCGCGCGGACAGATCAGTTACGGTGCGCAGAAAGTCACGGACGGCCTGCAGGCGGCGGGCTATCAGGCCTACGTGGTGGGCGGCGCGGTGCGCGATTTGCTGCTGAAGTGTACTCCCAAGGATTTTGATGTGGCGACCGATGCCACGCCGGAGGAGGTGCGCCGCGTGTTCCGCCGCTCGCGCATCATCGGACGGCGCTTCCAGATAGTGCATGTGATGTTCGGCGAGGAGGTGGTCGAAGTATCCACTTTTCGCAGCATGATCGAGGCTGAAGACGCGCAGACCGACGAGCATGGCCGCCTGCTTCGCGACAACCAGTTCGGAGATCAGGAGCAGGATGCGGCGCGCCGTGATTTCACCGCCAACGCGCTGTTTTACGATCCGGCTACCCAGGAAATTCATGACTATCACCACGGTTGCGCCGACACCAGCAAGCATTTGCTGCGCATGATCGGCGACCCTGCCACGCGTTACCGCGAAGACCCGGTGCGTATGTTGCGTGCGGTGCGCCTATCCGCCAAGCTGGGCATGCAGATCGAACCTGCCACCGCTGCGCCGATTGCCGGGATGAAGGCTCTGCTCGACAACGTGCCGCAGGCGCGTCTGCTCGACGAGGTGCTGAAAATGCTGCTATCCGGCCATTCCGTGGAATGCATCCAGCAGTTGCGCAAGATGAATCTGCATCATGGTTTGCTGCCTTTGCTGGACGTGATCTTGGAGCAGCCGATGGGGGAAAAATTCATCACCTTGGCGTTGCGCAATACCGATGAGCGTATCAGCCAGGGCAAGACGGTTTCGCCGGCGTTTCTATTTGCAGCACTGTTGTGGCACGAGGTGCTGGCGGCGTGGAATCTGCGCGTGCAGCAGGGCGAGCGCCCGGTGGGCGCAATGCACGAAGCGATGGACGAGGTATTGGCGCGGCAGAAGGCGCAACTCGCCATCCCGCACCGCCACGATGCGGTGATGAAGGAAATTTGGCTGGTGCAGCAACGCTTCGAGCAGCGCGGCGGACAACGCCCGTTTCGCCTGCTGGAACAGCCGCGTTTCCGCGCTGGGTTCGACTTCCTGCTGCTGCGCTGCGCCAGCGGCGAAGCAGATGCAGAGCTCGGGCTGTGGTGGGACGAATTTCAGGAGGCCAGTGCCGAACGCCGCGCGGAAATGTTGCAACCGGAGCGTGCCGGAGATAAAAAACGTCGCCGTCGCAAGCCGCGCAAAAATCCGGAAGCGCCTGTCGCGGGCGAGCTGGCGGATTAACGGCGTGGCGAGTAGCCACCCAAAATATTGAAACTTGCCATGCCCGGAACACTCGCTACGTTCCCCTCGCCTCAATCCTCCGGGTAATGCGAACGGCTATACCGGGCAACGTTGTTTCTTGCCTGATCCCAGGGGGTGAGACTTTAATCATCCGTCATTCCGGCTCTTCGATAGGTTCGGGATAAACTGCTCTCAGGTCAGGCAGGAATCAAGTCAAAAAAATACGCTGCAAAGCCTACAAATCCATGTTCGGTTACCCTCACGGACATATGATTTGCAATTTATTTCAAACCATGTGTCCCAAATATTTCAAACCATGTGTCCGCCGTCACCGGCTCGTCCGGCTTAGGTACGGCCATCAAGCTTCCGCAGTGGCAGGCACAAACGGAACGTGCTGCCGCTACCCGGTGTCGAATTAACTTCTGCATACCCACCATGGGATAGGGCAATCCAGTTTATCAAGTAAAGACCCAGGCCTGTTCCCCGGATTTTGCTCCCGTGTTCTCCACGGATGAACTTCTCGATAAAAATATGTTGTTGAAGCTCTGTGGCGATACCCGGCCCCCGGTCGGTCACCTCGGCGCATAGTATGTTTGCTTGATCCTGCACGATGCGCAGTTCGATAGTGCTGTCCGGCGGGGAGTATTTGATGGCGTTGTCGATGAGGTTGCCGATGGCAATGCCGATCAGATGCCAGTCCGCCAGAAGCATGGCATCCCCATTCCATGGCGCATAGCGAATGGAACGGCTTTGATTCGCAGCAAACGTGTTCACAAGATCCCCGCAAAAAATATTGAGGTCGCCCATTTGCAGCTCCAGTTCGTTGCCTTTCATGTTGATGCGGTCTGCGTCGAGAAATTTATTCATCAATATGGCAAGTTGCCGCACCGCACACACAATTTTCTCGATGCGCGGCTGCCAGTCGGGTCGTTCGGCCTGCGCCAGCGCGTTCAGCATTTGTGCGGTATTGCCGATCACCGCGACCGGATTGCGGATTTCGTGCGCCATCAGGGACAGCAGGTTAGCCTGGTTTTCTCGGCTATTCTTTTCCTGCTGAAGCGAGACTTCCAACATCTCCTTGGCATCGTTAAGCTCCCGGGTGCGTTTCTTGATTTCATCTTCCATCCAGCTGTGCGTCTTGTGGACGGCGTGGCGCATAGCCTGAAATTGCGCGGTCAGTTGCCCGATTTCGCCATCGCCTTTCTCCGCTGGCGAACCCGCGTAGTCTCCCCGGCGAATCCGGTCTGAAGCGGCGGTCAGTACGGCTACGGGCCGCAATACCAATCTGCGCAGGGAAAGCAACAAAATAACCATAAGACCGAGCGCGATTCCTCCAACCGCAAGCCCCATTTCCAGAAAATCATGCAGTGGCAGCAAGATGGATAGATCGAGCAGCGTGATGTTGAACCAGCCTACTTCCGGCAACGCCACCATGCCGGCCAGATAGCGCTTGCCCTTGAAATGCACGAATTTTGTTGCTACGGCAGAGCCGGCAAGAGGTTGTCGGCCTTTGATGTTCACAGATTTTTCCGACGCGGCCGGGTAGCCATTTTCAAACCGGCTGATGGTCTGCCGTATCCATGCTCGGTCTTCCGGGTTGTCCAGCAACGGATCAATTGAATGCTTCTGGTCGGGAAACTTGGAGATACTTGAAAGATTGATACTGTCGATGTCGTGATAAATCTGGAGGGCAGCGTTGCGATCAATGAATATGTTTATCACGCCGGAATGAAGGGGCCCGAGTTCGGTGGTGTCCGTCACATGACTGATAAAGTCTTTTAAATCCAGGCCTGTTCCCAGCACACCCAGCACCTTAGCGCCATCGCGCAGCAGCACATTGATCCAAACCTTGGTCACACCAAGATTGGAGTTGGAATCCACATTGATATTATAGTCATCGCCGCTTTTAAGGGTAGCGTAGAACCATGCGTCTGCCGGATTTGCGGGGTCAAGTGTGTGGAGTGGCCGCTGGGCCTGGTTTTTAGTGCTTTGTTTTTTGAGCGCGTCCGGATATTGCCCGCCAGCATCGTCGAAATAATAATGCCCCGACCCGGTGAGCGCCAGAAAATAGTTACCATCCTGAAAGTGTTGGCGATATATCTCCAACTCTGCCTGTGCCTGCCGATATAATTGCGGGTTCTGCTCGTTTGCAGCCCACTGTTTGATAATGGCGTTATCCGCCATCTGGCGTGCCAGTGCCACCTCGCGGATGAGGGGTTGCAGCGCATGCGCTTTGTCGTAGAGCACTTGTTTTTCGGCGAAACGCGCGCCGATGCGTTCCACCATCCGCTCGGCGATGCTGTTGAATACTACCCAGATCACCAGCGCCATAAATAGTGACGATGCGACAAAAAAAAGCAAAAAACGGGTTTGCAGGCTCAACCGGGTTAAAAATAGTTGCATGCCATGCAAATGGTTGTGTAAATTGAACATGGAATTAAAATCCTGTCCTGGGTGGACTTTATGACACGCATTATCGTGGTAGAAGATGATATAGGGCAACTTGAAGAACTGGTCTCTTTTCTCGAACATTCCGGTCATGAGGCGCGTGGCGCTGCGAGTGGCATCGAACTCGAAAATTGTTTGTCGCAATTCGAGCCCGAAATCGTGCTGCTCGATTACTGCCTGCCGGGAGAGAGCGGTGCCACGCTGGCGGAGCGGTTGCGCGCGAGTCTTGGCACGTCAATCGGCATCGTCATGGTTACGGCGCTCAACCGGGGTGCCGACCGTATCGAGTGCCGTCTTGCAGGGGCAGATAACTATCTCGTCAAGCCGATCAATTTTGCCGAGTTACTGGCGCTCATTCAAAATATTGCAAATCGTCTCGATTCATCGCCATCCACGGAGAGCGTGTGGCAACTGCACCTGCTGCGCTCCGAGCTGATGCCGCCCGGATTGTCGGCCATTCCGCTGACCAATTGGGAGCTATCGTTGTTGCGGATAATGGCCGATATGGATAAACAGCAGGCGGATCGCGACACCTTGATCAGATCCTTGGGCAAAGACCCGTCCTGCTACGACCCGCGCGCCCTTGAAACCTGTATGAGCCGGTTACGGCGCAAACTGCCGTGCTTGGATAACGGCGGCAATCCCCTGCAAACGGTGCGCGGCGTAGGTTACAAATTTATCCGCCCGCTGGTTGTGGTGCGGTAGCAGGGGCACGGTGCGCCGTGCATCTACCGTTAAACCCAAATAATCCATTAGAAAAAATTGCGTCATACCGGCGCAGGCCGGTATCCAGATGATTAAAAATTCCCCACGTAAGTGGGACAACATCGTGGTTTTGTCCGCTTCGCGGAGTATTTTTGATTGCTGGATTCCGGCCTGCGCCGGAACGACGGCCTAATGGATTATCTGGGTTAAAAGTACACCCCGCCCTTCGAGTACGCTCAGGACAGGCTTTACGAAGGTCTGCTTTTGATGGCAATCATGGATGCATTTGAAAGTGATAGCCAGAAATCAAGCGTCTGCGACCGAACGAAAATAACTGTTTTCTTTGTTCGACAGCCTAAAGCCCCACCCGGTTAAGACAGACCAAACCTCCGGACCGTATTGGGCGATGTCGCGAGGCCGTATCCATTGACGGGCATCCTGGTTGCTGCTGTCGACATATTGGCATCTGTACTTTCGGCAAAATTCCCTGAGGGCGTTTTCGCTTAGGCCCAACTCATTTGCGAAGCGCCCCTCCCAAGTGAGTTGTGGCGTGTCCTGATGACGCAGTTGTTTGGACTGGCGCGAAACATCGACACCCTGGCTGATGCTGGTAACGCTGAGCGCGCCGATTTCGGCCCAGCCTTTGCTCAGGTAAAAATTAGGGGTTCCTTGCTTCAGGTCGTAGAGGTAAGCCACATTGTTGTCACGGTTGAATTCCACGACGTGAAAATGCTTGAACTGCATGATGCAGGCGTGTACATCGTGTGTTCCTTCGGGAAGTTTTGTAATCAGACCTTTTGCAGCACTGCGGAACTTGAAGACTTCCATATTGGCAACATCAAAGGCATCCTTACCCAGTGCAAAGTACATGCCGGCCAAATCCTCGCTGTAAAGCGCCCAAAAGTTAAAACGTCGTGAATGCTTTTTGTCATCGTTGGACAGGAGCGAAAAAAATCTTTTTAGCAGATGTTGTTTGAGCCAGTGCGACAACAAATTTTTTGCACTTGTGCCGCATTGCCACTGATGGCTATTCTCGGGTAGCCACGGGTTGCCCCAAAGCGCGACGGAAAAACTCCTGAGCGAACTGTTTACATTCCGGTCGTTGCAGCGCGCATAGCGATCCAGCAGAATTTTCAACCCCTCATCGGCATAAAGCCGATGTCCGTGCAACAGCAGCAAGACGCTGTCGATATGCTCCTTGAATGCGGCATCGTCCATGCTTTCAACCGTCTTGATCGGTGACATGACCATTTGCCGTACCAGCCAGGAGGTGGCGCTGATGCCGAGCTTTGCGCGCAATTCGTCAAAGGTCGACCCGTCACGCTGAAACACCAGATTTTCGTAAGGTTGGCAGGGGTTATCGCCCAGCAGATTGGGATGCAGGGTCAATGCGGAAAGCCAGCCCGGTGTAAATCCGCGTGTTTGAACCGATTCGAGGTGGTTCTTTAGAAACGCTCTCAGCGCCTTCCAGTTGCCGCGAGCAGCGGGACTGACATCAGGCAAGTAGGGGTCATAGGAGAAGTAGCAGCCCAGCAAGGCGTGATAAAGCTTGCGCAGGGCGCTGGGGCGATTGCCGTATTGCTCGACGTAAATGAGCAATTGTTCAAATTGCTCGCGATTGTCGATCAGGCGATAGTTATCGTTGTCGAGGGTTTGTGTGCATCCGTAGCAAACCATCCGTATCTGGCGCAAGCCCTTGAGATAGTTATTTTCCCGATAGAGGCGCAGCGCGTCTTCTATGCTGCCGGACGTGCTGTCATCAAGCTTCGATGCCACGCCGCCGATCCATTCTTCCAGTTTGGCGCGCTCATCCAGCATCTGTAGCGAATCGCCGGGCCGTATCCTGGAAAGCGCGACCCGGTTGAGTTTGCGCAATGTTTTCTGCAGCTGATCCAGCACGCTCATTTTATATCCGGCAGATACCGAAATTCCCGCGCGGGATGTCGTTCAGAGCGGGGCGGGGTTCATCCAGTTGATAGAACTCCAAGCGCAGTTCGATGCGGCGGCTTTCTTCCAGCGATGCCTTGGCTGAATTGAACGAATATCCCCCCACCAGAAACAAATCTCGCACCTGTTCCTGCTCTGCCGGATTCAGGAAGTGTTCCTGGCCAGGAGAGGGGGAAAGCAGCACGCATAGCACGCGCTGGCTTCGTTGCAGGCTGAGGTTCAGGTTCAACAGGTAGTCGCCGCGCTGGTCGGCGAACCCCTCGGCGACGATGCGTTTGATCCATTTTTGTCCGAGTTGATCGCGCGACACGGACAGCACTTCGGAGACAAACTGGCTCAGATACTGTGCCTGTTCGCTGGAAAGGCGCGAGCTGCCGGTATCGAAACGGGCGCGGTCACCGAAGTCGATGACGCTCCGGTTCTTGTCGATGGAAATCCCCGGATATTGCTCGGCTGCTTTCTCTATTTTGGCCAGCAGCAGATCGATTTCCTGTTCGCGTTGCGCCTTCTTCTTGTCAATCTCGGAAACTTCATTGGTCACCGCAAGCAAGGCCACGCTCATCACCAGCAGGAACATCACCATCAGCGCAGACATCAAGTCGGCGAACGAAACCCAGAAAGGTTTTTCGCCTTCCTCTTTATTGCGACCGCCAAGAATCAGATATTTGTTAATCATGAGAACCTTTACAGGCTGGTAGCCGCATCCAGGGTGCTCTCCAGCTCTTGGATTCCTTCGCGCAGCAATTTGACAGAATCCGACAAGGCTTGGTGGAAGTCCCGGTTGGCGTCGCCTACCGCCTTGATCATCCCTTCACTGAAAGATTCGTGGGCTACGCTGATCACTTCGGAGACTTTGGCCAGGTAGCTATCCGCCTCTTTTTGCGCGCTGACCAGCTTCTCTGTCGCGCCCTCGATGCGCGCGATGACATCGCCCGACATGGAGGCGTCACGGCGCACCTGTTCGACCAGCAATTGCAACGACCCCACCATCTCGATCATGGAGTCGCGCGCGGCGTTGTAATCGCCCAGCATGCCGCTTAACCCCTTGGAGGCGGAAGCCACCGAACCGGCGGCCTGCGTGAGTTGGGCGGCTACGGCGGCGGACTTGTCCAGCGTGGCAGTGACACCTTGCCCCGCCTTGGCGAAATCCTTGGCCGCCAGATACAGGGTGTCCGCACCGTTGTTGAGCTTGGACAGCGCATCTCCGGTCGTGTTGCGCATCGCCGTAACAGCCGATTTCATTTCGATGACCGCCTTGTTCACGCCCTCGACCATGACAACAATTTGCTCGCCAAACTGCCCCACAATGTTCTGGCTCTGTGCCGCCAATGCTTGCTGTTGCTTTACGCTGACATCAGTGGCCGAGCGCACTTGAGCGCCCAAGCCTTCGATGACCACACCCATGCGATCCGACAGCTCGGTCAAAGTGGCGTGCAGTTTTTCCTGTGATTCGCTCTGTGAGTGGGCGGCAGTCTGGCGCATTTGTTCGACAAACTCGCCGAGTTTGTCATTCATGATGCGCTGCCTGGACTCTGCCGCCGCGACGGACTCGGCCAGTTGTTCGGCCATCGCCGCCGTGCTGCGCTGGCCTTCGGCGCCGACATCTGCCGCCATACGTTCCAGCGTCACCACGGCGGCTTGCAGCGCATCTATCGTTTGCTGCTGCATGCTATTGATCCCGTTGATCTGTCCGCCGAACAAATCCTTCATCTGGCGGCTGAAGCTTTCCAGCACGCTGGCGAGCATGGTTTGCACCGCCGACTCCTGATTGTTGCGCGCATTCTTCAGCGCGCTGACCATCTCCGTCAGCGGCGCTTTCATACTCTCTTCGATGCTGGCCGCAATGCGGTCGCCGAGAGCAATGGTTCCCGCGTTGGTAGCGGCGATCTGCCGCTCGGTTAATTCGGTGAGGATCTGTTTAAGCTCCCCTTTGAGCATGCCGGCCGTTTGGGCGGAGGACGCTTCCGAGGATTTGACCAGCCTTGCCAGATACTCTTCTCCCGCGCCGCTTTCGAATAGTCCATCCAATAATTGCACCAGCTTTTCAACCTTCGCATTCAAACGGGTCGTTATCAGCTTTTCGATAAAAGTGACAATCATGGCCAGCGTGATAGCGGCCGCCGAAACGAGAAACGCTTCGGATACGCCGTGCAATAACTGGGTCAAACTGGCGCGAACAACGACCGGGTTCTCGGAAACCACGAAAGTCTGCAATCCGATCAACAGGCCATAGAATGTCCCGATAATGCCTATGCCGGTAAACAATCCTGGAAGGTGTTTGAAAAAATCGGTGCGCAGTGGGATATCCACCAGAATATCCGGCCTGAACACCACGCCGGCGGGTATGGTGGAACGGAAGCGGAATGCACGGGTTTGCCCCTCTGCGCTTTGCTTGTGTAGCGTGTCCGCATATTCCTTCCACAAGTGTTCGAGCGTGCCGGTCTTGTGGAAAATCTGATCCATCACACCGTCCGGCTTAGCGTCCAGTGCGCCAAGTTTTTTGACTACCCCCGATAAATGCCGCGATACGATAAACGAAGGGATCAAGAAGAAGATCACAAACGAAAGCAGTAACAGGGCGAGTAGGGCGGCAAAGAGGTAGATATGTTGGGGCAGGTTGAGGAGTATGGGCATTTTTGCTGAAAATCTTGCGGTTATTGAATATGTGCTGGTCAACCTAAAAAGTCTCCCCAAATTATGACGCAAATCCGAGGTTCGGTGGGACGGCAATTTTTTTACGGTCATCCGTTTATCGGATGGGTTGATTCATGTGTTTATAATGCCAGCTCAGGTTCAATTGGAATAAATAGCGTGAACAAGACAAGCACAGGCAATACCAGCCCCAACCCCAAAAAAACAGTGTTGTTTGCCGATGTCAGCGGCAGCACGCATTTATATGAAGTGCTGGGCGATACGCGTGCATTTGCCACCATCAATGCCTGCCTCGATATTTTGCGGCGATTGACTGCGGCGCATTCGGGCCGGGTCGTTAAAACCATCGGCGACGAGATCATGTCCGTGTTTCCTGATGCGATGTCTGCGGTGCAGGCAGCGTGCGAGATGCAACTCGTCGTGACCGCGTTGGAGCCAATCGACAATGCGCGTGTGGCGATTCGCATCGGCCTGCATTTTGGCACGGTACTGGAAAGCTCCGACGATGGCGATGTATTTGGCGACACGGTCAATGTCGCCGCGCGCATGGCAGAAATCGCGAATGCCCGGCAAATAATTACTACCGGCACAACGGTAAGCCTGCTTCCTACCATTATGCGCAGCAGCACGCGCAGCTTCAATTCTCTATCGATCAAGGGCAAGGCTGACGACATTGAAGTCCGTGAAGTGATTTGGCAGGAGAGCGAAGAAATGACCATGATGGTGGGCAACACCATTCCCCCCGCCAAGCCCGAGCCAACCTTGAAGCTCCTGCATCAGGGCGAGACTTTTATTGTCGGTGCAGCATGCCCCTCTATCACGATAGGCCGCGATGAGCAGGCCGATATCGTGATCGAGGATCGCAGAGCGTCGCGAATGCATGCCAAAATCGAGTACCGCCGCGATAAATTTGTCTTTGTCGATATCAGCTCCAATGGGAGTTACGTGATCATCAACGGTGAAGCCGATATCGAGTTGCGCCGCGAGGAACTGGTGTTACGCGAGAGCGGTAGTATCAGCCTCGGACATACCTACAAAAAAGACCCCACCGAAATCATCGAGTTTTTTGTCAAAGCTGAAGGTTGAACCTACAAAAAGCAGTTGTCCGCAGATTAAAAAAAGAATTCCCCGTTTGATGCACTCACCTTTTGGGTGATGCTGTCATCACTGATAACTGCATGAAAATCTGCGTAATCTGCGTAATCTGCGTAATCTGCGTAATCTGCGGATCAAACTGCCGTTTTTAGGTTGAAATAACGCCGGTGATGAGCTGTGGCAGGTATCGCGGATGGGCGCTATCCAGCGGGGAACAGGGCGATTAAAACACCTAACAACAGCACCGACAGTAGCGCTGCGACGATGAGTATCAGGAAACGTGTTCGCTTTTGCGCTAACGCGATACCTGCTTCGGTCTCCATTTTGCTGTCTTCGCTGTCTGCTGCGTGCGCATTGGCCTCGTTCAGCTCATTTTGCCATTCGGCGTGCGAGGTCTCGCGTTGAAGATTTTCCTCAGCAGGCGCACAAGACTGCACCTCGGCAGTCTCTTTTTTGGAAATCAGCTTCATCTTTGCCTGTTTTTTGCGCTCCACCTCGGCTGTCAGTTTTTTCTTGCTCTCCATCATCAGCCTGTGTTCGGCTTCAACGATAGCCTCCCGTTTCGAGACGGCTTCCACGAACTTATCGGCACGTTTAGATAAAGAAACCGACAACGTCTCAGCTCGCCGCGCCCGCTCCGCAGCTTCCCGTTCACGCCTGGCGGCCTCAGCGGCTCTGGCAGCCTCGGCTTCGTTTTTTATTTCCGCAATTTTTTGCGCCCAAAGAGCCTTTTCTGCGGATTCTTGCTGGCGTTTAGCCTCGGCTTCGGCATGCGCTTCTGCTTGCGCCCTGGCCTTTTCTGCCGCGGCCTTGAGTTCAGCCTTTTTTCTTTTTTCTTCTGCGAGTACGCTACGCGCTTGCGCCGCTTGTTCGAGGCGAGCCCGCTCCGCGGCATCGCGGGTCTGAGCGGCGGCTTTTTCCAGCGATTCGATGCGCACCTGAGCTAATTGCACGAACTCCCCGTTTGGAAAATCTTGCAGGTAACGATAAAAATCCGCCGTGCTCTGGCTGTTCGTGATGCGTTGCCACGAAGCGATATCATTCTTCCGGTCGGTGTCAGCCGGCTTGGCCCGGCCCGGCAGCTTGATGGTGTCATCCGAGTCGAATGCCTTATGCAGGTCGGCAATAGTATGGTCGGCGCCACTATCGGGAGGCGTCATCACAGGCACTGCCTGTGCCGCCACCTTGAGCGCCCCCATAAATTCTGCCGCGCTTTGAAAGCGATCTTCCGGGCGTTTGGCCATCGCCTTTTTCACCACCTCATCCAGCTCCACGGAAACCTTACGGTTGATCGTGGAAGGCGGGGTAGCTTCCTTGTTGACCACTTGGTGCATGATCGAAATGACACCGCCGATAAATGGGCGCACACCGGTCAGAAACTGATACAGAATGACGCCGGCAGAATAGATATCGGCGCGCTTATCCACTTTATTTCCCATGAACTGCTCGGGCGACATGTAGGTGGGGGTTCCCAATACAACCCCGACTTGGGTAAGCGATGACGAATCAATCTTGGCGATGCCAAAGTCTGCAATTTTTATTTTTCCGTCGTCGGTAATCAAAATGTTGGCCGGTTTGATGTCCCTGTGTACGACGCCGCGCGCGTGCGAGTAATCGAGTGCATCGAGTATCTGCAACACGATGCGCAAGCCGTCATTAATGCTGAAACTCTCTTCGTGATCGAAGAGCTCCTTCAGCTCTTTGCCGCGAATAAGTTCCATCACGATGAAAGCCATATCATCGTCTTCGCCATACTCGTAGATGGCAACGATCTTGGGGTGCGACAACCTGCCGGCCGCGCGTGCCTCTCGGCGAAAGCGCTTAAAAGCCTCGTCAACCTCCGACTTATCGATGGATGACTTCAGAATGGTTTTGATCGCGACGTTGCGTTCGATAAGCGGATCAAATGCCTCGTAGACGATCCCCATCGCACCTCGGCCCAGCTCCTGCCTGATTTCATACTTGCCCAGTTTTGCAGGTTTTTTCATGACGTTAGTTCAGTGCCGCTGCTTGTGCAACGCTACCCGATAGACTCTTGATTTAATTGAAGGGGGTAATTTCATCGATGGGGTGATTTCATCGACTGGTTTTTAGAGACCGCCATTTTGCCATGAATCATGGTGCGCCATGAATCACCTCAGGATAAATTTGTTCCTCTCACTTCGCCTGCTTGTGGAATAACCCTGGAAAAAGATCGGCATCGTTTTGGCGCCTTCTCCATGCATGACACCTATGGCGTTGCGGTTTGCAATCGAGTGCGCGGCAATTGTCAGTATTTGTCAGCTTGTTGTTAGTATTTGTCAGCCTATAACCCTCGAATTTCGATAATCTCCCGCGAGTTGCAAACCCATGCCCATCGTTTGGGTCGGGCCAATACAGTGCAGCAACACAATAAAAATAATAATGGCTGGAGCAGGCAATAAAGTGGAAAGTGGCATGAATCGTGCGAGGGTATGCAAGTGATGGGAGCCGCATTGGAGTATTTGATTCGATTTTTTTCATACTTACAGCAAAATGCTCGGTTGGCTAATAAGGAGGGTAAACCTCCGGTTACGTCCACAGTTTCATCTCCCAAGCGGGGCAATCTAACCGCACTCTCCCCAGCAAAAAATCACAACCGTATATCGATGTTCATGATCGTCTCAGCAGTTTCCGTGGGAACGATTGCAGCCCCCGATAAACTATAAATAGGGAGTTTGGCGATGTTGGACAATATGAAACTTAGTGCCCGGTTGATATTCCTGACGGCGGCATTGCTGGCGTTGTCGGCGGCGATCGGCGGGATAGGGCTGTTTGTTTCCGGCAAGGCGAATAATGCGCTGGAAGTGGTGTTCGAGAGCAAGGTGACCCCCATCGTGCAATTGAATAGCATCACCAGGACGAACCTGAGCAACCGGCTCGCCATCTCCAATGCGTTTGTCCGACCCGAAGATATGGCGAAACATATCCAGAAGATAGCGGATAACAAGGCAGAAATTGACAAGGCGTGGCCGGTCTTCCTGGCTTCGTTGACCGACGAGGAAGACAGGGTATTGGCGGCAAGATTTACCGAAGTGCGGACCCGTTTTGTCGAAGAGGGCATCAAGCCTGCCATGGCCGCGATGCGCGCCAATAATGTGGCGGAGGTCAAACGGATAATCGTCGAGCATATCGCACCGCTGGAAGCTGCGATGGACGAATCGCTGAACGCATTGGTCGAGATGGAAAAGAGAGATGCCGGAAAATTACACGAGGAATCGGAGGCCACCTTCAAAACCATGCGCATGGTTTCCATCGCGCTGCTGCTGGCCGGCGTGGCACTGGGCAGCATGATGGGTTTCGCCATCATCCGCTCGGTGCTGCGCCAATTGGGCGGTGACCCGAAAGACGTCGCACAGGTGGTGAACGTCATGGCGTCGGGCAATTTCTCGCTGCAACCGGACCGCTTGCCCGTAACGGGCAGCCTGCTGGCGAATACTTACGCGATGCAGCAGCAGTTGCGCGGCATGATAACGGCGGTGAAAGAGCAGGCCAACCAGGTGGGCGACATGGCGCGCAACCTCGCCGCCGCAGCCAAGCAGATCGCAGCAAACGTCAACCACGAAGCGGGAGAGGTGAGCAGCATGGCGGCTGCTATCGAAGAGCTGAGCGTATCCACCACGCACATCAGCGACCAGGGCGGCAGCGCCAAGCGCATCGCCAACGATTCGCGCAGCAATGCCGAGCAAGGCGCGCTGGTAGTGAACAAGACCGTGACCGGCTTGCTGGCGACCGCGCAGGAAATCGAGACTGCCTCCGGTGAAGTATCGCGCCTGGGTGAAGATGCCTCGCGTATCAGCGATGTGGTGAGAGTCATCAAGGAAATTGCCGACCAGACCAATCTGCTGGCGTTGAATGCCGCGATTGAAGCGGCGCGCGCCGGTGAGCAGGGGCGGGGCTTCGCGGTGGTGGCGGATGAAGTGCGCAAGCTCGCCGAGCGCACCGCCAATGCCACCAACGAGATCAACCAGATGTCCACCAAAATCGGTGAGGTGGTGGGTCACGCGCTGAGCAGTATGGGCAAGGTGGTGGAAACTACCCGCGAAGGCGTGACGGATGCCGAGACCGCGCAAAGTTCGATTAGCGGCATCCAGCAAAGTTTTGGCGAAGTGGCAAAAATGATAGACGATATTTCCGCGTCGCTCGCCGAGCAAAATGCCGCGGCAACCGGCCTTGCGAATAGCACCGAGCACGTTGCCGCCATGTCCGAAGAAAATGCTGCCGCGGCGCAAAGTTTGCTGGAGCTGGCGAATGCGCTGGAAAGCAAGGCCGCGCAGGTGAGGGGTGCGGTGGAAGTATTCAAGGTGTAAGGAATATGACTGTGAAGTCAAGTAGGGTGGGCACGTCTTTGTGCCCACGCGGTCGGCGGAGATTATTTCCGCGTGGGCACAAAAAACGTGCCCACCCTACTTGGCTTGGCATGATCGTAAAATAGCGAACGCAAAAAATAACAGGCAAAAATACCTGCTCGGGGGAGCGATGAATCTCAATAAAAAAATTACCCTGTTTTCAGTGGGTCTGGCCACGGTCATGATTGTCGTGCTGACCGTGGTCAGCCTGTGGTCATTCCGCCAGTTTTCCATCATGTCCGCGCAGGCGCATGTGCGCTCTGCGGCAGAAATCATTCGCGTCAGCCTGACCGAGGATATGGTCAACGGCATTATTACCAAGCGCGATGGGCTGTTGCGCCGCCTCGGCGAGGTGGAAGGGCTGCAATCGGTGCATGTGGCGCGCGGCGAGAATGTCGTG
>Ga0172380_10005578_pt1 | contig 15167 bp, 12 predicted proteins | sample Leawe162metaG_FD_119747 | JGI IMG/M metagenome (GOLD analysis project Ga0172380, IMG submission 119747) | Leachate microbial communities from a municipal landfill in Southern Ontario, Canada - Leachate well 162 metaG | ecosystem: Engineered > Solid waste > Landfill > Unclassified | place...
TGACAAGCTGTACGAAGGCATGATCATCGGTATTCACAGCCGTGAAAACGATCTGGTCGTGAACCCGATCAAGGGCAAGCAGCTGACCAACGTGCGTGCCTCCGGCACCGACGAAGCGGTTCGCCTGGTGCCGCCGGTTCAGCTCAGCCTGGAAGCCGCCGTCGAGTTCATCGAGGAAGATGAACTGGTCGAACTGACGCCGAAGTCGATTCGCCTGCGCAAGCGTTACCTCACCGAAATCGAACGCAAGCGCGCCTCGCGCACAGCCTGATCCAGCGGCACTCAAAAAAACGCCCGGCGGAAGTTTCCGCCGGGCGTTTTTGTTTCTCGGGCCGATTTTCTGGCCGTTTTGCTTATTTTCTGGCGGGGGCGGCAAAGGTTTTGTCGAGGCTTTCTATCAGGGCTGTTGCCAGTGCGATCTCGCGCAGGAAACAGATGAGGCCGGTAATCAGGGCCAGCATGGCACCGACGAACAGATAGGCAATGGCGTTGGAAAAATCGCGACCGATTTCGGCACTGATGAAGAGGGTGGCAACAACGACGCAGACAAGCAGTTCGCAGGTGGTGCACAGGCTGATTGCCCAGTGGATCAGCCGTGCCCGGCGCGAGAGCGCCAGTGTCGCTTGCCGGTAGGTCTCACGGTGCTCGTCGCTGGCCGTCGCCGGCAGCTCTCTTTCCAGCGCGTAAACACGGTCGATGATGCGCCCGAGGCGATTGATCAGCACGCCCAGCAGGGCGCCGACGCCGGCGAGCAGGAAAACCGGGGCGACTGCCAGCTGGATGGCCTGGCCGACGCTGGAAATGCCGATGGCAGTCTGCATGAGGAGACTAACCGCCGGTCATTGACATGAAACGCACCACTTTCGGTGCGTCGAGCTGCTCGGTGAAATTATGTTCCTTCGGCTTGATGCCCATCGAGCGGACGATGGCCTCGCGCAAGGGTTCATCCGCACTGTTTTCGCGGAGGAAAGGCATCAGGCTCATCGCATCGTTTTGCCCGAGGCAGGGATAGAGTTCGCCTTGTGCCGTAATGCGTACGCGGTTGCAGGTATCGCAGAAATTGTGGCTGTGCGGTGAAATGAAGCCGACCCGGCTGTCGCTGCCTTCCAGGCGCCAGTAGCGGGCGGGGCCGCCGGTGGTCTCGGCGGTTGGCCGCAGTTCAAAGCTGCCGGACAGCAGCTTGAGGGCTTCTTCACTGCTGAAATAGGTGTTGCCGCGACCATGGCCAACATCGCCAAGCGGCATTTCCTCGATGAATGAAATGTTCAGGTCGCGTTCGCTGGCATAGCGCACCAGATCGATGAATTCGTCGTCATTGACGCCGCGCATCATGACGGTATTGAGCTTGGTGCGGCTAAAGCCGGCTTCACGGGTAGCCTCGATGCCGCGCAGCACCTTCTCCAGATCACCGATGCGGGTGATAGCCTTGAAACGTTCCGGTTTGAGGGTGTCGAGGCTGATGTTGACGCGCTTGACGCCGGCGTTCCTCAGCGGCACTGCAAAGCGGTCCAGTTGCGAACCATTGGTGGTGATCACCAGTTCCTTCATGCCTTGGAGCGCGGCAATTTGCTCCATCAGCCACAGCGCATTGCGGCGCACCAGCGGTTCGCCACCGGTAATGCGCACCTTGGTCACGCCCATGCCGACGAAGGTGCGTACGATGCGCAGGCATTCTTCCAGTGACAACACCTGTTCGCGCGGCAGGAACTCCATATCCTCGGCCATGCAGTAGGTGCAGCGGAAATCGCAGCGGTCGGTGATCGAGAGACGGATATAGGTGATGTGCCGGCCGTATTTGTCGATCAGGGTGCCATCTGCATGGCGCGAGGTTTCCGGCGTGGTGGTTGGCGAGAAGCTAGCCAGTTCTGCGGGCAGCACGTCGGACAGATGCGGGTTGAGTGATTCGTTTCGCATGGAACCTATCGGCAGGCGGGATGTCTCGGTTGGACGGGGCGCTACAACAACATCCGGCAAATTATAGCGAACCGAAGCCCATAACCCTGAGGAGGATCAAAAGATGAGAAAGTTCCTGAAATATTCGGTTTTACCGTTTGCAGTGCTGGTGGCTGGCTGTGCCGGCAGTGGCTATGGCGACCGGACAGCCGAAGCAGTGCTCAAGCCGACACAGGGAAATACCGCCAGCGGCACGGTTTCCTTCCGTCAGGAAGGTGACAGCGTAGAGGTAACGGCAAGGGTTTCCGGGCTGACACCAGGCGCACATGGCTTCCACATTCACGACAAGGGGAATTGCAGTGCGCCTGATGCAACCAGTGCCGGTGGTCATTTCAACCCAGCTGCAAAACCGCATGGACACCCTGAGCATGCCGACCACCACGCAGGGGATTTGCCGCAACTGATGGCTGACGCCGCCGGTAATGCCACCCTGAGCGCGCGGTTGTCCGGACTCAGTATCGGTGAGGGGGCTGCCAATATCGTAGGACGTGGACTCATCGTCCATGCCGTTGCCGACGATTTCAAGACTCAACCAACCGGAAATTCAGGGGCACGTGTCGCCTGCGGAGTGATTTTGGCGGGCAGATAGGAGGATTTTGCGGCCGGTGATACCGTCTCTGGCGGTGATGCCGGCCCATTTCCGCCTGGCACGATGGCGTCGTCATTGCGTTTGCCTTAGAATCGGCCGCAATTCCCGCATGGCAGACAAGGTAGACCATCCCCGTGTTTCGACTATTCAGCAGCGCCAAATCTTCCGGTTTTCAGCAGCAATTTTCTGCGGTCCCGCTTTTTTCCGAGCTGTCTCCGCGCGAATTGAAGATCGTCAGTACGCTCATCCATGAGCGTAGCGCGCTGGCTGGGGAAATCATTTTTGATGAGGGGGAGGAAGGGCAGGCGATCTACATTGTCCTCTCCGGGCAGGTTCTGATTTGCCGACAGGGGCAAGCGCTGTCGCCGATTGCGACCGTCGGGTCCGGGCAAATTTTTGGCGAACTGGCGTTGATTGATGGTGGCCCGCGTTCCGCACAGGCCAGGGCGTCGACCGAGTGTTTGCTGGGCGTCATGTTCCGTGGCGACTTTGAGAGACTGATGGAGTCGCATGCGGTAATCGCTGCCAAGGTTTCCTTCCAACTGGCCAGGCACTATGCAAGCATCATCCGGCAGTTGGCAGCGACATCTCCAGGATCTGCCAATTGACGGGCCATCGCCACCATTCAGGGCCGCTGGTCTGGATTGCCGTTCTGGCAGCAACCTGCATCTTGCTGGTGTTGTTCCAGAAAGTGCTGTGGCTGGTCATACCCTTCCTGTTCGCACTGATCGCCTACTATCTCGTGTTGCCGCTCAAACAACGCCTTGTGCTGTCCGGGGTCTCGCACGACACGGCGGCGATCGCAGTCAGTCTTGGCATCCTCTCGGTGCTCGCACTGACGATGCTTTTCAGCATGCCGTGGCTGACGGCCCAACTTTCAGCATTGCAGAGTGGCGGCGGTCGCTATCTCGAAGGGGGGCTGCGCTTCCTGGGTGATACGCTGAGCTGGGTCGAGGCAAGTTTCTCGTTTGCTGCCCGGGCCAATCTGGCCCAGGAGACACTTGCCTTTGTGAACGACTTCAACGCCAATTTTGCCAGCCGTTACATGGCTAGTGCGGCGATGATGGCGGCCCTCTGGTTCCCTTCGCTCCTGCTGATTCCTTTTCTCGCCTTTTTCATGTTGCGCGATGGCTGGCGCTTCAAGCGATTTCTCAGTCGCGCTGTGCCCAATGCCTTCTTTGAGCGAACCCTGTTTCTGCTTGACCAGCTAGACCGGACAGCGCGTGGCTATTTCCAGGGGCTGATCAAACTGACCGTTCTGGATGCGCTATGCCTTGCCGCCGGCTTGTGGTTCATTGGTGTTTCCTCGCCGTTGCTGCTCGGTATCCTCACCGCCATTCTGGCGTGGATTCCCTACGTCGGGTCGATCGCCGGCTGCCTGCTGGTGGTTCTCGTGGCAGCTACCGACCATCCCGGCAACCCGTCGATTGCCTATGCTGCGATCGGGTTGTTCATTGCCGTGCGCATGCTCGACGACTTTGTCTTCATGCCGATGACTATCGGCAAGAGTCTGAAGATGCATCCTTTGTTGACGGTTCTGATGATTTTTGCTGGCGGCGCAGTTGCTGGTGTGGCGGGCCTGGTCCTGGTGTTGCCTCTGCTTGGCATCGTCATGGTTCTTGGCGAAACCCTGGGAGCCGTTCTCTCCGATCCCCGGTTACGGGCGCGCCATCGTTATGCCCGGCAGCTGCTGCAGGCCAAGGTTACGCAGGACTTGCCTGCCTGATTACTCTTTTGCCAGTTCCGGGTTCGTATTGAACATGGACGGCAACTGAATTGCCCCGGATAGGAAATGCCAAGGAGCCATTGCACTATTCCTGGCGCTTTTGCCGCAGTCGATGCAAGGCGCGGCAATTGATCGTGTCTTAGCCGGTAGCAAAGCGCTTCTGTAGATATTTGATGACCGCTGAGGACTCGTACAGCCATTGTGTGTTGCCGTTGCTGTCCTTGATTTTCAGGCATGGCACTTTGACTTGGCCACCACCTTCGAGCAGTTGATCTCGAGCCTCACCGGGGTGCTGCGCATCAATCAACGCTATATTCAAACTGAGATGACGCATTTCCTGGCGCACCTTGATGCAAAAAGGACAGGTCCTGTACTGATAGAGGGCCATGCTCTGGCACTGCTGGTCGACCTCGGCCTGACGGGCTGGCGAGCGCACAACGCCTTTCGGCCGGCTCAGGAATTCGCCAAGCAGCATGAAGGGGCCGATAATGACCCGCAGCGTTCTAAAGAAGGCTCGGATAACTGTTTTCATGGCGGGTCTCTTGATTCCTGTAAATGGAATGGTGGTATCGTCCTGCAAAAACCAACACGCTGAAGCCGGATTTGCTATTCTTATGTCGTATCCAGCTTGAGGCGTGGCAATGCTTGCAGCGCAGATGAGTATTAATGTAGGGCACCGTAACCCGATGGGTGACTTGACGGCTGGTATTTCCTACTTTGATCGCTGTCACGGGATCATGTTTCGGCAGCAGAAAATAGAAAGGCCCCGCATCGCTGCAGGGCCTTGTATCTTGGCTCCTCGACCTGGGCTCGAACCGGATTAACAGAGCGTCGCAAATCGCCTATATAAAGTGATGTTGGCCGTACATGTAACGGCCTTTTTTGACGCAAATAAAGTTAAAACCATAATAAAAACAATAAGAACTAAACTGCAAAAATGTTCATTTAATGGACGTTTGTGCATTTTTAAAATTTCATATGTGAACAAAAATATGTTTTATCATGTCCGTCACTTTCTGACCTACGGACATACCTTCGGTGACTCCCATCCGTCGTCTGGCAGATGCAGGCTTTAGTACGGCTCTTCTGGAGCATGTAATTTCTCGTCTCGATCCACTCGACGACTATTCCGGATTTGCATCTCTTCTCGTCAATCTTCAGCGGGCGCTGGCTTCTGTCAGTCGCAACCTACCTGCTCTTCTGAGCGCTCCTCTGCTGCAGTTGTTGCCGGTGTTGGCGGCGATCAACGCGCATATCAGCCGAGTAGGGATCGAAAAAATAGCAACCTCAAGCGATTCTGGCCGCGATGGGGTTGCCAATACCACTTACGGGAAGTTCAAGGATCGACCGCTGTATGCAGCCTTCGTGGAGGAGGTGGTCGATCTGGAGAATGACGTTCAGGAGCGGGTCTATCTCTGCTTCGGTCTATTGTTGCTATCTCGTCTGGGTATCTACGCAAAAGATATCCCGGGTGCAAAGGAGATACTGGTTGCCAATGGCTTGAGGAAGATTTTGAGCAACCAAACGTGGTTCCCTATCCGAGCTGTTCTTCCCAGAGCGGATGCTAATTTTGTCCAGCAACTTGGCCAGCTTTGCCGAACTGATGACCGTTTTCCAGGTATGACGGCGAGTCAATGCGAATTTGTCGGAGCATTGAGTGCACTGGGGAAAACATGGAGCAGTCGCTCGGGGAGTTCGTCGGTCAATCGGATTGATAGACAGGCTCTGGACGATGACGAACTCGACGGGACTGGCGAGGCGAGTCGCGTTCGATTCGAATTCCATCCTTCCGAAGGTGAATTCGACCAGGATTTTGAGCCTTCCGACCAGATCGAATTTGCGGAAACGCAGTCAGTGCCCATTAATGACGCATTGAATTTGCCGGAGCACCGGCTTTCGGCTCAGGCTGCGGTGGCGGCGCAGCGATTTTGTCGAGATAACCAGTTTCTTCCCAATCGATGGCGTGCCTTGACTGACAAGGAAGCGTCCGAATTCGTTGCGGCGGCTAAAGCAAGGCTAGTAGAAGGCACTGATCTGCAATATCGGGGCTCGGCCTTGGTTGCTAGCCTGGTGCTGATAACCACCATGCCACCCAAGGCGATCGCAGATATTGTTGTTGCAAGGAAGGTTGATTCTGAAGAGTTGGATGTATACCTGAGCGAGCACGTTATCGACATAGAACGTCGGGTATGGTGGCACACCATGCCAGCGCTTCCCGGCCGATTCTCGCCAACACCGGAGCAGGCATCTCAGCTTATGCCGTTGACCGACTGGATTGCACTACCACTGCCTGAGGAAATTTGCCTCTTCCTAAACGATCACGGGCCTTTCCCAAGACTGCTGAGCGACTGTCTCGGAGTATCCGAGTATGAAATGGAGATTCTCTTTCGGGATTTCTGTCAGTCCCTACGACGGGGGTCCAATAGAACCTCTCCCGCAAGAGTCAGGGCGCACGGTTTTGACTATCTGGTGCGCAAGACAGCCGATGATACTTTTGCGAGTGCGTTGCAAGGAACGCTCGAATACGCGCCATATAGCCCGCTCTACTACTTCGCGTTTTCTACTGATGTGGGTGTTCAGGCGCATATCGACCGTATGAGCGCCGTTGGTTGGCACAATTTGAAGGCAGTCTGTCACTTTCCTTCCGAAGTGCGTTTTGGCTCGCGCCTACAGCCAACTGCTCATGCCGTGCAGGGTATGGTCACCGAATTACGGGACCGTCTGGAGGCCGCACGCCTTGAGTATGCAAAAGACCGGCAACCGCAGACGATCGCACGATTACATAATGCCCTCGCGATCTATACGCTTGCGATGACGGTTTCTGCGATAGGGCATCGCTGCGCCAAGGAGTATTCGATATGTCGCTGGACGCTGGATCTGGATGATGCATTCCTCATGGTCGCGGACAAGATTCTCAACTCTGCCAATAGCGTTAGGTCGATCCCTTTGCCGCCATTGGTTGTCGATCAGATTCTGGGTTATCTCAATCATCTTGGCTATCTTGCATCTAGAGCCTCTCGTTTCAATCCATCTCTTGCCGCGAGTCTGCGCACTTTCGGTCAAGCGAATGCCGGGTGCGATGCGTTACCGCTTTTCTTTGTTCTGAGCGACGATCTTTCGGCGGCGAGTATTTTGTCGCACGATGTGTTGCGGAGCTCAACGGGCGAGGTGTGGAGCCTGCCGTGGAACGCTGCGCGGCACTTGCTCGAGCACGACACGCGCGATCTGCATTTAACTGCCGAATATAGCCACTACCGTTCGGGGCACATTTCAACAGGTCAGCAGCCCTATTCACCCATATCCCCCCTTGTACCGGAGCGCTTGACTCATACCTCAGCAACAGTGGTCAACCAACTGCTCGCTCAGCAGAGGTGGGGCATCGAGTGCGGCATATCTGGACGTCTGCGGGCTCCAGACTACGCTGAGCGGAAGGAGGCTACAAATATCGAGCATTTTTATCTTCCAGATCCGATAGAAAAGGCGCAGGCCTTGGTCAAGGAGTCCAATGCGCGCGTCGTTAACAGCGCAATTTTTTCGATCAAGAGCAAGCTCGAAAAGCAAGGCCCTCTGAATGACGATGCAGTAGAGCGTATTCGCGAAGAAATCATCAGGAAATCGCGCGAGCATCCTTTTCTGGTAGCTGAGCGACTCAATCTGTTCAGAAGGATGCTCAAAGGGGGGCAGAAGAGCGGAAATTTCAAGATACGTCGCTTACCGGGAATCGCTGCTCAATATGAAGAAAAGCCAGCTTTTCAGCCGGATGCTGCTTGGCGCGTTAGGCAGGCACGCGCATGGCGGCAGGGATTCCTCGATGGAGTGGCGTTGCATGAGGCGCAATCCTTCGACGATCAGATCGACAGGATCGCGTTCAGCCTGATTGCCTTTTCCGCTTTCACCGATGCGTCGACCGTGATGCCTGCATTGCATGCATGTTTTGCCATGTCATTCTCCGAAGCCGGTTATCTGTGGGTGGAGCTACCGCGTCGCTCAGCTCGTGGCGATGATGTTCATGAATGGATTCGACGACCTCTCGATCCGGTAACTACCTGCCAGGTACTGAACGCTCGATCAAGGTATGGCGGTGTTTTGCCGCGGGAGTGGAGTTCAGAGAACCTGGTTCAGCGTGGTGTGTGCCGGATTGCCATGCTGGCAGCCAGATATTCATCTCTGCCAATAGAGGCGCCACGAACTATTGATGCAGTCTGTAAGGCATTCATCCCATGGTGGCGTTTTCACCTTCCCGGTATTCTCGCTGCGTGGTGTGAGGGGCGCTTGGAATCGGTGTCGATGGCGCGCCCAGATTTTCTGCGTGTGCTTGTCGGGATCGACCCAGCGGAATCCGGCAAGTCCCGCGTAAACACCACCGCTGAACATACGACGCTTGCCCAATTGGTGCATCGGCCTCTGGATTTCGTCAAAGGTCAGAAACTGTTGCGCCGCATTGGACAGATATTGAAGGCAGCGCATTCGGATTCCGTGAGCGGCGGAAAAGAAGCCAGCCACTATGCCTACAAGCTGGGCCGCGCCCGCGAGGAACTCCGCCGTCTCCAGCCAAGACTGGAGCAAGCCCCACTGATCCTTCAGGCCATCGCTGCATGGCTGATGCATTTGATGGAGGAGGGCGGGGCCAGCGGTAAGCGTCTGCAGGCGTCTTCGATAGCGACCTACTACTGGTCGATTGCTTATCCCCTGCTTGAGTTTTTCCTTGAGGAAGATTTGACGGCACTGGACGCCGATGCATTGGAAGATCTTTATACACAAGCGCTCGATTCCCGTTCTCGAAATACTAGGATCAAGCGCGCGCGAACACTTCGACAGTTTCACGGGTTCTGTTTCGCTCGTTATGGCGTGGCGGAGGTTGACTGGTTCGAGATCGAGCCGATGATCGATGCGGAAAGCGGTCACATCGATGCCAACCTCGTGACACCGAAAGAATATCTGCGCGCCCTGAATGCGCTTAGAGCGCATCTCGATGCAGGAGATGTTTTCGCCTTCAAGCTGTCCATCCTTCTTATATTGATGTACCGCGCGGGTTTGCGTCTTGGTGAAGCGTTCCGAATGACCCTCGACGATTTCATATTCGACGATGGGACGTTCATTATTTTTGTGCGTGGGAACCGTTTCGGAAAGCCAAAGACTGCAAATGGGCGTCGCCAGATTCATCTTGGATGGCGGCTACCGGCCGCCGAGCGCGAACTGATCGTCAGGATGTGCGACAACCGACGGGCGCTGTGCGGGGAGGCCCCGGAAACAGCACTGTTTGGCTCGTCGTCCAACCCTCACCAACTCGATCTTAGACGGACGCTTGAGCAGAATATGGGCGAGTTACTGCGATGGGCGACTGGGCGCAATGCCGTTCGTCCGCATCACCTGAGACATTCGATGGCTTCATATTGCGTAGCCAGTCAGTTTGATCTCGCTGCGGATTCATCGTTTGCGCAATCGGTGTCAGAGTATTTTGGTAACCAGGAAAATCCTGGCGAAGGGCTTCGGATCGCGCTGCTGGGAAATCCTGTGCCGTCTCGTCGGGTGATGCATGCGATCTGCGCCGAAACCGGACACGGTTCCCCCCGCACGTTACTTGCTGTATATGCAAATGCTCTGGAAATTTCCCTCGCTGAGCATCTATGGGGGAGCGCACCCACCACGATTGGAGATCCTGATCCTTCTCCCGGGAAAGGAAAGGATTTCGATTCTGCGGCCAGCATTAACAAATACGCGCGTCCGACTGCGTTGAGCGGGTTAAGTGATTCCAGGTTACGGCGGATGATGCATGATGGCCTTGCTGTGACTGATCCCGTAATTTTGGCGCGTCATCTACTGAACAAAATGCCCGTCGCCCATGGCGTTGCATTGCTTGATCCAGAGAGTCGCCCACAATTTCAGCCTGCGTGGGCCGTCTCGTCTCCGCCGACGCTTGAGCAGTTGCATGGAATCCTTTCAGCAGCCACGAACGGTTTTGCATCACAGCAGATCGCCGAGAGGTGGTTGATGACGGAACAGAAGGTTGGCCGAATACTCGATGTCGCATCGATGCTCGCGAAGACTTGCAGATACGACGGTTATCTAATCAGAAGCATTCAAAGCTCGTGGTATGCGAATGTTCCCGAGGTGCAACAGCAAGCAGTTCCTAAGCGCATTCCAAATATGCCGAGCGGGAAGAGAGCCGGTGATACGCTGGAGCGTTTCGTTGTGTCCATTCGGAATCTGGATGACCCAGTGATAAGGGAAGGATTGTTTGCGTGGTCGCGTTGCTTTCGTTCTGCTATCCCCGGACTTGCGTGCGATGACCCTCTGGATCTAAAAGCATTCTGGAACTTTCTGCGTCGGATCGGCTATGACGAAATGCGTCTAGTCGTTGCAGTTCCAGTGATCAGTGTAAGTGCTAGGGAAGAATTGAAAAAGAGGCTCGGGGAAATCGGAGTGCCTGAGAACTCGGTTCAGTATATGAGCCGTAGCTATTTGAGTTCGCTAAATGACAAGAATACGCTCGTGCCGGCTATCCTGATTAAGCGGACAAAAGACAGTAAGGTGGAGTCGGCATCATGCCCGATGGTATCTGTGCATCAGTATTGCTACTTGTGCTTAATCGCATTTGGAGCGTCGCAGTGACTGTCAGTGCGCACAACAAGTATCGGTTTGAGGTGGGGATAGCAACCTTTGCTTGGTATACCACACCAATGCCTAGAGAAATCGGACTAGATTAGATAGGTCGAGAGGCGATAATGCCAAGAAGCAAGGGAGTTATGCCCTTCTTCTTATCGGCCGAAGCGGCGCGATTTTCGTAGGTTAGAGGGGAAAATTCCACAGAGAAATGTTCATCTCCGCCAAAATAAGGTAGTCATAGGGTCATTATCCAGATGCTTTCGAATGTTCCCAGCGCAAGATATTCATAACTATCGCGTAGACGTTGAAAATAAAACTCTTGAGCATCAGCAGCAGGTAAACGAAGCTGCTTCCTAGTAGCACATATCCAATTTTAATAAGCACATTGCGGACACAGTCTGAGGCTGGCATCAGATTCACGAGACTAGGTACTACGCCGCCAGGTTGGCAAAAAAGCAGTACGCAAAGAAAGATGCCCGCACACACCAAATAAGCGATAAATACTCGCATAAACGTGAAGAGGTTTTTCTTGAGCGTTGGCAACCCGGTCTCTTTGTCCAGATGGTCCATCATTGCCAACATCATGTCTGGTTTCGCGACAGTCATGAATATTGTAAAGCCAGCGATCAAAAAACCAAGTGTGGTAATCGTGAAGTTAAATCCGTTACTCGCCCAAGTCCTAGCATCAGCAAGGAGTGATGCTGTGCTTGGTTGTAGCAGAAACGAGTTAATTGTTAGAAGAATTGCCGCAAGAGCGTTGAGAGTGATCTGAACCCAGCTTGGTCGAATTCGCCTGGATAGAACGAAAACGTTCCATAGCGATTTTTCGCTCGTAAGTTCAGCCGGGGCAAACTGATAGGTCATCAGTGCTGCCTGCTAACTAATGTCCTGACTCGTTCTAATACCCCGGCAGCCAAAGCTGGCAGAACAATATGCCCGGATTCAGTTAACTTTTTAAACGTGCTATGCAGAGACGCTCCTGCTTTTGGAATGGGCTTCGGCAGAGAGCCGATCTCCACAGTCAGACTGAAGTCTTCGTTGTTTCCCTTGAGTTGGTCGCCTTCAATATCGTGTCCACGCAATTGAACCGCGGAGTTGCCTAGGCCTGTTGCTGCGGTGGTCTGGGCAACTACTTCATCTGTGGCAAGTCCATCTTTGCCATTAGCGAAGCGCACAGTAGCTGTAGCGCTGTTCATATCGTTTTTGCGTCTTCCAAGGTCCTTCCAGAAATCATCATTATTTATCTCCTCTTGGTTAGTTGGGAGGAGCTTGATGACAAGTTCTTCAACGATTTTGAATCGCTTTACAAACTCTTCAAGCGATTGACGATCCGTGAGAGGCGTAATACGCAAATCAGGACGCGGGTTCTCACGGAATAGTTTGGTTCTTGCCCCGCGAGGAGGGGGCGCTCCCAATTCCTTTTCCTTGGCAGCCATTAATTCATTTATAAACTCAACATAGCGCTTCAGTAGAAAAGATCGGCTGGTGCTCTCAAAATTCTGAATCGAAGGCGCGCCAGAGACCTCGCGACAGAAAATCAATCGATGGTTGTCCAGTAGCAGAACGAATACAGAGGTTGGGGCTGTTTCAAGCTCCTTGGGATCAGCAACGATGCCATCGTTCGCGTAAATCTGGTCGCGCTTGAGCTTCGTGTTTTTGACGATACGTCCGGCAATTGCAGCAGTTTCTTGCCCATCTTCTAACCTCAAGCGGATGATTTCTGTACCCAGGAAGAAGTACTCTCCCTTGTCTTTTATTTTTCGAACGTATCGGCGTGCCTTGAAAGACGGAGCAACTATTTCACTAAAGAAGTCCAGTAGAACCTTCTCTTCACCGAATTTTAGGGTGTAATTGCCGAATTCAACTCGTTGCTTAAAACTCATAGATCAACCTTTTAGTAGCAGTGCACGAGGATGCGTATCTCAAAAATCATATCATGCAAATGATATTGTATTTTTTCAGAAGGCCTGACTAAGATCGCGATGGCATGCACATAGTGTGGGACGAGCATGTCTTGTTTTCTATGCAAATCGCTAAGTGCCAACTTTGGCGGAACTTTGCTGGTGCGACTAATTGGGTGCCTTTTCAGCCATTGGTGCTGCTCGACAGTTAGGTCAATTCGATTAGCAAAGTGGCGAATGGCTACCTTTTATTGGGCATCAGCCACAGCATCGTGAAAATCATTCTCGTGCACAATAATCAATTTGATCCCCTGTTTTCTTAGCTTCACAGCACTCTCAACTTTCCGTCCATAGCATGCATATGCCCACGCCGGGTTGCCCTCTGCTCCAATGACAAGATAACTAGTGGATTTGTTCGGGGTATTGGAATGCTGGCCACCAAGCTGAACAACTAGCTCTTGAAAGTCTGCTCGACTAAACTTTGACGATGCACCAGTGAAGCAGAACGTCTTTCCTTCAAAGGATATTTCCGGACATACCGCACAAACACCGGTTAACGTTGTTCCCTGAAGCATGGGGGGCGAGGTAATAGTTCGGTCATCAAACAATGAAATAAATTCAGTGAAAAAACTGCGTAGCAGTCTCTGCTCATCGTCATTGACCTTTCCGTCTCTAAGAACTGACGAAACAATGCTTTCAAGTTCGTCGTAGGGCCAAAGCGTTTTGAGATGCTCGTGGGCAGTAATCCATTCAGATACGCCCCTGAGTTCCTCTTCGGTGACAACACCATCCGCAATGATCCCGGTCATGAGGCCATGAAGTCGCTGCATGTCGCCAGTTACAGTGTCGACGTAGCATTCCGATCTGAATTTCTTGCACAGAAATTCGATGTCATCACGCTCATCTTGAGTAAGCATCCCGACGCGTAATGCTTCTTCAAGTACTGGAACTAATTCGTTGTACGGGTGGCGGTCTCGGAAAATTGCATTTTCGTCCATCCACAACCTCAACAGACCGAGTTCAACGTCAGTCACTGCGCCGTCAATGGATATCCCCTCGATTATGCCGAGGAGGGTATTAATAGCCTTATCCAACCGCGATTTGCGGTTGAATTTTATATGTGTGAGGTGGTCTGGATGTGTCATGGTTTTCAGTTATGTGTAGCAAAAAGATGACTTAAGCATGCAACCTCTTACCAAAATGATCAAGTCGGACAAAATAAGTAGCTAGCGACGTACCCGGAATCGGCAATTTCGCGCACGGCTAGCTGGGCCGCTCGGCTCCAGGTATTTCAGAAATACCCCTATCCGATCGGTAGAGTGGTTCCAGTCACATCTAATAGAGACTGGAAAGGCGACGAAATGACACCGCAAAATGATTGGTCGGATTGCTTTTATCGCTTGGGGGTATGTTTTCTGCGGAACGGGGCATATCCGGCATTCGGAATCGCTACTGCACAGGCGCTTATGGAGCCCGATCCTTCGATGCTCGCATGCCTAGGAACGGGCCTCGGTATCTGGGTGTTCACGCTCAGCTTGGCTATGGCCGCATTCGCCACAAGCTGGCTGCTGTCGGATGAAGGGCCTCTTGAGTAAGAGCAAAGGTGGAACCACACGGAAATTGCACTTGAAATTTGCATCGGTGTAAAAGGCCGTGTTCCATAGATGCGGACGCCATTGACATGCGATGACGGTTTGACCTATCCTATGAACGCCTTTACGGGTTGAGGCGTAGCACCACCCAACTCGCTCTATCGAACATCACGTTCGGTCACTCGGTAGCTTGTTGTTGCTGCCGATTCTTTCTAGAGTGCTTTTGCACCTAGGAGCCATGAAGCTGGTCGTTACGCATGTCGTGACGAATTTCTGCGTCGGTTTAGACGCATCCAACCGCTTTCCCAATATGCTTGATCCGGTTTTCGCTCGCCTTTTTTCTTGCGCGACACGAAATCCAGTGCGTCCTAAGACGCACGCTAGTTTCTAATTCTCCACTTCCAGCATCTGCTTTGGCCCCGCACCTCGAACGAGGTTCGGGGCTTTTTGCATTTTTATTTCTTAAAGGAATTTTGCTATGCGCACTACAACTTCCGCATCTGAACGGAATTTCCACGAAGTGAAAACGAAAGTATCTAAGTCAAAAAATAACCAACACACGGGTAGAAAACAGAGCAAACCGAATACGTTTGCTGGAGTCGCTACTGAATGCTTTGAATCAAGCGTCTGGCCACAGCTTGTGCACCAGCCGATTCCGCTGGCAACGATCGACGTGCAGTTGTCGGGGGCGTTGCTCGAGCAAACAATTTTCCTCGATAGATCAGCGCTGGAGCGAGTTGCGGTCCCCGTTCTTACAAAGGTGTCGGTGGTCTTCAGGGAGATGGAACGAAGCCTTGGAA
>Ga0172380_10005579_pt1 | contig 15165 bp, 14 predicted proteins | sample Leawe162metaG_FD_119747 | JGI IMG/M metagenome (GOLD analysis project Ga0172380, IMG submission 119747) | Leachate microbial communities from a municipal landfill in Southern Ontario, Canada - Leachate well 162 metaG | ecosystem: Engineered > Solid waste > Landfill > Unclassified | place...
AAAGCCCCTCTTCGCGGCGGGTTTTTGAAAACTCGACGATCAGAATGGCGTTTTTGCTGGCGAGACCGACGAGCAGAATGAGTCCGAGCTGCGCGTAGATGCTGAGCGACAGGTGCATGAAGAACAGCCCGATCAGCGCGCCGAGCGTGGCGACGGCCGTGGAGAGCATGACCGGCAGCGGAATGGTCCAGCTTTCATACTGCGCGACGAGGAAGAGGTAGCCGAAGACCAGCGCCATGGCGATCAGGATGATGGAGCCGCCGCTGGCTTTGGCTTCCTGATAGCTGAGCCCCGACCAGTCGAAGGTGTAGCCGGCCGGCAGATTTTCGTCCGCCACTTTGGTGACCAGCTTCATGGCATCGCCGCTGCTCATGAACGGAAGTGCAACCGCGGTGATGGCGGCCGAGGTGAATTTGTTGTAGCGGTCCACCGAGCGGGGCGCCAGCGCCGGCGTGATGCTGAGCACACTGCCGAGCGGAACCATCGCGCCGGTCCGGCTTTTCACGTAGAGCTTTTTGATGTCGTCGGCCTGATCGCGGAAGGCCAGATCGGCCTGCACAACAACCCGGTTGACCTGCCCTTCAAAGTTGACGTCGTTGACATAGCGCGAGCCGAAATAGCTCTGAAGCGTGGAGAAGATGTCGCTGACGGAGACCTTCATTAGCGAAGCTTTCACACGATCGACATTAAGCAACAGATGCGGCGTGTTGGCGGCGTATCCGCTGAACGCATACATCATGCCCGGTGCAGTGTTGAGTTTCATGAGAAAACTTTTCAGCACCGCGTCGAGTTTCTGCGGGTCGTTATCGCTGATGGCCTGCAGGCGGATGTCCATCCCGCCGCTCCGTCCGAGGCCCATGATGGCGGGCGGAACAAACAGATTGATCTGTGCGCCGGGAACGGCGGCCAGTTTGGCCTGCAACCGCTGCTGAATGGCTCCGGCCTTCAGGTCATCCGATTTTCTTTCCTCCCAGTTTTTGAGGCCGCAGACAAACAGACCGACGTTTTCACCGGCACCGCCGATGAAGCTGTGCCCGGTGACGGCAATCATAAAGGCCACGCCGGGTTCACTGCGGAGCGGCGTGACGTATTCGTCCATCAGCCGCTCCGTGCGCTCTAGGGTGGCGCCTTCCGGAAGCTGGATGGCGCCGAAGATCACGCCCTGATCTTCGTCCGGAAGGAACGAGGTGGAATTCAGGGAGGAGAAAAGCCAAGCCCCGCCGACCACCGCCAGCAGGATAACGGCTGTCAGAATCAGACGGCGGGCCAGCCGGGTGGCGGTCGTCACATAATGCCCGCGTACACGGCCCAACCCAGTATTGAACCAGCGCAGCGGGCCGTGCTGTTTGGGTTTGATGACCTGTAAAATGGTGGAGCAAAGCGCGGGACTGAGCGTGAGGGCGTTGACCGTTGAGAAGAGCACGGCGGCGGAAATGGCAACCGCGAACTGCTGGTAGATTCGCCCGACGATGCCGCCGACGAATCCGATCGGCACAAAGATGGCGAGCAGCACGAGCGTGGTAGCGATGACCGCGCCACTGACCTGCTCCATGGCTTTGATCGTCGCGGCTTTGTGATCGAGGTGTTCGTGCTCCATCAGATAGAGCACGCGCTCGACGACGACGATGGCGTCGTCCACCACGACGCCGATGGCGAGAACGAGACCAAAGAGCGTAAGCGTGTTGATGCTGTAGCCGAAGGCGTGCAGCACGGCGAAGGTGGCGCACAGCGATACCGGAATGGTGAGGGCCGGAATCAGCGTAGCGCGCCAGTCCTGCAGAAAGAGATAACAGACGCCGACGACCAGCAGGAAGGTAAGCAGCAACGTCATGGCGATTTCATTAATGCAGACCCGCACAAAGTTGGTGGCGTCGTACGGCAGGATATATTCCATATCCGCCGGAAACTGTTTGCTGAGCGATTTCATCCGGGCGCGGATGGCGTCCATCGCATCAAGCGCGTTGGAGCCGGAAGCGCGGCTCACCGCAATGGCCACGGCGGTTTCGCCGTTATAGCGGGCGCGGAAGGTGTAGTTGTTGGCGCCCTTCTCGACGCGGGCAACATCTTTCAGGAAAACCACCGCGCCGTTGTCACCGGTGCGGATGATGATGTTTTCAAAGTCCGCCGGATCGTTGAGACGGCCCTGCGCTTTGAGGATGTAGGTGACGTCACTCGAACCGTCGCCGGGCGCGCTGCCGATCGAACCGACCGAAGCCTGAATGTTCTGACTGCGGATGGCGGCCAGCACTTCGTCCGAGCTGATTCCCAGCGCGGAGAGGCGGTTGGAATCGAGCCAGACGCGCATGCTGTATTTCGGGCCGTACACATCCGCGCTGCTGACGCCGCGGATGCGCTCGAGCGCGGGCTTAATGATTTTGTAGGTGTAGTCGCTCAGCTCCAGTTCGCCGATCGTTCCTTTCGGCGAGCGCATCATCACGAAGCCGAGCATGTCGGCGGACTGCGTTTTGACAGAGACCCCCTGCTGAATCACTTCGGTCGGGAGCAGCGGCTGTGCCTGCGATACACGGTTCTGCACCTGCACCTGCGCGATGTCCGGATTGGTTCCGACTTCGAAGGTAACGGTCAGCGTATAGTTTCCGGAACTGTCCGCAGCCGATGACATGTAAATCATGTTATCCACGCCGTTGACCGAATCCTCAATCGGGCCGGCGACCGTATCGGCCAGCACTTCCGCGCTGGCCCCCGGATAGGAGGTACTCACAATAACCTGCGGCGGCGTGACCTGCGGGAACTGCGCAATCGGCAGCGAGGCAATGGAAAGAATCCCCGCCAGCATCAGAACGATGGAGACCACGCCAGCCAGCCGCGGGCGTTCAATAAATACTCTGGAAATCATGGGCAACCTCCGGTTGGTAAAAAATTCGAAGCACGAAGTTCGAAATCCGAAACAAGTCCAAAGCAGGAAACTCCCAATTCTTCAAACACAACTGTTTTTGATTTTGAATTTTTCATTTTCCTGCTTGTTTCGTGCTTCGAAATTCGGATTTAGAAATTTACAGGCGATCTCCGATCACCTGCACGGTTGCACCGGGGCGGGCTTTCTGAACGCCGTCCACAATGATCCGGTCGCCTTCTTTAAGTCCGAGCAGAACTGTCACGTCCGTGCCAATCTGCGCGCCGGTCGTGATGCGCGCGGTTGAAACCGCATTTTTTTCATCGACCGTCAGCACATAGGTTCCCTGCTGATCAACCAGCTGTGCTTTCTGCGGAATCTTGATCCCCTTTTCTGCGTCCTGATTCCGCAGCAGCGCAGTGACATAACCGCCGGGAACCAGCAGGCCGTCAGGGTTGTTGAACAGATAGCGCACGGCAATGGTGCCGGTTTGCGGATCAATCGCGTTGTCGTCGAAATCTTTTTTTCCAATGTTTGGAAGAACCGTGCCGCCCGGAAGCCGGGCCTGGGCAACCCGAATGCTTCCGGTTCCGGAAAGTTCCTGCTGACGGAATTTTAGATACTCACGGTCGGTCAGCGAAAACGTTACGCGGATCGGATCAATCTGAACGATGCGAGCCAATACACCGGAGGATGGCGTGACATAATTGCCTTTGGTCATCTGCACCGCACCGATACGGCCGCTGATGGGAGCTTTGATCTCTGTGTAATCCAGCGAAACTTTGGCAAGGTTGTAAGCGGCCTGCGCGCGCCGGAAATCGCTCTCGGCATTTTCCAGATCGGATTTTGAAATGCTGCGTGCATCGGCGGCTTTCATGCGATCATAGAGCTTTTGCGTACGGATCAGCTCGGCTTCGGCCGCGTCGGCGGTCGCCTGATAGGAACGCCGGTCAATCGTGAAGAGAAGATCACCTTCCTTCACCATGCCGCCTTCGGTGAAGTTCACAGAATCAATAGTTCCGGACACTTCACTGCGGATCATCACGTCTTCAATCGGATCAACCTTGGCGATGTACTCGTCCGCCGGTTGCAGGTTCGACTGGAGAACCGTCTGCACAACCACGGTTGCGGGCGGCATCGGCATTCCGCCCATTCCCGGACGACCGCCGGGCTTGCCGCCGAACATTCCGCGCAAAAACCATCCGGCCAGAATTGAAACCGCAACAACACCCGCAACCGTCGCTATTTTTTTCTTATTCATATCCCCGCCTCTTTCTTTAAAGCTCCGTTCATTATGCAATCAAACCCGTCCGCCGCAGCGGCAACCAAATCAATTTTCGGACACGCCCCCAGATAAATTTTACATAATCCGACCCAAAGTCCCGCCAGCGTGACCGCCAGCTGTCGCGGATCAATATCCGTCCGGAGCTGCCCCGAGATCGACGGTAAACGTAAAATAGCCGCCAGTTTTTCAAACGGGTCTTTCCGGATTTTATCGAGGATTTTGTGTGTCTCCGTCAGCAGTTCTTCTGACCACTCCATTTGAAACGCCATGAAAAATTCAAATTTTTTAAGCCGCTTATCTTCCGCCACCGCCCGGGTGTGTTCCAAAAATGCTGCGCGCAGTTCTTCCAACGACTGAATTTCAGTAAAATGCTGTTTTACCCGCTCTTCGCGAAGGTTGCAGAAGTAGTCCACCATTGCCGCTAACAACGCCGGCTTATTGTCGAAATGCCAGTAAACCGCGCCGCGTGTCATGCCGATCCGTTTAGCAATATCGCTGAATGTCGTGCGCGAATAGCCCTTCTCGCTGAACAGATCGAGCGCGGCAATCAGCACGCTTTCCCGCGTTGCCTGTGCATCCTCTTTGGTTTTTCTAGCCACAACACCTCCGAATTCCGGCCTGTTTATACATACATTCATGTATGTATATCAAGCCGGGAAATATATTTCTTTATATGAGTATTTTAAAAAAGGAAACCCCGCTGGCAGCGGGGTTTCCCAATGTTTTAAACTTTCGATTATTCGGCGTCCGGCGGCGGAGCTTTTTTGTATTTGGCGCCACCGGGCTGTTCCGGATGCCTGCCCTCCGGGCCTTTGAACGGTTCCCCGGCAAGAATCCGCTGGATCTGTTTTTCGATCCGGGCAGATTTGTTCGCATCGTAGTCGGCAATCCGTTTTTCGAGATTCTTCATTTCCTTACCGGCCTGAGCCAGCCGTCTCTTCTGTTCGGCCTGTATTCTGTCAGCAACTTCCGTGAGTTTGGTGCGAAGTTCGCTGACCAACGCTTCCTTTTTCACAGGATCTGTTTCGTTGCGAGCCGCTTCGCCGAGTTTTTTGAGGACTTCATGCATGGCTTTCATCTTTTCCTTCTGTTCAGAAGTAAGCTGTGGGCGTCCTTCGCCACTCAATCCTTTCCGATGCTGCATGTGCGGCTTTTCAGGCGCGGGTGCCGACACTTGCGGCGCCGCTTCCGGAGCCGAAGGAATCACCTGCGTCTGTTCATCCGTATTTTTGACGAACGGTTTTTTCCACCATGGAACGCTGTTTGTTTCTGCCGTAGCGATCCCGGCTGTAACCGAGCCGATGAGTATTACTGCCATCCATTTTTTCATCATCCCCTACCTCCTTCTGTTCACATCTCCATGCTGTTCAGTGAATCACCCGATATAGACGCTATCAGGGTTTCCAGTCTGCCCAGATCCTCTTCGAGCGGATCGTCCCACACGTCCACCCCCTCTGACGACGCAATGGCAGCGGGAACCGAAGAGGTCTGTTCTTCATGGAAATTCCATAAGCCGGTTACCAGAGTCAAACAGGCCGCGACGGCAAGCGCCGGCTTTAAAACCCTGTAAAAACCCGGAGATGATCGGTTTTGGCCGCGCAACCGGGCGGCGATTTTTACGAAAGTCCACGGTGAAGGTTCAAAGACCGGAATAAGGATAGATCTTTTCAGCCCGCCCAGTTCTTTACGCAACCGGCGAGCCTCATCTGAAACAGCCAATTCGCGGTTAAGCCGACGAAGCTGCCGCGGCGAAAGTTCGCCGGACTGTTCCAGCAACAGCCATTTTTCAATTTTTTTTATATTCATATCCCCGCCTCCTGCAACTCCCGGTATTCACCGGCCAGATCTTTCCGGAGTTTGGAAACAGCGTACTGCATCCGTGCCAGCGCGGTATTAACAGAGCACTTCTGGATTTTGGCGATCTCCTTGAAACTGAGGTCGGCGTGCATACGAAGCCAGAAAACCTCGCGCTGTTCGATCGGCAGCTGCGCGGCGGCGGCTTCAATTCGCAACCCCAGTTCGTGCCCGCCGGTTTCGTTGTCGGGGCCGAGCCGCGGCGAAGTCAGCTGTTCGCCAATTGAGACTCCGCCGTCATGCACCGGCGTATCGAACGACACCACCGGACGGCGTTTCCGGATGCGGTCAATCATCAGATTGTGGGCTATGCGGAACAGCCAGCTCAGCAGATTTTTTTGACGGTAACGGTTCATATTTTTAATCGCCCGAACCCATACTTCCTGAAAGATTTCATCGGCATCTTCGCGCCCCTCGGAAAACCGCAGAATAAAACCAAAAAGGGGCCGCTTATATTTTTCGACAAGCCTGCCGAGAGCTTCAGCATCACCTGCGCGATATTCTGCAAGAAATTTTGCATCGTCTTGATCCATCCGGATATTCTCTTTGTCGGTGGTTTTCATGGCATATAACGGGCTGAAGCGGCCTTTATTGTATCAACCTTCTGTTTTTTATAAAGAAATGCCTCCCTCGGCTTTACGGTTTACAGAATCGTACGGGTTCACTACCCTCCTGTCCCGAAGGAGGATATCTCATGCAACTGGAAAAACTGTCTGGAATTCTGATCCGAGCCTTCTGGCTGGGGATCCTGCTGCTGGCCTTCTGGGCCAATCTCTTTATCATCTGGAGCGTGAGGATGTATGTCAGCCATGCGCAATGGTTCACCCTCAGCTACCACGAGTTTGAGCTGTTCCAGTACGGGGCAATGATCTTCTTCAAACTCTGCCTGATCCTCTTCTTTCTGCTGCCCTGGCTGGCCATTAAATGGATTCAATACAGTAGAAAAACCGAAAATTGATCTTTCCGGCAGAACATCTCTCTGCAATCTGGAAAATGCGAAAATTACACGCATTGGCTTTTGACAACGGCGCAGCTCTACACTACCGTATGCGCTCCGTTTTTTAAAGGGCCGGTAGCTCAGTTGGTAGAGCATTTGACTTTTAATCAAAGGGTCCCGGGTTCGAGCCCCGGCCGGCTCACTCTTTAAAAACATTGGATATTCAAAAAGGCGGACTTGCATGACGCGCCCCAGAACACAAATCCCGTTCAACTGGCCGGAACCGCCCTTTAATATCGTGCTGGTAGAGCCGGAAATTCCGCAGAACACCGGTAATATTGCCCGGCTATGCGCCGCGACCGGCACCGTTCTCAACCTGATTGAACCACTCGGCTTCCAACTCACCGACAAAGCCGTCAAACGCGCCGGACTCGACTACTGGGACTCCGTCGAACTCCGCCGTTTTCCAAACCTTGGAACTTTTTCCGAAAAATTTTCCAAGGTTCGGAAGATTTATTTCAGCACTTCCGGAACGCACAGCTATACCAAGGTGAAGTACCGCCCCGGCGACTGCCTGATTTTCGGCAGCGAAAGCCGCGGACTTCCTTTAGAACTGCTCGAAGCGCATCCGGACGATGTGTACAACATTCCCATCAAGCTGGAAAATGTCCGCTCGCTCAACCTCGCCAATGCCGCATCCATCGTGCTCTACGAAGCATTACGGCAATGTAATGATTAAATCATTGAACATTGCGTCCGGCTGAATAGTCTCTTAACCGTAAACTCGTGCAGAAGGAGATTCATTATGGCAGGTATCGAAGTGATCAATCAGAAGGTGCGCGAACAAAGCGCGTTTATTCAGTCTCTCAAAACCGAAATCGGCAAAGTAATCATCGGACAGGATTACCTGATTGACCGGCTGATTATCGGAATGCTCTCCAACGGCCATGTCCTGCTCGAAGGCGTTCCCGGTCTCGCCAAAACGTTGACCGTCAAAACGCTGGCTGCCGCGCTGAAAACTTCGTTTCACCGCATTCAGTTCACCCCCGACCTGCTGCCCGCCGACTTAATCGGAACCCTGATTTACAACCCGAAAGAATCCGACTTCTTCATCAAAAAAGGACCGGTCTTTGCCAACATCATTCTGGCCGACGAAATCAACCGCGCCCCGGCCAAAGTACAAAGCGCCCTGCTCGAAGCCATGCAGGAACATCAGGTAACAATCGGCGACCAGACCTTTCATTTGCCCGAGCCCTTCCTCGTCATGGCCACTGAAAATCCGATTGAGCAGGAAGGCACCTATCCCCTGCCCGAAGCACAGGTTGACCGTTTCATGCTCAAACTCAAAATCGGCTATCCGACAATTGAAGAAGAACGCCGCATCCTCGACCGTATGGCGCGCACCGAAACGGATATTCCGGTCAATGCCGTGATCGATCCCGAATCCATCCTCAACGCCCGACGCATGATAGATGAAATTTACACCGACGATAAAATCAAGGACTACATCCTCAGCATCGTCTTCGCCACGCGCGATCCGGAAAAATACGGCCTGAACATCAAAGAATACCTGCGCTACGGCGCCAGCCCGCGCGCTACCATCGCACTCACCATCGGCGCGCGCGCCCATGCCTTCCTGCAGGGCCGCGGCTATGTCACACCGCAGGACGTCAAATCCATCGCCCCCGACATTCTGCGCCACCGCATCATCGTCTCCTATGAAGCGGAGGCCGAAGAGCTGACCCCGGAAATCCTGATCGACAAAATTCTGTCCGAAATTCCGGTACCATAACCGATCTGTCCTATCGCCTGATCCGACCGATCATGAATGCCACCAACCATAAAGAACTCCTGAAAAAAGTTCGGCGGATTGAGATCAAAACCCGTCACGCCGTCAACGACGTCTTTGCCGGGCGCTATCACAGCGTCTTTAAAGGACGCGGAATGGAATTCGACGAAGTGCGCGAATATTTTCCCGGCGATGACATCCGCGCCATCGACTGGAACGTCACCGCCCGCACCGGCGTGCCGCACATCAAGAAATTCGTCGAAGAGCGTGAAATGACCGTTATGCTGCTGGTCGATATCAGCGGATCGAACGACTTCGGCAGCAGCGGCCAGCTCAAGCGCGACCTCGCCGCCGAAGTCGCCGCCATGCTCGCCTTCTCTGCCACCCGCAACAACGACCGCATCGGCCTCATTCTCTTTTCCGATCAGGTCGAAAAATACATTCCGCCGCACAAAGGAACCGCCTCGCACGTTCTGCGCATGATCCGCGAAATTCTCAATCACACCCCGCAAAACTGCGGAACGGACGCACAACCCGCGCTCGACTTTCTCAACCACACCACCACACGCAAAGCCGTCACCTTCCTCATCAGCGACTTTCTCTTTCCGGCCAACTGCGAAAAGCCGCTCAAGATCACCGCCCGGCGTCACGACCTGATCGCCGTTTCGATCGCCGACCGCCACGAACAAAGCTGGCCGAAAGCCGGACTGATTGAATGGCGCGATCCCGAAAGCGGACTCCGCACGCTTGTCGACACCTCCAGCGCCGCCGTCCGCAGCACCCTGCTTTTAGCGCAGGAAGAACAGAAAGAAACGCTGCGCCGTACTCTGCGCCGCGCCGGAATTGACACCATCGAACTCTTTACCGGCGAACCCTACGACAAAGCCTTCATGAAATTTTTCCGCCAACGGAGCCGGAGAAGATGAAATCCGATATTCGCCATTTAATATGCGTCATTGGAATCCTGCTCCTTGCCGGATGCGGAAAGCAGGCAGAACCGCTTCCGGCGAATGGATTTGTCGCGCAGGCAAAACTGGATAAGCCGGCGATTTCAGTCGGCGATCCGATCACATTAACGCTCACCGCCCGCCATCCGACCGGAAGCACAATCGATTTTCCAAACATTGGAAACGGTAAGAAAATTGTCGTACGCGGCCGCTCCTCCGAAGATAAAGAGCTTCCGGCCGAACTGAAATCAGAAACAACCTATCAGCTGACCTCCTTCCGCATCGGCGACTGGCTTATCACCACCAATCCGGTCGTTTGCACATTCTCCAACGGCACACAAAAAGTACAATCGCTTCCTGAAGTGGTTCTGCATGTTCAAAGCTCCCTAAACGAAACCAACGCAACCAAACTTTCCGACATCAAAGATCTCGTCAAACCACCGCTGAGAATTCCCGGTACACTCCGGATTTTGCTGATCGTCGCCCTGATCGCGCTGCTGGCCGGACTGATTACACTGCTGTTCCTGCGCAAACGAAAAGCCGCCCTGCCGGAAACCCCGGTGATCCCGCCGCACGTCCTCGCGCGGCAGGCACTCGAAAGCCTGAAAGCCAAAGCTTGGAATCCCGAGCCGTTCTTTACTGAACTCTCGCTGATTCTGCGTTCTTACCTCGAAAACCGTTTCGATCTGCATGCACCCGAATCCACCACCGAAGAGCTCACCCGCTCCATGTCGTCGGATGTCCGGCTCGATCTCAAGGAACAAAATACGCTGCGAAATTTCATGACACAGGCCGACCTCGTAAAATTCGCCCGCGCCGACGCAGAAAAAGAGGTAATGCAAAACGCCTTCAGCACAGTTGAGGAATTTGTCGAACAAACAAAACAAGAAGAAATTCTGGAACCGCAAAAGAACACAGAGAACACAAAAGGAGGCTTGTAATGGATACGAAACAAATCATGTCCTTGTGTGACAAAGTGCGCGAAACAGCATATGCGGTTCATCAATATCACGGAAACGGGTATCTGGAAAAGGTGTATGAAAACGCGCTCGCCAACCGGTTGCGAAAAGAAGGCTTAGATGTAAAACAGCAATACCGAATGGTAATCCACGACGAAGACGGCACTGAAATTGGCGAATATTTTGCTGATTTATTTATAGAAAACTGCCTCATCATTGAGCTGAAGGCCTGCCGAACAATAACCGACGAACACAGAGCCCAAACCCTAAATTATCTTAAAGGGTCAAATACAGATCATGGTCTTCTGATAAACTTCGGCTCCTATAAATTTTCCATCCAAAAATTTGTAAAAAGCGATCATTCTCCGACAGCCTCTGGGATTTTAAATTCCCTTTCTGTTTTATTTTTTGCGTTCTTTGCGTTCTTTCGCGGTTAAACCATCATGAGATTTGCACATCCATATTTGCTACTCTTGCTTCTGCTGATTCCGGCGCTGCTGTGGTGGCGTGCGCGGCGGCGCGGCGCGGCCGTTAATTTCCCGGACGGCGCACTGCTGAAAAAACTGCCGGTCAGTTTGGCGGTGCATTTGCAGCCTCTTTTAACCGTTCTCTACGTTCTCGGCCTCGTTTGCCTGATCGCTGCCATCGCCCGGCCTCAGCGCGGATTAAGTGAAAGCCGCGTGAATACCGAAGGCGTCGATATCGTCCTGCTGCTCGACCTTTCTACATCAATGGAAACACCCGATTTTGCTCGCGGCGGACAGCGTCAAACGCGCATTGAATCGGCCAAGCAGGTCATCAGCGACTTTATCGCAAAGCGTAAAGACGATCGCATCGGCATGGTCGGCTTTGCCGCGCTGCCTTACTCGATTGCTCCGCTCACGCTCGACCACAGCTGGCTCGTTCAGCGCATGGACGGACTGCACACCGGAATGCTCGAAGACGGCACAGCCATCGGCGATGCGATTGCGTCTGCCGTCAACCGTCTGCGCGACAGCAAAGCCAAGAGCCGGATCGTCATTCTGCTGACCGACGGCATCAACAACCGCGGTGAACTGACGCCCGAAAACGCAGCGCAGGCCGCCGCCGCGCTCGGCATCAAGATTTACACGATCGGCATCGGTGGAGGGCTGCCGATCCGTCAGGGCTTCTTCACAATGCCTGCGCAGGAAATCGACGAAGCCACATTGAAACGCATTGCCGAGCTGAGCAAAGCGGAGTTTTTCCGGGCGCGCGACCTGAAAACGCTCGAAGAAGTTTATGACCGGATCGACAAACTGGAAAAAACCGAAATCGAAATGCAGCAGTTTACCCGCTTTGAAGAAAAGGCCGGCGGCTGGCTGATTGCCGCACTGATTTTCCTGACCTTGGAAAAAATTATTTCACTCTCACGCTTCGGGAGGATTCCGGAATGAGATTCGGCTCTCCAGAGTTTATCAAATGGCTGCTGTTGATCCTTCCGCTGGCCGGACTGTTCATCTGGATGCATCGGCGACGCGCGGCGCGGCTTGCGCGGTTGATTTCTTCCAATGTTTGGAAAACGGTTATTCCGGGATTCAAAACCAAACGCAGCGGACGCCGCACGGTTCTGCGCCTTCTCGCCCTGCTCTGCGTCGGACTGGCGTTAACACGGCCGCAATGGGGCACCCGCTGGGAAGAGGTCAAACAGCGCGGTCTCGATATCATTGTCGTACTCGATACGTCCAAGAGCATGCTGGCGGAAGACATTAAACCCAATCGGTTGAAACAGGCGCAGTGGGCTGTGCGCGATTTTGTGAAACATCTCAAGGGCGACCGTATCGGACTGGTCGCGTTCGCCGGCAGCAGTTTTCTGCAATGCCCAGTAACGATCGATTATGCCGCCTTCACGATGATGCTCGATGATTTGTATGCCGGAATTATCCCGCGCGGCGGAACCGCCATTGAACAGGCACTCAAAAAAGCTGCCGACAGTTTCGACAAAGAGTCCGAGGCCGATCGTGTGATCATTTTGATTACCGACGGCGAAGACCATGAAGGTGATCCGATGCGCATGGCCGAACAGCTCCGGAAAGAACACATCAAGCTCTTTTCGATCGGCGTCGGCACGCTTGGAGGTGAGCTGGTTCCGACCTCCGAAGGCTATGTGAAAGATTCCAACGGACAGGTTGTGAAAAGTTCGCTGAATGAAGGGCTGCTCGAAAAACTGGCGCGCGAAACCGGCGGCTTCTATGTCCGCTCCGCGCCGGGCGATTTCGGCCTCGACCGGATTTATAAACTGGGTATTTCCAGCCTCCAGCGCGATGAACAGGAAACGCGACTGGCGAAAGTCTATGAAGAACGCTTCGGCTGGTTTGCCGCCGCCGCCCTGCTCTTTCTGCTGGCCGAAGGTCTGTTCCGTCCGGCGGCTATTCTGGTTTTTCTAATGATGTTTGCCGCACCGCAGGCAGACGCATCGGAGTGGGCGAAGGCGTACAAGAAAGGTGATTACACCAACGCGTTCCAAACCTTGGAAAAAACGGTCTCAACATTTCCAGACATTGGAAACTATAACCGGGGCAACGTACTCTACCGGCAGAAAGATTTCCAAGGTTCGGAAAAAGCGTTCGCCACCGCCGCCGCGCTGACGGAAAACAATAAATTGAAGCAGAAGGCGCTCTATAACCGCGGCACCGCCCTGCTCGCCGGAGCAACCGCGCAAACCAATGCGGTTTTTGACAGCGCGGCACGGGCGGCGGATCTGTTTGAGCAGGCGCTGGAGCTCAACCCGAAAGATGAGGTCGCGAAACAGAATTTTGAGCGGGCAATCAATTTGGCTGTTTCCTCCCGGATTAACAGCGCGACTCGGCTGATTCAAGGTGCCGACGCGTTGCTGAAGGAGTTCAAAGCGAAGACCGCCAAGGAAAACTACACGCAGGCTAAAACCCTGCTGGCTCCGGTTCTGGCCGATCTGTCGCCCGACAGCCGGACTGCGCAGGATCTGACACGACATGCAACCGATCAGATTACGATGCTTGAACAGGCGGTCAAAGATACGCAGGCCGAACTGGAAGCGGCCAAAAAGGCGATTGATGCCTATGAGTATAAAACCGCCGCTGACATTATGCTGGATGATAAACCGGCCCGCAAATGGGCGTTCGATCTGGATGAAAAGCTCGCGCAGGAATTCCAGCAGTTTAATGAGAACAACCATAAGGTGATTGAAATTGTTTACCCGTCCAACCCGCTGAAACCATAACGATTTGAACTATGAATTATGAAAGATGAAGGATGAAAAAGGCGGATTTACAAATTGTCACGTCGAAGAACATGCAAAGGGGTTTCCTTCGCCGACACATGGCGTTCTTCATTCATCTTTCATCGCTCATCGTTCTCTCCGCTTCGGCGCAAACCGCGATGCAGTTGTTTAATCCGGCGGCGAAGGAATACATCTACGGCAACACGCCGGTGGCCAGTAATCTGGTTGAGCAGGCGCTGATAAAACATCCGGATGACGAAAAACTGCTGAAGCTGAAAAAACTGATCGAAGAACAAAAGCAAAATCAGAATCAGCAGAATCAAAACCAAGATCAAAAACAGGATCAACCGAAGAATCAGGATCAGAAGAATCAAGACCAGCAGAAAGATCAGAAGAACCAGGACAAACAAAACGATCAGGATCAGCAGAAGCAAAATCAAGCTCAGGATCAGAAACAGAAAGATCCGCAACAGAGCCAGAATCAACAGCAGCAACCGGCTCAACCCAAACAGGCCGGAGAGATGAGTCCGGAAGAGGCGCAACAGCTGCTTGACGCAATGAAACAGGATGAGCAGGATCAGCGCGCCAATTTAACACCCTATCTGGGTGCACCCGTGCGGGTGGAGAAGGATTGGTAACAGGAACTGAAACTTGAAATTTGAAACTGGAAATTTGAAAACTGCAGTCATCATCACATTGGTGGCGATGAACGCGTTCGGGTTTGAGGCGACGATGACAATTCAGCCGCCGCTGATTCAGCTGGGCGAATCGGCAGTGCTGAGTATTGAGGTGCGCGGCGCAAAAAATCCGCCCGCACCCGTTCTGCCCGATGTGCCCGGCCTGCAGGTGGTATCCGCCGGACAGTCCACTCAGATGAACTGGATAAATGGCAAGTCGGATAATTTCGTTGCATTCAACTACACCGTTTACCCCCAAAAGACCGGATCGTTTTCAATCGGACCGTTTGACTATCAAGTGAACGGTGAAAGCAGGATCCTGAGCGGCGAGCTGAAGGTGGTGGGTTCGTCCGGTGATGCTTCCCAGCCTCAAAGCTGGGCCGACCTGCTTTTTGCCAGACTGGAAATTGACCGGACAAACGCCTATGTGCAGGAGCCGTTTGGCCTGACCCTTTCGGTTTATTCCCGGCAGGGTGTACAGATGGCCGGAAATATCAACCTGACGGGTATGCCGGAAACCGGATTGGACGGGCTTCAGTGGCAGGAGACTCAGGGCGGGCGTGATGTAATTAATAATGCCATTTACGATATTCGCCGCTTTCAGACCCGTACCCGTGCCGTGAGTTCCGGCACATTTACGTTTTCC
>Ga0172380_10005580_pt1 | contig 15165 bp, 7 predicted proteins | sample Leawe162metaG_FD_119747 | JGI IMG/M metagenome (GOLD analysis project Ga0172380, IMG submission 119747) | Leachate microbial communities from a municipal landfill in Southern Ontario, Canada - Leachate well 162 metaG | ecosystem: Engineered > Solid waste > Landfill > Unclassified | place...
CCGGGTGGCTGCGCAGGTAGTCCACCATGCTCTCGGCCATGGTGTCGTCCCAGCTGGTCTGGGCGGCGAAGCGACGGGCATTGCCGTCGGCATCGCCGTGGTGGAGCGAGGCCATGAATTTCTGGCGGTAAGGATTGTCGGTGAGCGTGAGTTCGCGGGCGAGCTGGCTGCGGCGACTGGCGGGCAGCTTGTCCAGCCAGGCGGGCCCTTCCTGGCCGACACAGCTCACCAGCGGTTTGGGGGCGTTGGCGGCGATGACCGGCAGGTGCTGCTTCTTGGCGAACTCCACCAGCGGGCGATAGTCGCTCTGGTAGTTGGGCCAGGCGTTGCCATCGCGAATGAGGGCGGCCTCGCCGATGCGCCCGGCGAGATAGGCGTCCAGCACCGGCTGATCGGCGCGGCTGAACTGCTCCATGGAGAGTGCCAGCCCGCGGCCATCGACCCGGGAGGTGTTGGCCAGCCCCGCCAGCAGGCGGGCCTGCAGCAGGTGCACGGCCGGATGGGTGTGCAGCTCGCCCACCAGCACTATGTCGGCATCCGCTACCCTGGTCACCGCCTGGGTCAGCGTCAGTTCACCCTGGCCGGCATCGGTCTGGCCCGCGCTGAGCCGATAGTGGTAGAGGGTGCCGGCATCGTCATCGGGCACTGTCGTGCAGGCGGCCAGCAGCAGGGGAAGGGTGAACAGGGGCAGTAATCGAGTCATGGTATCTCACAACGAAGCAGAGCCAGAGCCATACAATGGCAGCATGGCGGGCCGGAAAACAGAGGGGAATAGTGTAGAACCTAATCACGACAAAAGAAAATGAGAATGATTCCGTTTATTATTGATCTTTGTTGCGGGCTGAGTAATATGCCAGCTGTTTGATAACAGTTCTCAATAAGGATTTGCAGTGGCCCATAACAACACCCTATCGCTGGTTGCCCTTGCCGTGGCAGCCGGTCTCGCTTCCCCGGTTTTCGCGGCGGACAAGAAAGCAGATGAAGTCATGGTCGTCAGCGGCTCACGGATGGAGCAAAAACTGGAGGATGTCTCCGGCCCCATCTCGGTGATCACGGCCGAACAGATTGAAGAGCAGGTGGTGAGCAACGTCGCCGACCTGTTCCGTTACGAGCCGGGCGTCACCGCCCTCGGCGGCGCCGGCGATGCCCAGACCTTCATCATCCGCGGCATGGGTGAGAACCGGGTCAAGATAGTGCGTGACGGCGTGCGCCAGAACGACGCCTACAAGAACGGCGGCGTGGGCCAGAGCTATTTCGACACCGACATGATCAAGCAGATCGAGGTGGCCAAGGGGCCCGCCTCTGCGGCTTATGGATCCGATGCGCTGGGGGGCGTCATCGCCATCACCACCAAGGATGCCGGCGACTTCCTGAAGGGCCGCGACAGCTATCTGGATGCCACCACCGGCTATGCCTCCAGCAGTCACCAGAAGATGGCCGGCTTCACCGGCGCCCTGCGCAGCGGCGAGTTCGAGAACCTGCTGCGCTACACCTGGCGTGACGGCGGTGTGACCCAGAACTACGACGGCGACAAGAACGAATTCGACATAGCCAGCCAGGCCGTGCTGTTCAAGAGCAAGTGGAACCTGAGCGAGGATCAGTTCCTCAAGCTGACCGTCGACTACTTCAGCGAAGGGCAGGATCCGGATGCCGTCGATCTCACCAAGGCCGCCTCCGTCTTCAATCAGCCGATCACCGACAAGGACACGGACAACCTTTCGCTGGTGCTGGATCACGGCATCGCCCTGAACGCGCCCTGGGTCGATCGCATCGACAGCAAGATCTACTACGCTCGCACCAAACAGACCCTGGATCAGTACGCCTCGTCCAAGTACCCGGTCAAGCCGACCAACCCCTATGTGACCAAGAACTCGCTGGACAGCAACGGCTTCGAGCAAAAGAGCCTGGGCGCCCAGGTGAAATTCAGCAAGGCGCTGGCCAGTCAGCGTCTGGCCTGGGGCCTGGAGTATGAGCATACCGACAACGAGCGGACCCGCTTCAAGGCGCCGACCGTGCCGGGGGACTTCGTCGGCTACAACGAGTTGAGCTTCCCCTCCACCACCAGCGAGCACGGCGCCCTGTGGGCCTTTGACGAGATCAAGTTTGGTGAGCGCTGGGTGCTGACCCCGGGTGCCCGTTACGACTATTACCAGATGACGCCGGATGAGGATCCCGCCTACACGGGTGAGAAGCTCAAGCAGTTCTCCGAAGGGGAGTTCTCGCCCAAGCTGGGGCTGGTGTTCAAGGCGCACGAGGCGGCCAACCTGTTCGCCCAGTACAGCCACGGCTTCAAGGCGCCCATGTATGACAACGCCTTCTCCACCCTGAACCATCAGGCGTACGGTTATCGCATCGAGCCGAACCCGAACCTCAAGCCCGAGAGCAGCGACGGCATCGATCTGGGGGTGCGCGGCAGCGCCGGCGGTTTCAGCTATGAAGTAGCGACCTTCTACAACAAGTTCGATGACTTCATCGAGTTGACCGAGATCGGCACCGAGGGCCGAACCGCGCTGTATCAGTACCAGAATCTGGACAAGGCGACCACCAAGGGGGCCGAGGCCAAGGCGGATTACTGGCTCAATGATCTGGTCAACGTCTGGGGCAATCTGGCCTATATCGAGGGCAAGGATGGCGACGGCAACTACATCAACAGCCTGAGCCCGCTCAACGGCAGTCTGGGTGTACGGCTGGAGCAGCCCAACTGGAACATCAACACGGCGCTGCGCTTTGCCGACGACATGGACAAGGTGGGCAAGGATGCCAAGGGCAACGACAACATCAAGAGCGCGGGCTGGGGCGTGGTGGACATCTATGCCCAGTTCAAGCCGATGCAGGATCTGCAGCTCAACGTGGGTGTCTTCAACCTGTTTGACAAGGAGTACGTCAGCTACGAGAGCATCACAGGTCAGAGCGCCAGTGCCAACACCAGCAACCAGACAGAGCCGGGCCGCAACCTGAGCGCACGGGTCAAGTACATCTTCTGATCCCACAGCACGGCAGTACATTGAGCAGGGGGCCGTCAGGCCCCTTTTTCGTGGGGTGAAACCGGCCCATGCCAGCTAAATGGCAGCCAAAAAGAAACCCGCCAGAAGCGGGTGGAAGGATTGCAACACTAACCAGGAGGAGGTGTTACTCAATAGACACCGGCCTTGCGGCAATAGTTCAATTTTATTGATGTTTTTCATTTCGGCTTGCGCCTGGCTCGCAGGATCCCCGTCCTAAAATCGGTTATCATTTGTGCCCCTTCTGCTCGTTGTCGAGGATCTATGCCCGCCTTCTCCTGGTTAGCCCTGTTCTTTGGCGCCTTCTACTTCGTCTATGGCGCTTACCTGCCGTTCTGGTCGCTCTGGCTGGAGGGCATAGGCGTGAGCGCCGAGATGATAGGTCTGCTGCTGGGGGCCGGGATGGCGATCCGCTTTGCCGGCAACCTCTTGGTGATGGGGCAGATCAAGGGAGCCGGGCACCTGCTGCCCGTTACCCGGCTGCTCTGTCTGCTGAGCCTGCTGGCCTTCCTCGGCTTTTATCTGAGTCACAGCCTCTGGTGGCTGGTGGGGCTGACCCTGGTGGCGAACTTCATCTACCCGACCCTGATGCCGGTGGGGGAGGCGCTGGCCACCCGCATGGTGGTGCAGGCACACCTCGACTACGGCAAGGTGCGGCTGTGCGGCTCCTTTGCCTTCATAGTCGCGTCGACCCTGGTCGGGGCCCTGGTGGGCAATTTTGGCAGCGACTGGGTGCTGCACACCATGGTGGCAGGGCTGGTGCTGATGTTGCTGCTCAGCTGGCTGCCGCTGCATCCGGCGCCGCGGGACATTCAGGGGGAGCGAGCGAAAGCCTCCCTGCTCGATACCCTCAAGTCCCCCTCGGTGCGCCGCTTCCTGCTGATCTCGGCCCTGCTGCAGGGCAGCCATGCCGCCTACTACGGTTTCAGCGCCATGCACTGGAAGGCGGCGGGTTACAGCGGCACCACCATAGGCTATCTGTGGGCGCTGGGGGTGGTGGCGGAGATAGGCATGTTCGCCGCCGACAAGCGCTTCCTCAACCGGTTCGGCGCCCAGACCCTGTTTCTGGTGGGGGCGATCGGGTGTGTGGTGCGCTGGATCCTGCTCGGTGCCTCCACCGAGATCCTGGTGCTGGTGGCGGGCCAGCTGCTCCATGCGGTCACCTTCTGTGTCAGCCACCTCGGCGCCGTGCGCTTCATGACCCGCCAGCTGCCGGCCGAGCAGTTGATCCCGACCCAGGCGCTCTATGCGGCGCTCGGCCTCGGCATGACGGTGGCCGCCCTGATGACCCTGTGCGGCCTGCTGTTCGAGCCGCTGGGTGGCGGCATCTTCTTCATCATGGTGCTGGTGGTGGCGCCCGTCTTCTTCCTGCGGCTGCGTACTGGCGAGGCGGCGTCAGCCTGATCCCGGTGGAAGATGAAGGCGCCAGTCAGAGAAAAGGGGAGCATATGCTCCCTTTTTTCATGGTACTTGCGTCACTCCTGCTCGCTCAGATAGCGGCGGATCAGGGATTGCCAGACCTCGTTGCCCAAGGTACCCGCCAGCAGTGCGCTGGAGGAGGCATCGAAGCGGCCGTCCTCTTGCCAGGAGAGGCGTGGCAAGAGTGCCGACAGGGTGCGGTGATGAGTTTGCAGGGCCAGCTCCAGTGCCTCCCAGAAGGCGCTCCCCTTGAAGTAGAAGAGGGGATAGTAGGAGAGATCCCCCGCCTTGACCGCATCATTGGCCCGATAGAGGCCCGCATCGGCATGGGGCAAGCGGGCGCCATACTGCGCCAGCTCGTCGGCGGCCGTGGTGCTGTGCAGGCGGAAGCGGCGCAGCGACTTGATGGCAAGGTATTCCGCCAGGCTCTCGGCGACCCAGGTCGGTCTGGCCCGGGTGTCGAGCATGTGCACCGCCTCGTGGGCACTGGTACGCAGCAGGCGCAGTGGGGCATCGGCGGTGGGCTGGTTGTCGCTGACCGGATAGTTGGCGACAACCGCCCCGGCCCCGGCGGCGCCCCCCAGCGAGTGGGTATTGATGTCGCGCGCCAGCCACACCAGTTGCCAGGGTTGGCGCGCGGGCGGGGCATCGAGCTGGAAGGCGAGGTAGTCGACAATGGCCTCCAGCTGCTTTTGCAACTGTGGGATGTCCAGTGCGTCGGCCATCCGATCATGATGAATGTGCAGACGTGATCCCTGCCGCGACTGGGCTGTCGCTGGCAGGGCGAAGGGCAGGATCAGCGGCGGCTCCTTCATGCCGGGCAGGGGGCTGCACCGGCCATCCGGCAGACAGACCCGGCCCGGTTCTGCGCCCTGTTGGCGTGGAAAATCGCCCCATTCGGTGACCAGCCAGCCGCCTTGCGGAAAGTAGAGGTTCTGCTGGGCCGAGGCATCAGCCCCGGTGGCTGGCACAGGCTTGAGCGTTATCTGCCAGCTCAGCTCGCGGCACTTGATGGGCTGATCCGGCGTGACTCTGGCGCCGCTCTCCAGACAGGTGAGGGGAGGCAGCGCCCGCAGTGCTGTGCCACTCAGGGTACGGGCGGGCAGCAGGGTGAACGGCTGCGTCCCTTCCGGGGTGAAGCGAACCAGCAGGGTGTCGGGCCTGGCGCCGGCCACGAGCTGGTAGCTTGGGCTAGGGATGCCCCCGGCGGCCGCTCCCCACAAGGGGAGCAGCAACAGACTCTGGATGACGGTATCAAGGGTCATGGCGGTATTCCTGCGGGTTAGCGCTCCTGCTCATAGCCCAGCAGGTCGCCCGGCTGGCAGCCCAGCTCGCGGCAGATCGCTTCCAGGGTGGAGAAGCGGACCGCCTTGGCGTGGCCGTTCTTGAGAATGGAGAGGTTGGCCTCTGTGATGTCGACCCGCTGGGCCAGTTCACGGGCTGTCATCTTGCGCTCGGCCAGCAGGGCATCGAGCCGGATTATGATGGGCATGGGATCCTCACACCGTCAGTTGTTGTTCATCGGCCAGCTGTTTGGCCTCGCGCATCACCAGGGCCAGTGCCGAGACAATCAAGCCGGCCAGCAGCAGCCTGAAATCTGATGAGCCTATGCTGATGGTGCCATGCAATTCAGGCCCCTGCATGGTGAGGGCTATGTCGACGAGCGGCATTGTGATGATTTCTGCGACGAAGCTGGCACACAGCAGCAAGCCGAGCCAGCGATAGCGGCGGATCTGGCCGAAGGTGAACAGCATGGCGTGCCGATAGCCGCGAAACAGCTGGTGCAGTTGCCACAGGATCAGCATGAACACCAGATCCGGCAGCAGCATGACCAGGGTAGCCAGCAGGCGCGTGCCCAGGTCAAGCGGATAGTCGCTGAGCGAGGGGGTGGGGGCTGCCTGTTGGACGGCGGTAGCCTCCCCCATGGTCAGCGGCACACCGTTGAGCACCTTGTCACCCTCCTGCGCCAGCGCACTGATCAGCTCGTCCTGCAGGTAGTCGCTGCCGCCGAGCAGATGGGACCAGGTGCCCAGCACCGTCATGATCGGGGTGGCCAGCAGGGCGAACAGCAGGATCCATTCGATCAGGCTGCTCATGCGTTCGAGCTTGTTGTATTTCATCCTAACTACCTCGTGATAGATGCCATGGACCGCACAGTGCGGCGTTTGCTTACTGTTTATCGATAACTTGGCGCCAATGTTTATCGTTTTTCGATATTCAGTCAAGGGGTTTTTTATTGAAAAACGATAAGGCGTGATGCACAAGAAGGAGATGACATTTTCCGGGCACCTCTCTAGACTGGCAGCTGCCGCGCTTAAATATTCAACATGGACAAGAGGTTACAGATGCACCAGGGATGGCTGCTGATCGGGTTGTCGCTCGCCTATCTGGGGCTGCTGTTTCTGATCGCTTACGTGGCGGACAAGAACAAGCGCCGCCGCCTCAAGGGGCAACCCCTGCTCTACAGCCTGTCGCTGGCGGTCTACTGCACCTCCTGGACCTTCTTCGGCACAGTCGGTCAGGCCAGCGAATCCCCCTGGTCACCTGTGCCCATCTACCTGGGCCCCATGCTGGTGTTCCTGTTTGGCTGGCGACTGCTGGCCCGCCTCATCCTGGTGGCCAAGCGCGAGCACATCACCTCCATCGCCGACTTCATCGCCGCCCGCTACGGCAAGTCCCAGCGTCTTGCCATGGTGATCGCCCTGATCGCCATCATGGGCATACTCCCGTATCTGGTGTTGCAACTGAAGGCCATAGTGACCGGGCTGGATCTGCTGATGGCCAACTCTGTGTCTGCCGGCCCCACCGGCAATACCGCCGGGCTGGCCCTCGGCGTGGCCCTGCTGCTGGCGCTGTTCAGCATACTGTTCGGTACCCGCAACCTGGATGCCACTGAGCACCACAGAGGCATGGTGGTGGCCATCGCCTTCGAATCCGTGGTCAAGCTGCTTGCCTTCGTGACTGTGGGGGGCTTCGCGCTCTGGCTGATCCTGAGCCAGCCGAGCCAGGCCCGCACCCTGGTGGCCAGCGACTTTCTCGATGCCGTGGTGGCGGTGACGCCGGGCGGTCTGCTGGAGCTCGCCATCTACACCCTGGTCGCCATGTGCGCCGTCATCTGCCTGCCGCGCCAGTTCCACGTGACTGTGGTGGAGAACAATCAGGGGCAGGATCTGCACTGGGCGCGCTGGCTGTTCCCGCTCTACCTGTTCGTGATGGGACTCTTCATCTGGCCGCTGGCGCTGGCGGGCAAGCAGTGGGTGGGGGCCGGCATGGCCTCGGATACCTATGTGATCAGCCTGCCCATGTCGCTCGGTTTCGACGGCATGGCGATGCTGGCGTTTCTCGGCGGCACCTCGGCGGCCACCGGCATGGTGATCGTCTGCACCATTGCCCTGGCCATCATGGTCAGCAACGATCTGGTGCTGCCTGTGCTGCTGCGCCGCTTCTGGCAGCAGGGGCGGGACGAGCGGCTGGTGCGCCTGCTGCTGCAGGTGCGCCGCGGCGCCATCCTGCTGATCCTGCTGGCAGCCTGGGGGCTCTACCTCTGGCTCGGCGATCTCACCAGCCTGTCGCGCATCGGCTATCTGTCGTTCGGCGCCGTGGCCCAGTTCGCGCCGGCCCTGCTGCTCGGCCTCTACTGGCGGCACGGCAATCGCAAGGGGGTCTATCTCGGCCTCGCCCTCGGGGTCAGCCTCTGGTTTGCGACCCTGCTGGCGGAGAGCGGCCTGTTGGCCGGCTCGCCGCTGGAAGCCCTGCTGGCGCCGCCGGACTGGCCCGCGGTGCGCGATCTGAGCCTGGGGGCCTGGTGCATCTTCCTGAGCCTCTTGCTCAACCTGCTCGGCTATGTGGCGGGCTCCCTGCTGTCGCGGGCGGCGGTGAGCGAGCGGCTGCAGGCGGCCAACTTCGTCGGCAAGCCGAGCCGCGACACCACGGCCCTCTATCAGGCGCGGGTCTCGGTCAAGGAGCTGGAGATGCTGGCGGCCCGTTTCGTCGGCTCGAGCCGGGTCAAGCGCGCCTTCGGCCGCTTCGCCGGCGAGCGGGGCGGCACCCTGGCGCCCCAGATGCAGGCCTCGGCCGAGCTCATCGCCCACACAGAGCGGCTGCTGGCCGGGGTGTTCGGCACCTCGTCCGCCCGGCTGGTGCTGGCCTCGGCCCTGCAGGGGCGCAACATGCAGCTCGAAGAGATAGCCACCATAGTGGACGAGGCCTCGGACGTGTTTCGCTTCAACCGCGGCCTGCTGCAGGGGGCCATAGAGCACATGGGGCAGGGGATTTCCGTGGTGGACAGAGAGCTCAAGCTGGTGGCCTGGAACCGGCGCTACATAGAGCTGTTCCACTACCCGCCCGGCCTCATCCAGATGGGGCGCTCCATCGAGGAGATCATCCGCTACAACGCCGAGCAGGGGTTGTGCGGCCCGGGCGATATCGAGGCCCATGTGGCGCGGCGGGTTGCCTTCATGCTGCGCGGCAGTCCCCACATCTCGGCGCGGGAGCGCCCCGATGGCCGGGTGATAGAGATGCAGGGCAACCCCATGCCGGCCGGTGGTTTCGTCATGACCTTTACCGACATCACCCCGTTTCGCGACGCCGAGCGGGTGCTGCGCGAGGCCAACGAACACCTGGAGGCACGGGTGGCCGAACGCACCCACGAGCTCTCCGAGCTGAACCGCCAGCTGCTGCTGGTGAACCAGCAGGTGGAGCGGGCCAACCACTCCAAGAGCCGTTTCCTGGCGGCGGTGAGCCACGATCTGACCCAGCCGCTCAACGCCGCCAAGCTGTTTACCTCTTCCCTGCTGGAGATGCTGCCGCCCCGGGATGAGACGGCCCGCATCGCCCGTCACATCGACGATGCGCTGGGGGCGACCGAGGATCTCATCACGGATCTGCTCGACATATCGCGGCTCGAGGCGGGCAAGTTCAAGGCTAAAAAGCTCGATTTCGCCCTGCACGACGTGTTCGACAACCTCAAGGCGGAGTTCGGGGTGCTGGCCCAGGCGGGGGGCATTCAGTTCTCGGTGGTGGAGAGCAAGCTGGCCGTGTACAGCGACGTGCGCCTGTTGCGGCGGGTGCTGCAAAACTTCCTCACCAATGCGTTTCGCTACAACCCGGGCGGCCGTGTGCTGCTCGGTTGCCGTCGGCTGGGGGACAAGGTACGCATCGAGGTGTGGGACAACGGCCCAGGCATACCGGCCGACAAGCAGGAGGCCATCTTCGACGAATTCTCCCGCCTCGATCACTCCCGCACCGCCAAGGAGCAGGGGTTGGGGCTGGGGCTCGCCATCGCCCGCGGCATCGCCCTGGTGCTGGGCCACAACCTGACTCTGCGCAGCTGGCCGGGGGCGGGGTCCGTGTTTGCCATCACTCTCAACCTGGCGACCCGTCCTGTCGCAACCACGCAGGTGGCGGCCCCCGCCCTGCGGGACAGCCAGCTGGAGGGCGTGCGGGTGCTCTGCATCGACAACGAGAGCGACATCCTGATCGCCATGCACTCCCTGCTGGGGCGCTGGGGTTGCGAGGTGGTCTGTGCCCAGAGTCAGGCTCAGGCGGAAGATCTCATCGCCGGCGGCTTCCTGCCGCAGCTGGTGCTGTCCGATTACCACCTGGATGACGGCAAGACAGGCTTGCAGGCGCTGCACATGCTGCGCCTCGCCCATGGCAACGACATAGGCGGCATCATCATCAGTGCGGATCGCAAGAGCGAGTTGCAGGCGCAGATCCGCGAGCACGGCTACGGCTACATCAGCAAACCGGTCAAGCCGCTCAAGTTGCGAGCGCTGATGAACAGCATATTGCAGCCGGCCAAACTTGATGATGATCACGAAACAAGTAATTCATCTGATTTTTAATCTCGGCCCCTCAGGCGGCAAGATCGGCACTTTCTGACACGATAAGGTGCCTTTTCTTCTCGTTTGAGGCTCTTTTTAGATAAAAAGTGGTTTATTAATAACCTATCTGGGGTTTGCTCTCCCTCCTTTGACTCCCTTATAGTCAGGTCGCGATTATTTTTTGTCGCAAATCAAGTTGTGCAAAAGGCAAACCGGACGAAAGTCCGGGACGCAAAGCTTCCGGTCTAAGGGTCAGCAGTACCTAAGATAGCGGGGCCACCACAGGTTGTTTCGTCCATGGGCCAAGCCATGGCGCGATGTTGTCTGCGTTACCTGTCAGGTTGGCGTTGCCTTTTTCGTTATTTATTCCAAGAACGAAATAAGGATATTCAACTATGTTAAGTCCAAAACCCTCAGTACTGGCGTTGTTGGTCGGGGGTCTGTGCGCCTCCTCCGCCTTCGCTGCCGCCCCCGGCAAACCCACCATAGGCTGGGGCGAAACCAAGTTCGCCATCGTCGAAGTGGATCAAGCCGCCACCTCCTACAACAAGCTGGTCAAGGTACACGCCGATGGCGCGCCGGTCAGCGTGAGCTGGAACCTCTGGTCCGGTGATGTCGGCCAGACCGCCAAGGTGCTGCTCGATGGCAAGGAGGTGTGGTCAGGTGCCGCCTCCGCCGCCGGCACAGCCAACTTCAAGGTGACCAAGGGTGGCCGCTACCAGATGCAGGTGGCCCTGTGCAACGCCGATGGTTGCACCCTCTCCGACAAGAAAGAGATCCTGGTGGCCGATACCGACGGCAGCCACCTGGTGCCGCTCAAGGCGCCGCTGCAGGAGAACAACAAGCCTTACGCCAACAAGTCCGGCAAGGTGGTGGGGGTCTACTATGTGGAGTGGGGCGTCTATGGTCGCAAGTTCACCGTGGACAAGGTCCCGGCCCAGAACCTGACCCACATACTCTACGGCTTTACTCCTATCTGCGGCGGCAATGGCATCAATGACAGCCTGAAAGAGATCGCGGGCAGTTTCGAGGCGCTGCAACGCTCCTGCGCCGGGCGCGAGGACTTCAAGGTCTCCATCCACGATCCCTGGGCCGCCATCCAGATGGGGCAGGGCAATCTCACCGCCTATGACGAGCCCTACAAGGGCAACTTCGGCAACCTGATGGCGCTCAAGAAGGCCTATCCAGACCTGAAAATTCTCCCCTCCATCGGCGGCTGGACCCTCTCCGACCCCTTCTTCTTCTTCGGTGACAAGACCAAGCGCGACACCTTCGTCGCCTCGGTGAAGGAGTACCTGCAGACCTGGAAATTCTTCGACGGGGTGGACATCGACTGGGAGTTCCCGGGCGGTCTGGGGGCCAACCCCAACCTCGGCAGCGCCTCCGATGGCGAGACCTATGTGCTCCTGATGAAGGAGCTGCGCGCCATGCTCGACGAGCTGAGCGCAGAGACTGGCCGCACCTACGAGCTCACCTCCGCCATCAGCGCCGGCGGTGACAAGATTGCCAAGGTGGACTATCGCGCCGCCCAGCAATACATGAATCACATCTTCCTGATGAGCTACGACTTCAACGGCGCCTGGACCAATACCGGGCTGGGCCACCAGACAGCGCTCTATGAGGCGAGCTGGGATCCCAACACCAAGTACACCACCGACAAGGGGGTCAAGGCGCTGCTGGGTCAGGGCGTGGATCCGGGCAAAGTGGTGGTGGGCGCGGCCATGTATGGCCGTGGCTGGACCGGCGTCAGCGGTTATCAGGGCAACACCCCCTTCACCGGCACCGCCACAGGCCCCATCGCGGGCAGCGAAGCGGAAGGGATCTGGGAGAAGGGGGTCATCGACTACCGCGGCATCGCCAAGGGCAAGATGGCCGGTGACTGGCAGTACAGCTACGACGAGGTGGCCGAGGCGCCCTATGTGTTCAAGGCCTCCACCGGCGAGCTCATCACCTTCGATGACGATCGCTCGGTCAAGGCCAAGGGGCAGTACGTACTGGCCAACCAGCTCGGCGGCATGTTCGCCTGGGAAATCGACGCCGACAACGGCGACATCCTCAATGCGATACACGAGGGGCTGGGCAACGGCGAAGGCACAACACCGCCGGTCAACAAGCCGCCGGTGGCCAACGCCGGCAATGATCTCGCGGTGACGGGGCCGGCCGAGCTGGTGCTGGATGGTTCCTCTTCCCGCGATCCGGAAGGGGCCGTACTGAACTACAGCTGGACCCAGATCTCCGGTCCCAAGGCGACCCTGAGCGATGCCAACCAGGCCAAGGCCAAGGTGAGCGTCGATGCGGTGAGCCAGGACGTCAATCTAGTGTTCGAGCTGACCGTGACCGATGACCACAACCTCAGCGCCAAGGATCAGGTGGTGGTGACCAACAAGGCGCCGCAACCCAACCTGCCGCCGGTTGTCACGGTGCAGGACAAGGTCTCGGTGCAGGCCGGCAAGCAGGTGAGCATCACCGCCAGCGCCACCGACCCCAACGGTGACACCCTCAGCTATCAGTGGAGCGTGCCGGCCGGGCTCACCGCCAGCGGTCAGAACAGCAAGACCCTGGTGGTGACGGGCCCCAGCGTCACCGTGGAGACCGGCTATGACCTCACGGTCACGGTGACCGACGGTGCGCTGGATGCCCAGGGCAAGACCCGCCTTACCGTGACCCCGGTCAGCGGTGGTGGCGACTGTGGTGCCACGGATCCCGATGCCGCCAACTGGCCGGCCTGGAAGGCCGCGACCACCTACAACGGTGGCGAGAAGGTGAGCCACAACCAGCTGGTGTGGCAGGCCAAGTACTGGACTCAGGGCAATGAACCGAGCCGTACCGCCGATCAGTGGAAGCTGACAAGCCAGGTGCAGCTGGGCTGGGATGCCGGTGTGGCCTACAACGCCGGTGACCTGACCACCCACAACGGTCGCAAGTGGAAGGCCCAGTACTGGACCAAGGGCAATGAGCCCGGCAAGCACGACGTCTGGCAGGATGCAGGCGCCGCCAGCTGTAATTAACCTCTTTGTCAACTAGCCTTTCTGTGAACCAACCGGGGCATGCTTGCATGCCCCTTCTTTTTCCCACAACAACAGCGAGCGTCATGATGACCATACACACTACCCGTATTGCCAGCCTGATCACCGCAGTGCTGGCAAGCGGTTCTCTGCTGGCCGCTACTCAGGCTGTCCCTGCCCTGATATTCGACGGCACAACCCCACAGAATGACTTGCAAGGATCCTTGGCGGCCAGGGTGCAGTTTGCCCAGAGCCAGATCCTGCCCGCCCATCCTCGTGAGGGGGACAATCAGCCCCGTCTCACCGCCCTGCGCAAGAGCCTGTTGCTGGTCAGGCCGATGCAAGCCGACAGCACAGCTCCCATGGTGGTGATGGCCTATGATGGGACGGGTAAGTTGCTCGGCTCAATGGGACTCAACCCACCTTCTAAACTACCCAAAACCGCTTACTACCTGGAGGGTTCCCCCGAAGAGGGGGTCGATTTCACCCCGGGCCCCGGCACCACGGGCGTCATCAGCAGCAGCAGCGAACTGGCAAAGCTGGGTGATCCGGCCGGCGCCTTCCTGCTGAGCAAGTTGCGAGTCCATGCGCTTGTGTCCATCCAGACCGCAGACGGGCGCTGGGTGCGCAACATTTATTTGCCGACGGATGCGACGCTGGAAGGCAAGATGGTGCGCCTCGCTTCCAATGCCGGCTACGACTCGACTGTCACGTTCAGTGGCCGTCAGGTGACACTCTCCCGCGGTCAGAGTCAGCAGTTCAAATTTGTGCGCGGTCAGTGGATCCGCGATGGTGAGCTGGAAAATAACGGCATCACCTACGCCAGCGATGCCTGGAGCGGGGTATTGCCCTCCAAATGGATAGTACCTGGACTCAGCTTGTGGTTCAGTCATAACCAGCTCCACGGCGAGCTGACGGGCCTCAAGGTGGGGGCACCGGGGGAGCTGCTGATCCACACCATCGACATCGGCATGCTGACCACACCGCGCAACCAGTTTGCCTTTGCCAAGGACAAAGAGGCCCAGCGGGAGTATTTCCAGACCATTCCCGCCAGCCGGCTCATCGTCAGCCAGTACGCACCCCTGTCACTGCCGGAGGTGATGCTGCCGGATGGCACCCTGCTCACCGACTTTGATCCGAGCGAGGGGGGATGGCACGAGGGCACCATGCGTCAGCGCATCGGCAAGGAGCTCATCTCCCTTGGCATCGACAATGCCAACTACGGCATCAACAGCACGGCCGGTGAGGGGGAGAGCAGCCATCCCTATGTGGTGGCCCAGCTGGCCGCCCACAACAGCCGTGGCAAGTACGCCAACGGGGTACAGGTACACGGCGGCTCCGGCGGGGGCGGCATAGTCACGCTCGACGATTCTCTTGGCAACGAGTTCAGCCACGAGGTGGGTCACAACTACGGCCTCGACCATTACGTGGGCGGCTTTGCCGGCTCTGTGCATCGCAGCGCCGACCAGATCAATGCCACCTGGGGCTGGGATGGCGACAAGAATCGCTTCATCCCCAACTTCTTCGCGACCCGCAGCGGCCAGAGCACCTGCCTGGAGGGACAATGCCAGGCCCCCTTCCATGACCGCACGTTTGGCCTCGATGCCATGGCCGGCGGGGCGCCGCTATCCGGCTTCAACCGCTTCACCCTCTACACCCCCAACTCGGCGGCCATCATCCAGCGCTTCCTCGAGAGCAAGGCGGTGTTCGATGCCGGTTCGCCCACGGGTTTCAGCAAGTGGAACGAGAGCCAGGCCAGGATGGAGCCTTACCGGCACAGGGTCGATCTCTCCGAGCAGATCACGGCACCTGTGAGCGATCTGGGCGAGGCGAGGCTGGCGGCCCTGTTGGCCGAGTACGATCTGGTCAAGGTGGCCATGTGGGATGGCAACTGGACCCGCAACATTCAGTTGC
>Ga0172380_10005581_pt1 | contig 15165 bp, 14 predicted proteins | sample Leawe162metaG_FD_119747 | JGI IMG/M metagenome (GOLD analysis project Ga0172380, IMG submission 119747) | Leachate microbial communities from a municipal landfill in Southern Ontario, Canada - Leachate well 162 metaG | ecosystem: Engineered > Solid waste > Landfill > Unclassified | place...
AATAAATGATATTGAAGAGGAAATTCCCATATCACAAGGATTGCGCTTTCAGTCAAGTATTTTAGTTTCTGCCGGTGCTTCCGAACAAGGATCACTTCCCTTTATATTTGAAGGTAAAACATATAAGCCCGCTGTTGGGACCCATTGGAAGACCAGTTCAGTTGGTTTGAAAAATTTAGAAAAGGCAAATCGTCTAATTAGTGTGGGTAACACGCTGGCTTACATACGTTACGAAAATGACTTCCCTGTAACAGAATTCACGAATATGTGGGATGACACTGTGAGAAGTACTTTTGCCGCTGAGAAATGGTATGTAGTTCAGACTTCTAACAAAGTAGTCGAGCGCTGCCTTCTCATGACTACTGACCCGGGTGACCTGGTGCTTGATCCCACCTGCGGCAGCGGAACCACGGCTTTTGTTGCCGAGCAGTGGGGCAGGCGCTGGATGACCATGGATACGTCCCGCGTTGCTCTGGCACTGGCACGCACCCGCCTGATGTCCGCCCGTTTTTCCTACTACCTGCTGGCCGACTCGCCTGAGGGCGTTAGAAAAGAGGCCGAGATGACAGGCCAGGTACCCCCAGCATATAAGACTGATGGCGATATACGTAAAGGCTTCGTCTACAAGCGGGTACCGCATATTACGCTTAAATCCATCGCTTATAATCCGGATATCAAGGAGGGCATGTCACGTGCTGAGATAGATGCCGCCATCGCTCGCCATGCCGACAATGAGAGGCTTTATGATCAACCTTACGAAGATAACAAGCGCATTCGCGTTACAGGGCCCTTCACAATTGAAAGTCTGTCGCCTCACCGTGTATTCGCTGCTGAAGAAAACCTCTCGGAAAGCGAACATGAGGCACGTCGCGAGGCAGGCATGGGGCAGTTCGAGGTCATGATCATTGAGAACCTCAAGAAATCCGGCGTTCAAAATACAGTCAAGAACGAGCGCCTTAAATTCGATCGGCTGGAGTCCTACGCTGGCCAGTGGCTGCACGCCCAGGGTGAATATGCTGAAAAGGACGGCAAGGTCAAGCGTGTGGCGGTCTGCATTGGGCCTGAGCATGGTACAGTGGACGCCGACCTTGTACGTGAAGCCGCCAAAGAAGCCGTTAAAGGTGCGGGCTTCGACCTGCTCCTTGTTTGCGGGTTCGCCTTCGACGCTCACGTAAATGAAGAGGCAAAGCTGTTCGGTAAACTAAATATCCTCATAACCCGCATGAACCCAGATCTGAACATGAGTGAAGACCTGCTGAAGGCCGGCGCCGGCAACCTATTCATGGTCTTCGGCGAGCCGGATGTTAATATCAAGAAGCATAAAAATGGCAAGCTCACTGCTGAGATAAAAGGTTTAGACATCTATGATCCAACAACCGGGGCCATCCGCAATAGCTCTACCGATGATATCGCGTGCTGGTTCATCGATACCAATTACAACGAGGAAAGCTTCTTCGTCCGCCATGCTTATTTCTTGGGCAACGACAATCCCTATGAAAAGCTCAAACGCTCCCTCAAAGCCGAGATCGATGAATCCGCCTGGGCATCCCTCTATTCCACCTCCAGCCGCCCCTTCGACCCGCCCACCACCGGCCACATTGCCATTAAAGTCATCAACCACTACGGCGACGAAGTACTGAAGGTGTACGAGGTGAAATGATGTATTCAAAATGGTGCTATATTCACGATGATGAGAAATGAGTGTTGATCAATTGATTTCGATTATCAGTGATTCTTTAGTAGCAATCTCAGCGATCGTTGTTGCATCAGTTGCTATTGTCGGTCTAAATACGTGGCGCAGAGAACTCAAAGGAAGGGTCCTCTTCAATATTGCCCGGAAAATTATTCGTTTAAGTATAGAATTGCGGGCCAATTTTGAATGGGCGAGATTTCCGCTAAGCACCTCAATTGAGAGTTCAGGACGTCTAAAAGCCATCGGTGAATCTGATGTAGAGGCAAATACAAAGGATCAGTGGTACCTTAGATGGGAGCGCTTAAAGCCTTTGGCTACAAATATGCAAGCTCTACAAGTAATGGATTGGGAAATTCAGACATTACTCGGTGATAAATCTCAGAAAATATCAAATGCAATTAAAATTTATCGAGAATGTTACACCGAACTGAAAGTAGACAGAGATGAATACTTTGAAATTAAGGTTGATGAAGCGATAAAGCAATCGCAATATCCTCAACAGGAATACTTGACGGAGCTAAGCCACATTATATATGGAACTTCTACAGATAATTTTTCCAAGAAAATATATTCAGTTTACGAACAGTTAGCTGGCGAGTTAAAAGCCTTTATTAAATAACTTGTGCAAGAAATAACCGTGGAGACGTTATTAGCATGAAAACTGAAGTTAAACTTGTATTGCAAAAGGCCTTTAATAGAGAATTATCTGGAGAATGAAACCGTTACAAATTGTCACGGTTTGAAAATGAAAGCGTTTAACCCATATAAGCGGGGGACAATTTGTCCCCTGGTTGCGTTAAGCATTTTAAATAGGGACTTATAAAAATGAGTAATTTAATTCTATTCGAGAGCAAGCAAGTCCGCAGGCTGTGGAGTAAGGAAAAGCAACGGTGTTTTTTCTGTTATAGATGTCTGCGAAATATTGATTTAAACCGATAACCCGCGACGTTATTGGAGCGATTCAAAATGAAAACTGAAAAACGAGGGGGTAAATGAACTGTACGAAATTATCGTACAGTATTAATACAATCCGAACGCTAACAGAGTAAAATAGCTGAAAATAATCAGTAAAACAGCCACCTTATAACGTCATCAAGTTAGCTATGGAGCCATCGTCTTTGACCGGACCCACGATAGCCAGATTCAATTTCTCGGTCAAAAAGAGCCTGCCCACCACGCGTCTGATATCTTCGAGAGTTATCTCATCTATAATCCTGGTTACATCGTCTATGGTCATTATCTTGCCGGTCAACATCTGCTGCGCGCCGTACCACCCCGCCACAGTCCGGCTGTTCTCCATGCTCAACAGCATGCGTCCTTTGGCCATCTCCCTGGCCTTGTTCAGTTCGGCAGCCGATATGCCGTCCCTGGTCAGCGATAACTGCTCCAGGATCGCCCTGATCGCCTTCTCCGTCTGCGCGGTATCTATGCCTGCCTGGATAACAAAAGAGCCTGTCTCGCGGAAATGCTCGACGTAGCTGTGGATATCATAGGCCAGCCCCAGCTTCTCCCTTATCTCGGTGAATAGGCGGCAGCTCATGCCTTCGCCCAATACCATGCTGAACAGGTCCAATACAAACCTGTCGGGATCGAAAATGGATAATCCCTCCAGACCCAGCGTCAGGTTGACCTGCTCGGTCTCACGGTACTCTATCTTTGTTCGGGACGAGGTCTGACCGGCTCTGCTGTCGATGTAATCCGGCTGTCCGCCGGATTGCCATCCATCCCCGGCCCGGCTGAGCATTTCCAGCAGGCTGTCGCGATCAAAATCGCCTGCTATACTGGCCAGCATATTGGACGGCGTGTAGTACCTTTCAACACGCTTGATCATTTGATCCCGCGTGATGGACGTGACCGTCTCCCTCGTGCCCGCAACATCCCTCCCCAGCGGTTTGCCGGGCCACATCATATCGTCCAATATCATACCCACGCGCTGCTGGGGAGAATCCAGGCTCATATTTATCTCTTCGATGATGACCTGCCGCTCTTTCTCGATGTCTTCCTCGCGGAAAAGCGGACGCCGCATCAGGTCTGTGATGACGTCGACTGCCGTCTCCAGGTGCCGGCTGGCCAGCTTGCACCAGTACGAGGTCAGCTCCCGGTCGGTGCCGCCGTTTAAAATGCCGCCCACACCCTCTATGGCTTCGCTGATCTCGCGCGAACTGCTGCGCTTTTGGGTGCCCTTGAAGCACATGTGCTCGATGAAGTGCGATATCCCGGCCTCACCATCATTCTCGTAGCAGCTGCCCGTCATGACGAATAACAGCAGGGATACCGACCTGGTATGCGGCATGCGGCAGGTTATTACTCTCAGGCCGCTCTCGAGGGTGGTTTTCTCATATTCCATAGGCTTCTGTTGTCCGGCGCCGGGCGCAGGATGCCACAGCCTCCGACCACACATTATAACAAATTCAAATCGGCAGATTTCCGTGATATAATCTATTTACGGGAGTAACACAATCGTACGCAGAATACGAAATAAAGACGGGACTTGATTTAAATGGATACTGGAACCTGGAAAGTAAAAACCGGCCTCGCCCAGATGCTCAAGGGCGGGGTTATTATGGATGTCGTGACGCCTGAGCACGCCAGGATAGCCGAGAACGCCGGCGCTTGCGCGGTGATGGCGCTGGAGCGCGTGCCGGCCGATATACGCAAGGACGGCGGCGTGGCCAGGATGTCCGACCCCACCGTGATAACCGCCATCATGAAGGCGGTGACCATACCCGTGATGGCGAAATGCCGCATCGGCCACTTCGTGGAGGCCCAGGTGCTTGAGGCGCTGGGCGTCGATTTCATCGACGAGTCGGAGGTGCTGACTCCCGCGGACGAGAGCCATCACGTGTGGAAGCATGATTTTAAAGTGCCATTCGTATGCGGCTGCCGCGACCTGGGCGAAGCCCTGCGCCGGATCTCAGAGGGCGCCGCCATGATACGCACCAAGGGCGAAGCAGGCACAGGCAACATCGTTGAGGCCGTGCGCCACATGCGCTCGGTCCAATCAGCCATGCGCAAGCTGCAATCGATGAGCGCCGACGAGCTGCCGGCCGAGGCCAAGAACATGGGCGCCCCGCTGGAGCTGGTGATCGAGGTGCATAAGACCGGTCAACTGCCGGTGGTCAATTTCGCCGCAGGCGGCGTGGCCACGCCGGCGGATGCCGCACTCATGATGCAACTCGGCGCGGAGGGCGTCTTCGTGGGCTCGGGCATCTTCAAGTCCAGCGACCCCGAGGTGCGCGCCACCGCCATAGTGAAGGCGGTAACCCATTACAAAGACCCGGCCATCATCGCCGAGGTATCGAGGGGTCTCGGCTCAGCCATGCCCGGACTTGATATCAAAAGCATACCCGAAGACAGTTTACTGGCCACCAGAGGTTGGTAATTTGCGCGCACAATATGCGTCTGCCGATGTCATTTCCGCCACCACAGAGGAGATACCTTGCAGACGATAGATATCGATGACATCCGGTCTCTGCTGGCCGTCATGCCACCCCATATCGCCTCAGATCTCAAGCAAGAGATCGGAAACGGTGACCTGCTGGAAATCGTCATGGACCTCGGCCGGTTGCCTGAAGCACGTTTCCCCAATCGCGAGATATTATTAGGCGATCACGAAGTCACAGAAGCAGATATACAGCATGTCACCAGCCTGATCGGCACCTTCAGCGGCGACAACCGTGCAGGCCTGACGCGCACGCTGCACCGCATCTCGGCCATCAGAAACCGCGAAGGGAAGATCGTCGGTTTAACCTGCCGCGTGGGCCGCGCTGTGATGGGAACGGCCAAAATAATCCAGGACCTGGTCGAGACCGGCAACAATGTCCTTCTGATGGGCCCGCCGGGTATCGGCAAGACAACCATACTGCGTGAGACGGCCCGTGTGCTGGCCGACGATCTGAAGAAACGCGTTATCGTGGTGGATACCTCCAATGAGATCGCCGGGGACGGCGACATAGCGCACCCGGCCATCGGTCACGCCAGGCGCATGCAGGTGCCGACGCCTACGCTCCAGCATGCCGTCATGATCGAGGCTGTGGAGAACCACATGCCCGAGGTCATCATCATCGACGAGATCGGCACCAGCCTTGAGGCTGAGGCGGCCCGCACCATCGCCGAGCGCGGCGTCCAGCTGGTAGGTACCGCCCACGGCAACAGCCTGCAAAATCTTATGATGAACCCCACGCTGTCCGATCTTGTCGGCGGCATACAGACGGTCACACTGGGGGATGAGGAGGCCCGCCGGCGCCACACGCAGAAATCGGTGCTGGAGCGCAAGGCCCCTCCCACCTTTGATATCGTGGTGGAGATACAGGAACGGTACAAGGTGCTGGTCCACCCCGATGTGGCGCGCGCCGTCGACGCTGTCCTGCATGGAAAGGAGAGCCGTTCGGAGGTCAGGTGGCTGGATCCCGACGGCAACGTTGTCAAAGAGCAGGCGGCAACCATACGTGAAACCCTTAATAAACCCGAGACGGTAAAACAGGGGCTGCGAGTCTACCTGTTCGGCATAAACCGGCCCATACTGGAGCAGGCCGCACACGAGAAAGGCCTGGATATCGATATCACGGACGATCTGCGACTATCTAATATACTGATCACGACCAAGAACTACTTCAGGCGCAAGCCGCAGAAATTGAGGGACGCCGAGGCGCAGGGCATACCTGTCTACGCCATAAGAGGCAACAGCCTGCAGCAGTTACGCCACTGCCTGGACAGCATATATACAGGGCCGCGCGACGAGGTTGTAGATACAGCGCTTGACGAGGCATTGCAGGCCATCGACGAAGTTAAAAACGGTAAAAAAGAGGTCACCCTCAGCCCGCAGAACTCGTTCATCCGGCGCCTTCAGCATATGCTGGCCGAAAAGCACGACGTTACATCCAGCAGCTCGGGACGCGAGCCCGGGCGGCGGGTCAAGATAGTAAATAACTGAGAAGCCTGATATTCTGGACTGCGTTATGCCCGAGCATAAAGGATTGTTCATCACCTTCGAAGGATGCGAAGGCTGCGGTAAAAGCACCCAGGCCGGGCTTCTTCATGACGAGCTGTTACGCCGCAATATTCCCTCGGCGCTGACGCATGAGCCGGGCGGGACACCGCTGGGTGACAGAGTAAGGAAGCTCCTCAAAGTCAAACGCAATTACGATATCAGCCCTCAGGCCGAGCTCCTGCTTTTCAACGCCTGCCGCGCGCAGCTCGTCAGGGATGTCATCCTTCCTGCGCTCGCTCAGGGCACTAACGTTATCTGCGACCGCTTCACGGGCTCCACCCTGGCCTACCAGGGATACGGACGGGGCCTGGGGGTGGAGACCGTCGCTTCGATCAACAACGCCGCCACGGGCGGACTGCAGCCGGACATCATTTTTTTACTGGATCTGCAGCCGCAGGCGGGGCTGAAACGCAAGCGCAATACAGGCGACGACCGTTTCGAGGCAGAGGACATCGCATTCCACCACAGGGTAAGGGATGGCTATCTCGATCTCGCCGGACGAGACCCGTCACGCTGGATCGTCATAGAAGCACAGCAGCCGGCTGCCGAATTGGGGAAGGCCGTACTTGACCGCGTCCTGCTTCTTCTGAACAAGGCCACCCCCTGAGCAGCTATGATTGGCGCGGGGTAACATACAGCAGTATGAATAAGATATCCGGCGGCCCACTGTGAGCGGCCGCAAGAGGGCGGTTTCCAACGTTCCTCACCTGAGGGAGGAGCAGGAGCTGCTTTCGTCGGGTTACCGCCGCATCGCCGGCCTGGACGAGGCCGGCCGCGGAGCGCTGGCGGGGCCGGTAGTGGCCGCCGTTGTGATATTGCCCCCGGAACCGCACTTCCCCTGGCTGCCGCGTGTCAAAGACAGCAAGCTCCTGCAGGAGAAGGAGCGGCAGCAGGTCTTCGATTGCATGGCTGAGTACGGCATCGAGATGGGCATTGGCGTGGTCGAGCCGGACGTCATCGATGCGGTGAACATACTTAACGCCACCAGAAAGGCCATGAAGCTGGCGCTGGCGGCGTTGTCCGAGCCGCCTGGATATCTGCTGATCGATGCTGTAAGGCTGAGATACATGACCATACCGCAGAAAGCCATTATCCGGGGAGACCGTACCGTGTTGAGCATCGCCTGCGCATCGGTGGTTGCCAAGGTAACGCGCGACCGCATCATGCTGGAGATGGATGAGCGCTACCCCGGCTACGAATTCGCCCGTCACAAGGGCTACGGCACGCGCGAGCACTTCGAATGCCTGCGCCGCAACGGGGCGTCATGCATACATAGGATGACCTACTCTCCACTGCGCGACCTGGCCAGGTTGATATGAAAAAACAGGAGACGGGAAAACGGGGTGAGCAGCTCGCCCGCAGGGCGCTGGAGAAGAAAGGATACCGCATCCTTGAAAAGAACTACCGCTGCCGGCTGGGCGAGATCGACCTGGTCGCCCGGCACCGCGACTATATCGTTTTTATAGAGGTGCGCAGCAAGACAGGGGACGCCTTCGGAATACCGGAGGAATCGGTGACCTCAGCTAAAAAACAGCGGCTTCTGGCCACGGCCCTGGACTATCTCGGCAATCACAATGACCTGCCCGAAAACTGGCGCATTGATTTCGTAGCCGTCGAGATCGACCCGTCGGGCGGCAAGCCGATGCGAGTCGAGATCATTGAGAACGCGGTCTGCTGATCCTTTCTATTCTTCCAGCGTCGCCATGGAGATGCAGCTGTGCGCCATGGACCCGCCCGCTCTCAACGCCACCGCCACGAAAACCGCCTCCGCAATCTCCTCGTCGCTGGCTCCGGCCTTCCTGGCGTTTTTGGTATGACCATGGATGCAGTAAGGGCACTGAGTGATATGCGCGCAGGCCACCGCGATCAGCTCCTTGGTCTTCTTGTTCAAGCTGCCTTCCGCCATCACCTTACCATCGAAATCCAGGTAAGCCTGCATCAGCTCCGGCTTGAGCGTATACATCTTGGCAGCCTTTTCGATATCCTTTTTACCGTAAAAATTATCTCCCATATGATCCTCCGAAATTATGTAATGTAAGTGAAAGTTATAATTTCAAGCGCGTGCGCTGAATAATCTCCAGCTTGGAAGGCGCGGGCAGGTCGTCGAAATAGGCGCAGTATCCCGCCACCCTCACAACCAGGCCGGGATATTTGCCCGGGTGCCTGTAGGCATCGTCCAGCATATCGGGGTCCAGCACGTTGAACTGCACCTCCATGCCTCCTTTCTCGAAGAAGCCTCTCATCAGGGCCGCCACCGTATCCGTCCCGCGCTGACCACCGATGACCGCCGGATCGAAGCGCAGGTTGAGGGCATAGCCGTTGGGAGAGTGACAGGGATCGATACAGGCAGCCGAGTTGAGCAGCGCCGTAACTCCCAGTTTATCCCTGCCGTTGGACGCGCCCAGGCTGGCGGCGAAAGGCTGCCTGGCATTGCGCCCGCTGGGCAGTGCGCCCACCAGCGACCCGAAAGCTACGTGGCAGGTCACGGAGTAGAATCCGGAGATGTACCTGCCTCCACGCGTATTGTTATGCCTCGTCAGCGCCCGGTAGAAGATAGAGGCCGCCTCCGCGGCATATCCGTCGGGCAGATCGTTATCGTTGCCGTACTTGGGCGCGGCGGCCAGCTCGGCCTGCATTGCCGGGCTTGAGCGGAAATCATGCTTGAGCGCTGCGCACAGTTCTGCCATGCTGTATTTCTTCCTGCGAAAGACCACCTCATCCAACGCCGCCAGCGAATCAGCCACGTCGGCCAGACCCACACCCTGGATGCCGCTGGAATTGAACAGCGCGCCGCCTGCGCTGATGTCCTTTCCCGATTCCAGACATCCGTCCACTAGCATGGAGGAAAAGGGTGTGGGATGGTAATGGCGATTGCCGAGCTCCACCATCTGTATATCCTCCACCAGACGGCCAACTACATGATTCACCTGTGTGGTATAGGCTTCCACGACATCCCGGATCGATGTGAACCCGGCGGGGTCCGGCGTGGGCGCGCCCCGCCTTTTGCCGCCCTTGAACAGGCGGCCGCGGTTGAGCGACATCTCGAGGCAGATCGGCATATTCATCAGGGCGGCATCGGTGGAGAAGAAGCTCCTACCCGGCAGGGCCAGCTCCACGCAACCCACCACGGCGTAGTTCCTGGCCTCTTCAAGCGGGATGCCGTTGGCGACCAGCGATCTGATGGCGGCTTCATCGCTGAATACGGCGGGCACGCCGTTGCCCGCCTTGGCCACATCGATCACCCTCTTTAAATATTTTTCAGGGGAGCCGCCGTGCACGCGCGCCTGATAGTTGGGATCGCGCAGGCCGGATTCCTCCATCATATCCAGCATTACGTAGGTCAACTCGTTGGTGGCGTCCGCTCCGCCGCGCTCCATGCCGCCGATGATGGCTGCCTGAACCACCAGGTAGCCCCCGTGATACTGACTGACGCTCTCGGACAGCAGGAAGACATGCTCTGCCGCCTTGGCCGAGAAGCAAAGCAGCAGCTCTCTGGCCTTCTCCGCTGTGATCTGTCCCGCGTCCAGGTCGCGCCGGTAATACGGGTACAGGAACTGGTCCATGCGGCCGAAGGAGACCGCCGAGTTGATGCTCTCAAGGCAGACGGCCATGTGCGTGAGCCACAGGGACTGTAAAGCTTCCTGAAAAGTCTGAGCCGGATTAAGCGGCACCCTGCGGCAGACGGCTGCTATCTCCTCCAGCTCGGCGCGCCTCACAGAATCCTGTTCAGCGGCGGCCATGCGCCCGGCCTCGTCTGCAACGCGACCGGCGTAGCTCAGCAGGCCCTCGCAGACTATCGCGGCCGCTTTGGATAGGTCGTCGCCGCTGCTTTTCATCGAATCCAGGTACCCCTTTACGCCCATCCCGAGCATCTTCTCGTAATTGGGCAGGAAATGTCCTATGCCGCCGGCCTCGTTGATCAGATAAAAAGTGGCTTTGAGCTGTTCAGCCGCGTACTGAAAGAACCTGCCCATATGCGGGAAGAAGGCCCTGAACGGCATGTTGCGGAAAAGCCAATAGGGAATGACGTCGAACAAGATCCTCAGCCGGTCCCTCCAGGGCATCAGCAGGGGCGTAGTCTTGCGTTTATCGATGCGCGGGATGTCGTTTCCCATGTAAACGCCGCTGAGCTCCGGCTGCATGAGGGCGGAGATGCGGTGGCTGCCCATGTTCCCCACGATCAGCTCATCGGGATATATGCGTACCGATTTGTTCTGGAGGATGTAGCGGGTCGCCATGGCGCGGCGCACTATAATGGGCTGCGACGGGGCATCGTGATGCTTGTAAAAGTCAGTCACCAGGTAGGCCCGCTCAGGGCAAAGGTGCACCCTGCTGCCCAGCAGTTCCTTCTTTATGCGCTGGAATCTTTCCGTGCGCGCCGCTGTTTCGACTGCCATGATTTTTATGTGTCCAGGGCGAACGGCGGGTACTTATCCGTGATCATAATCATGGCATAGCACATTACCCTGAAGCCCCATCTCATCACGCCCAGCACGAAATCGAAGAGTCCCCTGGGAAATCTGCCGGTGAAGAGGATGGCAAACCAGGCGATGATAATCACCACCAGGGCGGCGATCCACAGGAAGCACAACACGATAATGTGAGGTATTGCCAGAAACCACTTGACCAGCGGCAGCCATCGGTTAAGGCTCGCGGCATCCGGATACGGCATCTCCATCTGGACGTTTTGCTCCTCGTCGGTGGAGGGATAGACATCGCTCATCAGGTAGAGGTAGGACGCCACCCTGTAGCAGAACTTGGAGAGGTTTAGGTTCCAATCATACCACCATTTGGGATACTTTTGACGGAACAGCAACATCAGCACCAGCGGAAGCATGATCAGGCCGACACCGGATACGACCGTTCCGGCTTCCTTGGAGCCCATCTGGAAGTTGCTGCCCACCAGAAGGAGAAGTACGATCAAAATGGGGATGACTGTAAAGATACGAAAGAAACTTGTGAGGCGGTTAAGCTTGCGGTCCGGATAATCGATTTTCAGGCTTACCGGGTAATCAACTGACATTGTACTGCCTCCTTACTTTATTTTGGCTCCGGGTCAGGATACTTTCATCCCGCCCTTACCCAGGTTGTATATCTCCTCTATCTTGACCTTGACCGCAGCCTTGGGCGGGACGGGGATTTTCATAAGCTCCGCCAGCTTCTTCGCTTCATCGTAAAGCGGCCCGGAGGTGATTTTCTCCACCACCCTGCCCTCGAACCTGTAGCCCTTCATCTTGCCCCAGTCGGCTACCACTATCGCCACTTGCGGATTCTTCTGTATGTTCTGCCAGGTCCTGCCGCCCGCCAGCTCGAAAAATGTGATGTGCTCGTCGTCCATCATCTGGCTGCTGCCCTTCATCGCGATGCTCGGTTTACCTTCCGCGCTGGCAGTGCCCACATATACCTGCCTCCCCGCCAGAAGTGCCTTCATGTCTTCGTTCAAACTTGCCATTACACAACCTCCTCAAGTTTATATCGAAGCAATTATAGTTTAATTATGCTGCACGGTTCAAAACATTTCCAAAGACACAATCATGATAAACTATTATGGACTCTGGTATGGAGGTGGTCAGCATATAGATGGTCCGAAAAACAGATCCGGCCAAGCGCGATGCAATAATCTTTCATGCCCGCAAGCTTTTCAAGGAAAAAGGAGTCGAAGGTACGACCATACCCGAAATAGCCAGCGCGGCAGGCATAGCCACAGGTACAGTTTACCTTTATTTCAAGTCCAAAATGGAGATTGTCAACGCGCTGTGTGAATATTATTTGCGCGGTCATATACAGGCAATCAATGCTGAATTGGACAGCCCGACCAAAAAAGCTTTGAAAGATATCGTGCATGCCGCATTTGTGCACGCTTCAGAGAATGCAGACCTGGTCCGTCTCATCGATCAGCGCCGCAGTGAAGATGGCAAAACATCCTGGCTCGAGGCCGACCGAGTTCTCCTGAGCGTACTCAGGACCTGGTTTCATAAATGCATGGAAGAAGGTTCGATGATCCCTTATAATACGGTAGTGCTGGCTGAGCTGGTTAGCGGTCTGGTGGAGTGGATCTCTAAAATATGCTTTACCTGGTCGGATATGGACCCAACTCGTTACGAAGATACGCTGGTTAAACTGCTCCAGAACGCCCTGCTAAAAGATTACAAAGAGACCTGAGCTACAGGATTTTACTCATGAGCTGCCTTATAGATCTGAGAGGCCAAAGGAAGCCCATGCCGATAATCTGCACAACATGGCCGGCCTGCGGCATCCAACAGATCAGAAAACCTATTGACAAAGCTGATAAAAACACTATAATGAATATGTTTCATTTTATATAACAGGGGGTAGTAGTTGTGAAATTTCATAGTCTGCGCAGATCCCTGCATTTTCTGACTTATATGCCTTGATCGTTTATTCAGTGAATTGACCTTTACTTTGTAAACATAGAAATATCCCGGGCTGTTAATTAGTTCTTTTCATAGTCAATTTGGGGGTTGCAGATGAGTAATGTGAATATCAGCATTGATGGGAAGTGGCTGAAGGTTCGCCAGGGTATTACAATTTTAGAGGCGGCCGCAGCACAAGGCATAACGATACCCACGCTCTGCCATATCAAAGGACTGGTCCCCACCGGCGTTTGCCGCGTCTGCGTGGTTGAGGTGGAGGGCTCGAGAACATTGATGGGCGCCTGCCATACCCCTGTATCCAACGGCATGGTGGTGCACACCGGCTCGCCCAGGGTTGTCGCGGCCCGCAGGGTGATAGTGGAGCTGTTGCTCACCGCCCATACCGGCGACTGCGTGATCGACACCAATGCCGAGAACTGCGCCCTGCATAATCTGGCCTCCGATTACCAGGTGGGCGCCCCGCGTTTCAATGTGAGGGTTCCTCGCTTTTTCCCGATTGAGGACTCCAATCCCTACGTCATGCGCAACCTTTCCAAGTGCATACTCTGCCGCAAATGCGTCCGGGCCTGCGCCGATATCGCTCACAAGAATATACTGAGCGTCGGATACCGCGGCTTCAAATCAAAGGTGGTCACAGGATTCGATGAGGCCTTAACGGCTGAAGCCTGCCGGGATTGCGGCATATGCATCGAGCACTGCCCCACCGGAGCGATGAGCGCCGCGCCCGGTTTTAAAGCCGTGAAGGGAGGTGCAGTACGATGAGCGCTGCCGCAAAAGTGACACAATCCTCTACCGTCAACCGTGCGGAACTCCTGCCTGTCCTCAAACAGGAGCTGGCTAAAAACGACAACCTCTCCCAGGCCGTGATGACGACTGTGGCTGAAAAGACCGGACTCCCGTTGAACGAGATCTACGGCGTGGCCACTTTTTACGCTTACCTGCCGGTAGCCGCCGCGGGCAGGAATATCATCAGGGTGTGCGGCTGTCTGCCCTGCGACATGAAGGACGCGCAGGGCGTGCTGGGCAGCATAAAAAAGGAGCTGGGGATCGGGCCGGGACAGACCACACCGGATGGGAAGTTCACGCTGGAGGTAGTGGGATGCATCGGCGCCTGCGACCAGGCCCCCGCCATGCTGATCAACGATAAATTGTACGGCAACCTCACGTCTGAGGGCATTGCCGGGATACTGAAATCCTGTTGACAGGAGGTTATGAGTGGCGGAAAAACGTATTGTTCTGGGCAACTGCGGGACGATAGATCCTCAGAATATCGAATCTTATCTCAAGGCGGGAGGCTTCAAGGCTTACGGTAAAGCGCGCAGGATGAAGCCGAAGGCAATCGTCGAGGAGGTTAAAAAATCGGGGTTGACAGGCCGCGGCGGCGCAGGTTTCCCCTGCGGGCTCAAATGGGAGCTGGCCATGAACGCCAAAGGCCGGCAGAAGTACCTGATCTGCAACGCCGACGAGGGCGAGGTCGGCGCATTTAAGGATAAATACATCCTCTCCCACGACCCCTTCGGACTGATCGAAGGGATGATTATAGCGGGATTGGCCATCGGCGCCCGCAAGGCCTATATCTACCTGAGGGGTGAGTACCATCCGCTCAACAGCCTGCTCGTCTCCGCAATAGGACAGGCCGCGGCCCGAGGCTATTTGAAGGATATGGATATCCAGGTGTTCGAGGGTGCCGGCGCGTACGTGTGCGGTGAGGAGTCGGCACTGATGAACTCCATAGAGGGACAGCGGGGTGAGTCGCGCTATAAACCGCCGTACCCGCCGCAGCGAGGTCTGTGGGATATGCCCACCATCATCAACAACGTCGAGACGCTGATGAACATCCCCCACATCGTCAACAACGGCGCAGCCTGGTTCAGCGCCATGGGCGCCGGCAGGAGCAAAGGTACCAAGGTCTTCAGCGTCAGCGGTGACGTTGCCGGTCCGGGCATCTACGAGATGGAGATGGGCAGTACGCTCAAGGAGCTGGTTGTCGGCCTGGCCGGGGCCGCCGATATAAAGGCGGTGCAGATAGGCGGGGCGACCGGCAATATCATACCCGGCTACATGATCGATACTCCCCTCTCACATGA
>Ga0172380_10005583_pt1 | contig 15159 bp, 10 predicted proteins | sample Leawe162metaG_FD_119747 | JGI IMG/M metagenome (GOLD analysis project Ga0172380, IMG submission 119747) | Leachate microbial communities from a municipal landfill in Southern Ontario, Canada - Leachate well 162 metaG | ecosystem: Engineered > Solid waste > Landfill > Unclassified | place...
CTTGCCGTTGCAAAATCCGGCGGCTGTGCCCCAGACAATGCCACAGACTTCCTTCCTTGGAATTCTCCCCCAGTTCACTTCTTGACCCAGTAGTCGGGCACGTGCGCCAGTGACCACTTACTTATTTTGGGGCATGACACTATAGCATACAGTATTGGAAAAAAAACAAAAAAAACAGCTCGTGGACGGCCTGCGCAAGGCAGACATTCCACGAGCATGCTAACGACCCAACTAACTTGCGTCAGGCCTATTTCGACTGAGCGACGAGACGCAACAGCACCTCGATGACATCGCCAGAGTGATACGTCTTGTTGGCTTTGTAGAGCGTCACGCGCTTACCCCAAGTGGGCTCCTGAATGACCGGATGCTCGTGGTCATAGGCCAACAAAGTGACATCCCTTGTACCGAGAATTTCAGACAGACCATGGGGCACCAGTCCATCGCTCTTGTGACCGTAACGCTTGTTGATCAAACGCGCTGCTTCAAAAGTGGTGCTTTCGCGCGGGCCAATAATCGACCGCAGAGTGACGATCTTAGCCCGGTCGGCAGCCGTCAGCGGCGGCAAGGCACGCTCTGCCACGGCACGATACTTGGTTGACAGCTCAAGCAAAGTGTCGTTGACATTGTTGCCGAGCACCACACGACTGACGGGGCCGACAATTTTGCGCAGCAGATTGGAGGCCACCATAAAGTCAGCCACCGGCGAGCCATTGACTGGACTCTGCAACAAAACGATGTAGGCGATCTTGGCTTTCTCGGCCTCGCTCAACATTCTGTAGGCATCGAGATTCATGATGCCACCGCGGCTGTGGCCGAGCAAAATGCCCTCACCATCAGCCAGGCTATGCACCTCTTCTGTGATCAGCTGCAAATTGGCAGCAGTGGCCACATCGCTGTCAACTGCAACGCGCCGCACATTCAGACCCATCTCTTCAATGCGTGCCAGCAGGTGGGTGGAGTGATTGCCCATGTGCCGGGCGAGAAAACCAGGGGTAAAAAGCACCGTTTTACCTTTCAGTGCTTCTGGCGTGGGCAGCGCCTTGGCACCGTTCTTCACCTGCTCATGCAAGAGATGAAACTGCTCGGTGAGATCTGTGGCAGGAGCAAAGCTTGGCGCCACCACTTCTTCAGCTCTGCTGACCCCACTTTGCAGAAGCTCGGGCACCACATGCTCCATCGAACGCTCGGCCAGAGCGGCAATAGTCAGGGCCGGATTGGCTCCCATGGTAGCCGGGATGATGGAGCCATCCAAGACGAACAAATTGTCGTAGCCGAAGACACGACCAAAGTGATCGACCACACCATCAGCAGCAGCATTGCCCATGGGCACACCACCGAGGTTGTGGGGCACGTCGATTTTGCTCTGCCACTTCCAATACGGAAACGGCAAGAACTTGGTGCCCATGGCCTTGGTGAATGCCCGCAAGTGCTCGTCGGCGCGCTTGTAGAACGAGGCATTGTCCTGGGGGTTGAGATCAGTTTGAATCAGTCCCTTTTTGTTGAGGCTGAACCGACCAACAGCATTGTCCCGGCCAATCACCAGCAATGGCAAAGTCGTCGCGGGCCTGACTAGACCAACTTTCTCAGCCAGGGCAAAGCCGGCGCTGACGAGCTTGATCATAAGCTTGTTCAGGCGAATCAAGCGGCCGGTGATGTAGAAGGTGTCGTAGGTGAAGCCGCGAAAGCTACCGTCGAACATCAGCACACCCTGGTTCTTGCCGTCCGGGCCGTTGAAGTCGAGGCCAGCAGTGATTTCCGGACCACCAGAAGGGTCTACCTCGGTCTTGCTGCGGATGGCAAAACCAATGTATGTACCGTTGGTGGTGTACTGTTGCCCCAGTCTGGCAGAAAGCGCCGGCAGAGTCTTGTGCAGCAGCTTGTTGCGCAACAGTAGTTGGCTTGAGCCCACGGCACCGGCAGCGACAACCACAACTTTTGCCCGGTATGTTTTCTGCACACCGCTCTTACTGTCAATGGTCGTCACACGGTAGCCACCACCAGAAGAAGCAGCTAAGGGCTCGATGATGTCGGCCTTTTGACCAGGCAGAATCACTGCACCAAACTGATGTTGAGCCCCATAGAGATAGTTGAAATCAAGACTGTTCTTGGCCTGGTAGTTGCAGCCCGGCAGTGAACATTCACCGCACTGGCGACAACCTTGTTGGGCGGCGCCGAACTGGTTGATCTTGACTGTACCAACCGGCTCATCGGCTTCGCGATAAGTGATCGCCACCGGCGGCATGACAGTGGGAACACCGAGTTTTTGGCCCGCTTCGAGCATGACTTTGCTCTTGATGGTGCTGGAGTAGGGCGACGGTGCGAACAGAACTGGGTAGGTCTTGGCGCCAAGCATGGCTTCGGCCCGATCGTAGTAGGGCTCAAGAACGTGACGGCTGATGTTGCCAGGCCAATTTTCAAAATTGTCCTTGCGAATCATCACCGCCGCATTGACAATCGAGCCGCCACCGACAGCAGTGCCAGTCCAAGCCGTGACAGCTTTGCTCAAATGCGTGACAGTGTGCGGGCCGAACAGACCAGCTGCGGGGTCCCATTGCGAGGCTTCACCGCGCAGAATGTTGGGGGCCTTGTGAGCGTAGCCGCTCTCGATGACAGCAACCTTGAGACCAGCTTTGGCCAAACGGTAGGCAGAAACAGAGCCGCCGTAGCCGGAGCCGATCACGATTGCATCAAATGATACTTCAGGGTCATTGGGAGTATTGAGTTCCATAATCAGTGTGAGAGTGAATGTGAACGAAAGCCCTAGTGCGCACGCAACTCTGAGAAGAGCTGAGAGCACTGGGGGTGTAGGTCTCTATCGGCCTAGAAAAGACAGAGGATCCAACTGAAGAGCGACCGCCAGGCAGGCTTTGATTGGAGCTTGACCTTGACCCGGCGCGCTGCGTCTGGTTGCCGAATCACCGGGAGGTAGTGCGCGCCGTCACCAGCGATGTAGATGTGAATGTGCGGGTGTTCTGGCGAACCGATGATGAAATGCAACTGCCAGCCAGCCTTGTCAAAGCGCTCGAACAGTTGCTGTTGCAACTCCGGCGAAATGATGCGCTCATCGTTGTAATAGACGAGATTGCCCGGGTAGACTTTGCCAGCCGCAATGGCGTCGACAATGGCATCGTTGAGAGTTGCCAGATCTTCGAGTAAAACGGGAGAGGTGGCTTGCATGGCGGCCACAACAGAAGATCTTTCGGGAATTGGTTTCATGATGCAGGGGTGGAAGAGGTGAACGTGTGGTGGAAAAACTTGACGGCTGAACAAGTTTCACCGCTAAAAAGCACGAGAGAAGCAGACAGGCGTGACAGTCCACTGCAAGCAGGTGCAGAGTAAATCTTTTAGGAAATACGAACGGTAGGAGCTTTAGGCTTTCCTTTTTAAAATCAGACTTGAGGAGATTAGGACTAATAGCTAACAAAAAAGCTCTATGAATGTATAACAAGCTAAATAACAAGAATCTCCTTAATACTTCTTTGCAAGCCATCTTAGCCTTCTGTAGTGATTGTCTTGAGCATTTCGGTACGGATTGACTCAGCAAAATAAGACAGGTGCTAGCGACGCTACAGGGGTCAGCAGAATAGCTACTACTTAGCGGCGTAGACGAAATCAAAAAAACTTGAAAGACAAACAATCAGGCGGTGCCCGACGATCTATCTTTCAAGTTATAAACTGCCCTCAAGCGCAGATCAGCAAGAAGCGCTAACTAGAGGGTTCGTTTTCAGTGGGCTTACGGCCCAATCTTAGGAAGAGACTCTGGCGCCAAGACACCCATCGAAACCACCAGCTGCAAACCCTGATCGGGAGTCATGCCGGCGTCGTAGGTCTCGTCAGCAGGAACGAGCTGAGTAAAGCCGCCAGTCGGATTCGGGCCGTGGGGCACGAAAACGAAGAGCATCTTACGACCAGTTCCAACTTCGGTTACTTCTTTGGTGACAAAGCCAAGGGTGAGATATGCCCCAGGGAAGCGCAGATAGACGCAGCGCTGAAAACTTCCAGCACCACCATCGCCAAAGGCTTCCACCATTTTGCGGGCAGCACGGTAGACGGCATTGACACCAGGAATATGGATAAAAAGATGGTCTACGAGGCGCAGACCTTCCTTACCAACCCGGTACGAAGCCACCTTACCGAGAGCAACTAGGGCGCCGCAAAGAGCGAGCACACTAGTGACAGAAACCACAAAGCCAAACCAGCTAGCGGCTTCCAGTGATGCACCGGAATCGGGCAAAAGCAGCGATACCAGCGTGCGAATGGCAGTGCCTAGCCAAGCGTCGGCCAGGTTGAGGGTGAATCCCACAAGCCATAGGGTGATAGCAATGGGAACCATGAAGAACAGTCCGCGCATGAAGTAAGCGCGAGTTGTCTCCTGGCCATTACCGTTAGGTGATGGAGAGCTCATGAGAAGAGTTCCTTATTTTTCGCTCGGAAAAAGTGAGAAAAAGTGAGAAAAGTAAAAAAGAAGCCGGACCATTCGGGCGCCAAAGCGCTTGCGAACAGTCCGGCGTTCTCACGTCACACTACGCCGAAGCGCTGCCGAAAGTTACTTCGAGGCCGTGCAGAAGGCGTGGTCAGTGAAGCTGCGACCGATGGTCGCGTCACTGAAGAACGCATGCACAGCCAGGTTGCCCAGCTTGGAGAAGTTGAGCACGACGTAACCGTCGAGACGGCTGCCGCCCGAGTGGGTGGCGCTGGTGTCCTTCGGATTGAGCAGCACATAGCCAGCCTTCAGCAACGGGTCGAGGTCGTTGATGACCCCGGCCGCAGCCTTGTCCAGCAACATGTTGAAGTCGCCGGTGATGAAGCCGGTGAAGTTGGCGCCGAGGGCCTTGACCATCAGCACGCACTGCTGGTAACGCACCTTGCCCGAAACCGCCGGACCGCCACGCATCGACTTCAAGTGCACCACGACCACCGAGAACTTCTCGCCGGTAACGGTGTCTTCGAGGTTGAGCTGGAAGGCCGGACGCAGGTCAGGAACGCCCTGGACATTGGCGACGGCGTCGTGGGAGATCGGGTCACCGATCACCTTCAGACGCTTGTGCACGACGAAGCCGACGGCCTGGTTACGCGTGTTGGCGACCGAGCAGTAACCGGTGTAATCCGGCATGCTGTTGGCCACCTCATCGACGAAGTCGGGACCGACTTCGCTCAGAGCGACGACGTGGGCGCGGCTGAAGATCTCCTTGTAGGACGCGCTGAAGAAGCGAGCCTTGGAGCGATCGCCGAATTCGGCGTTCAGTTCACCGAAGTAGAGCTGACCGGTCATGCCCGCGACAGGCATATTGCCGACCATGCCCTGCACGACGGAGAGAACGACGTTCGGGTTGGGCAGCTGCTTGCCACCGCCACCGCTACCGCCGCGCGAACCGCCCTTGCCCTTGTTCTTGTTCTTGATGCGGCCGCCGCCGAAAAGCGCCTTCAGGTTGTTGCTCTTCGGGTCGAAACCCTTGAAGCCGAGCACCTGAATGGCAGGCAGGTCGAGCTGGAGGAAGTCGTCGGGGTCGGGATACTGAACGCGGTTGGCTTCGATTTCAGCGTTGTGAAGCGCCGTCTTCTTGATCAGCTGTGCGCGCTCGTAATCGGTGAGCAGCATGTTGCTGGGGATACCGTCGACGTTGACCGGCTGATTGGAACCCTTGTTGGAACCGGTGTTGGAACCGATGATGTTTTTCTTAGCCATGATGAGACTCCTTAATTGAGGCTTGCGCCTCGTGAATGTTGTTTTCGATTGCAGGATCGAAAGGTGACGAAATCAGGTTCAGCACTGCTGTTCAGCCGAACCCTTGCGGGAAAGTAACAACAAAACACCGCAGCGAGCAGGTTCTGAGGTTCTCTCTCTTGGTAGAAATGTCATGCCGGCCCTATCAACTGAAGAAAACAAACTTTGACCACATCCATGACCACGACTATCACCTGCCCGCAAGCGAGAAAGAGTGAGGAAGTGGTTAGTAGGTAAGGGTCTTTGTTTGAGGTATCTAAGGTTGGTTAAGGGAAGGAATCATGAGATCTCACCTTAATCAAGAACCATTAGCTAGCTCAAGACCTAAGCTGTGTTTATTTAGAGAGTTAATATGAGATCAACTACTGCACAACAGTTCCGAAGAGGCACACTTAGCACAGCCATTGGATATAGACATAGCGCACCTCCGCCATTAGCTAAACTAGCTATTTCTATGGATATTTTTGCTGCTTTACAAGGGTGCGCCGGGCTGCAAAGCAGCAGATTAAGCCCGTCACATCTGCCTTAGGCACGTTTTCCAAGAGCGTTCAACCTAAATTTGCTTAAGGGTAATGGGATTTGCTACCTATTAGATGGTCGGCTTGGTTCTAACCCATTAGTATTTAGTTACACCACTTTGTCCTGTTGAGTTCGCCTCAAAATTCTTCTTCAAAAAGTGGTTTTGTCCTGTTATTACCAGCCCGCCAAACAATTGAATAATATTTGCTGGAAAGATGGTGCTTGCGCCTTTTCCATTTTGAACTGTCTAGGCATTTTTTTTGGCACCACTGGTAATACTTACAGTGCTAAACATCCATAAAACAATAGAGAGCCCGCTAGAGCCCTCTATTTCTCAATTTATCTTCTAATCCAGTTATGAGCTAGCCTAGGCTATGGTTCAGCCCTGACAGCGTCCAAAGTAGCCCGGGCGCCCTTCTCGTGTAGCGATGCCAAAAGCTCAGTTAGCTCTTTGACAAAACGCTCACTCTGGCCAAGATCACCAAATATGTCAGTCATAGCTAAGAGAGCCTTCAAGTCTTTAGTTTTCACCACAGCAACCAATCGGTCGGCCATCGGATCTTGAATTGGTATTTCGTTTCCTTGCTCATCTTTAGCTTCTAAGAAACGAATCCAACTAGCTACACACAGGGTGAGCTTGCGAATTGGCCCTTTACGCTCGAGCTGCTCAGCAATTGAAGGGAAAATGAACTTTGGCAGCTTGGCCGAACCATCCATACAAATTCTCAAGGCCTGGTCTTTAATTGATTCATTGGCAAATCGTTCCATCAAGCTTTGCTTGTACTCAGCTAAATTAACTCCTGGCACATTATCAATCAATGGAGTGACTTCGTTGTCCATCAACGCTTTCAAGTAAGGAATGAATTCTGGCGCTTGGGCAATTTCGTAAATATAGCGATAACCGCAGAGATAGCCCAAATAGCCCATGGCCGAGTGAGTGGCATTGAGCAATCTGATTTTCATTTTCTCGTAGGGAGCAACATCTTTAGTGAATTGCACTCCAACTTTTTCGAGAGCTGGACGCCCATTGATAAATGAATCTTCCACAACCCACTGCTTGAAGGGCTCTGCCACTACAGGAAAAGCATCTTCTAAGTTGTAGTTAGCACGCACAAATTCACGCTCGGCGTCTGTTGTCGCTGGGGTGATGCGATCAACCATGCAATTGGGGAAGCTGACGTTCTCCTTAATCCAGCCGACTAAATCAGGGTTCTTTGCCTGACAGAAAGCCAATAGTGTGCGTTCAGCGACATGGCCATTTCCTTGCAAATTGTCACAAGAAAGAATTGTCACCTTGCCCGAATTTGCCTTTCGGCGCAGCTCTAAACCCTCAGCCAAGTAACCGAAAATTGTTTGTGGATTCTGCGGATTTTTAAGATCGTTTTGGATGCCCTTGTTGTCTAGGTCAAGTTCGCCTGAGCCCTGATGGAAGCAGTAGCCGCCCTCAGTAGCAGTAAGAGTGATTATTTTGATGGCCGAGTCAGCAATGCGCTGGAAAACAGCATCTGCGTTTTCGTATCCGAATAAATAGGTTTTAAGTGAGCCAATAATACGAGCGGTACTTTTGTTACCGATACGCTCAACTAAGGTGTAGAGACAATCTTGCGCTTGCAGCGCCTTATTCATGGCCGCATCTTGAGGCATAATACCGACACCGCAAATTGCCCAATCCAGCTCACCATGAGACTGCAAGAGATCATCTACATAGAGAGCTTGGTGTGAGCGATGGAATCCGCCGACACCAATGTGCAAAATACCTTCTTTGATTTTAGCGCGATCATAAGTAGGCCCCTTCACGTTCTTCGGTAAATCCTTGAGGATAGCGCTTGAAACAGGTGTGGCGGTAGTGTTCGTCATTTTATTGTCACTCTTGAAGAAATAAATGAAGCTTGAAGCGATAGAGCCGCAATAGGGGCTCTAGGCAACAGATGCTGCCAAGTGCGGCTAGACCATATAACTGGCAAGCCGGAGAATGAGATTGTACCGCCTTAGTCTGGCGAAAAACAAAAACAACAAATCCGCCAAAATAATTCAGAGCAAATAATCACATACCGTCTGTTATCTATGCTCGCTCAATTGTAAACGAACCTAGAATTCCTTTAGGAATGCTAGTTCTTCAGTCTCAGTGGAGCAAAGTTCGCAGCACTAGCACAGTGACTAAGAACGGCTTGTGGAGCAAAGACTTTGACTTTCAAACTATCAATCTGAGCGTTAGTTATACTAAACCATACAGTATTAATAAATCGGCGCTCACGCAGCGCCACTAGATGTCAAGCGTCGCTTTTAATGCCATTTCTTTGACGTTCCACTCAGTTTCTCTAGCTACAAACCGCCAGCAGAGCGCATCTCGCCCCCACAACCAGGAAACAGCAGAGAACAGGAGGTTTCCAATGGGGTACCCAGTTCTATTGCCTTGAGATACTCCTTGACCGTACATTCAGGTATCTATTTCTTTCTCTATTCAAGAACTCAAAACAAGCTTAAAAACAAACCAGGCCTATAACACCGTCTTCAACCACCACACGCACCCGCGCGATGAAGAGCACCTCGTTCTCTAACTCGCCGTCCCCGTCATCCAAGACCACCCACGAAAAATCGTAATAACCCGCACTGAACTCAGATCAGCGCGTGTTGTTGCACACCCATTTTTCACCACTAGCAACCCGAGAGTCCCTTGAAGTTCAGCTCTGAGGCTGAAGTTCAAGATGCCCGCGCACCCAACAACAACTCGTAGTGCCTACGGCAAAGCCAGAGCTAACCCCATGCGCAAGCAGCGGATAGCCCTGCCTTACCAGTTCATCTGAAAAGGGCTTACGCCCAAGTTTAACCAGACCTTACGGTCGCAAACCAGAAAGAAGAAATCTATGTCAAACACGCAAGTCCAATCGACCCTCGCTACTCCCGCCTACGGGTTTAGCAATCTGCCTGCCCACGTCAAACCGGCCGGCTACAAATTCGATGCCGACCACGCAGGCACCATCGTGCACATCGGACCCGGTGGGTTCTTCATGGCACACTTCGCAGCATACGTTCACGACTACATGGCGATAACCGGCGACCTCAACTGGGGCATCACCGTCGCATCCCTGCGCTCGCCTGGCACCATCACTGGCCTGCGCAAGCAGGACAACCTGTATGTGCTCATCGAACGCGAAGGCAACGAACGCAAAGCCTCGGTTCTCGCCCCCATCGTCGGCACCATCTTCGCGCCAGACTCGCCGGCCGTGCTGGTCGATGCCATCGCCAACGATTCCACCAAGATCGTGTCGATGACCATCACCAACAAGGGCTACTACCTGGCCGATTCCGCTGCGGTGCTCGACTACTCGCACCACGACATCATCGCCGACCTCGAGCTCGAAGTGGCTGCCACGGAAGGTGAGGGCAAGAAAACGCCCAAAACCGTCTACTGGTATCTGCTCAACGGCTTGCTCAAGCGCTTCGCCGAACACGGTGTGCTCGAGCCCTTGACGGTGTTGTCGCTCGACAACGTGCCTGAAAACAGCAAGTCGCTGAAGAAAGGCCTTCTGCAGTTCATCGAGGCCAGTGGCCAGTCGGAGTTCTCCACCAACGGCGTGCGCGAAAAGCTGCTGCTTGAAGTGGAGGCCAACGTCGACTTCCTCACCACCCTGGTGGACCGCATCACCCCCGAGGTGACGGCTGCTTTCCGCAAGGATGCTGCCGAGCTGGTTCAGTTCAACAGCGACGTTGTGATTGGCACGGAAGTGTTCCGTCAGCTCGTCGTCGAGAAGGGCCGTTTCGAATTGCCGGACTGGGAACAGGTCGGCGTCGAGATGGTCGATGACTGCAGTTCGTGGTGGGAGCTCAAGTTCCTTGGCCTGAACGCTGCTCACCAGGTGCCGGCCATTGTTGGTCAGCGTCTCGGTGACACCTACGTTCACGAGGCCATGGCCGATGAGGGCATCGCCGCACTGACCGAGATGTTCCACAAGGACCTCGGTGTCATCCTCGGCGAGGAGCGTATGGCGAAATACGGGGCGAAGATTCGCACCCGCTTCGCTGACAGCGCTCCCATGGACACGCTGCGCCGGGTTGGTGCACGTGGCACGAGCAAAGCGTCCGAACGGATTCTGTTTGCAGTCGAACGGGCCCACAAGCTCACCGACGGCAAGCGGATCTTGAAGGCGCCGACGTTCGTGGCAGCCTGCTGGCTGCTCAACCTCGGCAACACCGACGAGTTCGGCCATCACTTCCAACAGGACGACGTTGAGCTGCCCAAGCTCAGCGAAGTCTACCAGTTGGTGCTGAACCTGACTCGTTCGGAAGAGCCGCAAGCGCATGATCTGGCCCACATCCTCCGTAAGACCGGAGAATCGGTGCGGGACAACCGTTTCGTGCAAATGGCTGGTGTGGACGCCTTCGTGCAAGAACTGCTCTGGGCGCTCACGACGATTACCAAACTCGGCACCTCGTCTGCCATCGCCGCTCTGCTGGCTCGTGAAAACGAGTCGGCATCGGCCGCTGCTCAGCTGGTTGGCGAAAGCGAATCGGCCGCAGTTGTTTCTAAGTAACTCAATCACCAAACCTGAAACAAGGAGCTTATAACTATGGCTAAGAAAATCACCCACGTGTTGTTCGACTACGACAACACCCTCGGAATGACCGAGCTGCCCGCGTTCACTGCCTGCTGCACCGTCGTCAACAAGCTCCTCGTGAGCAAGGGCGTCGAAGCACAGTTCACCGTCGAATCGCTGATGGCGCGTTTCGTCGGCTACAGCTTCCGCCGCATGGCGACGGAACTGGCGACCGAACACAAGTTCACCTTCGGCGACGGCGAGCTCGACATGCTCGTTGCCGACGAAGTGGATGCCGTGGTCGCTCGTCTGGCTGTCGACATCCAGACCACCCCCGGCGCCAACGCGCTGGTGGCAAGCCTGGTTGGTCGTTTCAACCTCTCGGTTGTCTCGTCCAGTGCTCTCCGTCGCGTCAAGGCCTGCCTCAAGGGCGCCGGCCAAGACGCGTTCTTCGGTGAGCAGGTCTTCAGCGCTGCCTGCTACAACAGCAGCAAGCCCGACCCCAAGGTCTACATCGAAGCGATGAAGGCGCTCGGCATCACTGTCGACGACTGCGTCGCCATCGAAGACTCGAAGACGGGCACGTTGGCTGCGGTCGGTGCTGGCATCACCACCATCGGCTACACCGGCGCCTATCCGGAGCACGAGCGCGAAGAGCTGGCCAAGGTTCTCCTGGCCGCTGGTTGCGTCTCGGTCGTCCACGCCTGGAGCGAGTTCGAAGCGGCACTCGCCGCCCTCTGACTCAATGGTGGAGTGCCTTGCGACAAACACGAACGGCAGACCACCAACGGACCACGGCAGTCCGGAGCAACAGCATGCCATCCCCGACCACGAGCGAGTGGCTGCCTAGCAGTGATTGTGAAATCACTCTGGCAGCCACTCTCACTCTGGTATGTCTTTTTAAAAACAGAACCTACAAACCGTCCAAACGGACATACAAACGAAAGGAATACCAGCCATGGCCAAGAACAGAACCCACGTCGTGCGTCAGCCGAAAGGAAAGGGCGACAACCTCAAGGTTGGCGTCATCACCGTCGAGCAGCAGCGCACCATGCAACGCGCCGCCAGCCGTCAAGCCCAAATCGATTCCGGTGTCAAAGTCGGAAGCGGTGCGGGTGTGCACGGTGGCAACAAGGAACAGTCCCGTCGTCGCGACCGTCGCGAAGGCAAGAAGGCTGTTCGCCAAGAGGTGTAACACCATTGAAAAGTGTCAGCGAGCCCACAAGGCTTCGTTGGCATTTTTCTTTTTTGTCTATTACTGTGCTGTATAGTTAAACAAGGTCTTGATCCTGGTAAAAATGGCAAAGCGGCTCAAAAGTACAGTAAAAAAGAGCCTCTACCTTTTCAAAGATCATTCATTGTCGGTGATCGCACCTTGAGCAGCGGTTCGCCCAATTTAACGTTAGGCTCGGTCACTAAATACTCATCAGAAGCGATCTTGAAATCGAAGCGTTGACCAGTGGTGAGCTGACCTCGCCGCACTATCCTGACATTGCCAATTGTCCGCAGTATTTTTACTTTCTTGTCGTAGATCACATGATCGGCAGTCAGCTCTGCATCTTGATCATCGATTGAAACTAAAACTCCACCATTGGCTTCAACTTTGTCAGCACCTTCGACAATCTTGCCTGCACGAATTTCCCAGGTTAAATAGGAAAGCGGACGGTCAGAGGGCCAGCTCATGAACGAATTCCAAGGGTCAATTCCTTTTCTCCGTTTAGCCTGATACTCAGCAATGCTCTTCTTATTCTTCGCCAAGGTTTCAGGGTCAAACACGCGCTGCAAGCACATTGAGCCGTTCAACAAAGTACTGGCCGAATCGCCTGCGCCAAAACCACGATCCAACCCGACCTTACCAGCCTTCATCAACCCTCGGCCCTCAACAAGGCTGCCATCGGGAAAACTATTTCCTTCAACGAAGTGACTGTTAACTCGCAAGTGCACATAGTTTTCTAATATGGAGGCTTCTAAGGCGTTTTTGTAATCATCTCTGGTGACAAAAATGTGATAACACTCGTCGCCAGGCATGGGGCAGCAGCGGTGATATGAACGCTTTAAGTAGCCGCCAAACGCAATTACCTTGCCGTTGAATTTTTCCGGATCGGCAAGAATGCTGTAGCTATTTGGCCTCAAGATATCTTGCTGCTCAAAACCAATACAGACAATGCAAGCGTCGAGTTCTTCTGAGCATCCACAAAAATTCCCCTGCAAGAGGTGATGACAAGATGAGATAGCTGCGCTGTCTTTATCGTTTCAAAGACGAAGGAAAAAGACCCTAAATAAGACAGATACAAGTAAACGAGATTGAGAGTATACATGGCTCGCGGTTATGGTAAATAGCACTTTTTCTCTATCTGACATCAAATAACGGCTATAACTACTACTTCCATTCCTTCCATCCAACCGCACACTACCGCAAGCCTTATTCTTGACAGCGACACAGTCGCTCCGATCAACACTATTTTCGAGAGTACAGCCATGCCTGAAACTCACAACCTAACCAATCAATCGAGCCCATTGATTGACTACAACATGTACAGCAGCGACAGCGTTCTCACCGACCTGATGAACCGCTACGGCGCTTCTTGGGCCACAGAGCAACTTGCTGCTTTCGGCCAATTTGCTGGTAGCGCCCGCGCCATCGAACTGGCCGTCCAGGCTAACACCAACGAACCAGTTCTCCACACCCACAGCCGCTTCGGTGAACGCATCGATGAAGTGGAATTTCATCCGGCCTACCACGAACTAATGAAGACATCGATTGCTCACGGCATCCATAGTCTGCCTTGGTCAAGCGAAACCGACGGTCGCCATGTCATGCGCGCGGCTCTGCTCTACATGTCGTTCCAAAACGAAGCGGGCCACTGCTGCCCAATATCGATGACCTACGCCGCCGTTCCCACCCTGCGCAAGCAACCTGAACTGGCCGCTATCTGGGAACCGATGATTCGCTCGACCCAGTACGACAGCGGCTTCAAGCCTGCGTCGCAGAAGACTGGTATCACTATCGGCATGGGCATGACCGAGAAGCAAGGTGGATCCGACATCCGCGCCAACACAACTCAAGCTCGCCCCGTGGCTCAATCTGGTGGTGGCAACGCCTATCTGCTCACTGGTCACAAGTGGTTCTGCTCAGCACCAATGTCTGATGCCTTTCTCATTCTGGCTCAGACGAGCAAAGGCGTGAGCTGCTTTCTTGTACCGCGCTGGAAGCCGGATGGCAGCAAAAACACTCTGCGCATTCAGCGCTTGAAAGACAAACTGGGCAATCGCTCGAACGCCTCTAGCGAACTGGAATTTACCGACGCCTTCGGCTGGCTTGTTGGTGAAGAAGGTCGCGGCGTTCCGACTTTGATCGAGATGGTCAATCACACCCGCCTCGACTGCATGATTGGCGCTTCAGCATTGATGCGTCAAGCTGTTTTGCAGGCCATGCATCATGCCCAGCAACGTTCTGCCTTTGGCAAAAAGCTGGTGGATCAGCCGCTAATGGCCAATGTTCTGGCCGATCTGGCTTTGGAATCTGAAGCAGCAACGCGCATGACCATGCGTGTCGCCCGCGCTTACGACCAGGCCGACAAATCGGCCCACGAAGCAGCTTTCCGCCGCATCGCCAGCGCCATTTCCAAATATTGGATTTGCAAGCGCGCACCAATGCAGGTGGCAGAAGCTCTCGAATGCTTCGGCGGCAACGGCTACGTAGAAGAAGGCCCCATGCCGCGGCTCTTTCGCGAGAGCCCTCTGCTCGGCATCTGGGAAGGTTCAGGCAATGTCATTTGTCTTGACGTTCTACGAGCGGTCAGCAAAGAGCCTGAAAGTCTCGACGCCTTCATTCTCGAAGTCGAGCGTGGACGCGGCTACAGCAAGCAGTTCGATGGCTTCATCAACGGCCTTAAGCGCGACATCGCGGCACTGAAGAAGAGTGCGACGAGCAAAAATGCTGCAGTCACCAGTGCTCGTGAGCAAGGCGCTCGCGTTCTGGTTGAGAAGCTCGCCCTGGCTCTGCAAGCCAGTTTGATGGTAGAGCAGGCTCCCATAGAAGTGGCCGATGCTTTCATCGCATCGCGCATCTTGCACCGCGGCGGTTTTGCTTTCGGCACCCTGCCCAAGTCTTTGAAGGCAAAGAACTTGGTAGAACGGGCTTATCTCACCCCAGTGAAGTAAGTCAGAAAAACATCAAAACTAGTATGAGCAAGAGAGAGAGGAGGAGCAATTCCTCTTCTCTCTTCTTTTTTCGAGGGATACTTCACTTTTTTCGTAAATATTCACTAGATAGCGTAATAGACGTTAAGTTTTACTGATCTAAAAATACGGGCTTCTAGCCTGTGGTGCGGGAGATCGAGAGCTTCTAGAATAGTCGTGTGCCTAAAACCGCTGCTA
>Ga0172380_10005584_pt1 | contig 15156 bp, 11 predicted proteins | sample Leawe162metaG_FD_119747 | JGI IMG/M metagenome (GOLD analysis project Ga0172380, IMG submission 119747) | Leachate microbial communities from a municipal landfill in Southern Ontario, Canada - Leachate well 162 metaG | ecosystem: Engineered > Solid waste > Landfill > Unclassified | place...
AATTTTTCATGCGCTTTTTTACATCAGCGGCGAATATGCAGCGGATATTGCACAAAGTCGCGATTTAATTCTAATCGAATTTTATGGAACTCCGGCCACAATCCAGAATTCAGCCACGCATTGCCACTGAAAGCATGGGGTTCGTCGTTTAATTTTTTGTTTTGGTCGATATCCTGATATACCAGGAGTCCATAGTCGCCCTTAGGCATACCCGGGAATTGCCAGACAGCTGTTTTTCCGCTGTAACGCATACGGACATCACCCATGGGCACCGTTTTCCGGGTAGTAAAACCGGCTTGGTCATACAGTCGGAAACGAAGCACGCGCATCAGACTGTCGTCGAGCTGGAGGGGGATTTCAAGCAAGGCATAGTTTCGGGTATAGCTATTATCTGTGCTTATTTTTTCGCCGAACTGATGGCGGGTGATTTCGCTGGCATTCAGCTTGTTCAGGCCAATACCGGCAAAACTAAAACTGATCTGTATTTGATTCAACTCCGGAAAGTAATCGCTGAATTGTAAGCTGCGGGAGCCTAATCCTACAGCGAGTAGTTTGCCCGTAAAATCGAGCTCCGCAAGGATGATTTTATGCCAGATTTTACCTTCATCGTGCCGGAATTGTAGGGTATTGGCTTTACCATCGTATATAGCCGACCAGCGCGTACGGAATTTACCATATGCCAATTCCGCTTTTTTGAGCATGGTTTTGCCTTGTTTTTCGGCTGATTTTTCACCGTTTTTCTGCCAGCTTTTGATTTCATTGTTGAGTAAAACAAAGCGTGGCAAAGACTGGCGTGTCCGCATTTTTTTGGTTTTCGGATTTCGCTGATAATAGGCCCGCGCATAGTAGTCCGCATTGTTAGTTATAGCCACACACTGGCCAGCTGTCGATTTCTGCCAATAAACCCGGCCATTCAGGAAATCTACCAATGCCGAATTGCCTTCGGCATCAGAAATCAGGTAATGAATTTTGCCTTTCAGCGGGAAGATGTTCAACACTGCCATTTGTAATTCTACTTCTGCTACATTCTGACAGCGATCAAGCAATAATTGTATTAACTCGAGCTCATTTAAATATTGCGCTGCATTTACAGACGTAGGATAAGCGGTTTGTTCCAACCACAACATCTCCACTATCAAACCCTTTTCGTTCATACCTCCATAAGGCTGATTTTTTCCATGCTGATTAAAAGTAACACTGCCATAAAGCGACAGCCATGTCAAAGGATTTTTATCGCTTTGTGTAGGCAAGGCATATTTCGTTTCGTTGCGTGGATTAATGAGCAAATAATCACTACCATCTATCCAATCGAAGTTTTTTCCGATAATACGCGCCTCCTGATTTTGCAAGACAAAAGCTGAACAAGCCCAAAGGTGGGAGATTGGCAAAAGGCTGATAAGTAGCAGAGAAATAGGAAGCTTAGCCATACGTTCTTTTAAAACTTCAAGCTAAAAGAAATGCGCTAATCTAACAAATCTTACACCCCAAATTGCCGGAGGTGGTGGTCGAGATGTTTGGTCTGCAGCTCATTCCATTCTTCAGGGCTCATTTTACCGAAAAGCGGATGAGGTTTGTTACCATAGGCCGCAATACCTTTTTCTCCAAAAAAAGCAACTTTGCTGAGTAAAGCCAGCTTGGCTACTTCAAAGTCTGGTTCATGCCTGATAACTAGGGCTGGTGCGGTGGGTAGATTTTTGCCAAAGCGTTTTTGATGCGTAAATAATAATTTACTCAGGGGCCCGAAAAGGGCCATAAAACGATTGACCTGAATATCTCTTTCACTGGCAGCCAATTCGAGTGGCAACAGGCAGTGATGTAACATCTGACTTACCGTCATTTTGCCCCACAACGCTTTACTATCCGGATGCAATTGGCGGATACGGGTAATAAACTGCTGGTTATCCGCTGTGGCGATTAAAGAAATTTTGGGGAGTTTTTGTTTCATACAAGCAGTTACTGTAACTACTACATCAAATATAGACTAACGACCAGCTTTTCGGTTGTGAAGCAGTTGTTTATGATGTAAATAACGACGGAAAGGCGACAATGGTTGTTTTGTGTAGATACTATACCTCCCGGAAAACAAATAAGCCATCCCACAGGCCAATCCCAGCCAAAGTCCGTATTCCCAACCAAACAATTCCATACCCATTACCCAACAAGCGAGGGGTGTATTGGTAGCGCCTGCGAAAACTGCCACAAAACCCAGCGCCGCCAGCATAGCCATCGGTAAAGGAATAAATAGCGCCAATAAATTACCCAGGGCAGCGCCGATAAAAAAGAGTGGTGTAACCTCACCACCTTTAAAAGCTGCACCCAGTGTAAAAGCTGTAAAAAGCAGTTTGAGTATAAAATCCCAGGGCAATAGGGGTTCATGAAATGCGGCTGCAATCACGGGTAAACCCAAACCGGCATAACGTAAGCTGCCGGGTATCAAAAACAAAAGCGCCAATATCGCTCCACCAACAAATGGGCGATAAGGCGGATAGGAGATGCGTTGAAATATTTTTTTAAATAAATGCGTGCTGCGTACAAAAGTCAGGGCGGTCAGTCCGCTGGCGATGCCCAATAAACCCACCCATAACAATGAGCTCCAGGCCCAATCGGGCAAAGGACCGGCTTGATAATGACTATGGGTCACCGGCCAGGCCAAACACACCCAATGCGACAACCAAGCGGTCAGAATAACAGGTAAAACAGCGTCAAAACGCCATTTTTTTAAAGCCATCACCTCCAATGCAAAAACGGCACCCGCCCAGGGTGTACCAAATACTGCTGCAAATCCACCGCTTATGCCGCAAAGCAATAAAAGTCGGCGTTGGGATCGGTCGAAACTAAACCAACGACTAAAGGTATCTGCAAAAGCACCCGACATCTGAACCGAAGTGCCCTCCCGACCTGCCGAGCCACCAACCAGGTGGGTAAGTAAAGTGCCTATAAATACGAGTGGTGCTGTACGAAGTCGAATACGTTCTTTCGGATTACGATACACTTCAAAAATCAATTCATTGCCTTTATAGGCAGTAGCACCAAAATGGTGGTAAGTCAAACCTATAATCAATCCAGCCAGAGGTAGTAAAGCAATGAACCACAGATTTGCCTCTCTTAGTTCGCTAAGCGCTTCCAGCGATATTAAAAAAATAGCAGCCGCCGAACCACTTATCACCGACAGTATGATTGTTGTTAGCATAAAACGATAATGTAAGCCGGCAACTACCTTCTGAAAAGTGGATTGGGCGGTCATTTTTCAGATTATCTCAACATCCCCACCGGGTACAACTGTGCGGTTCCTTCAAAATTGGGACTATTGCGGTAAATCCAGTCGAGTTGTGCACCTGGACTGGGTTGTTTCTCCTGTTCCTTTTTCCAGCTTTCAAAACGTTGCCTCAAACCCGGATCATTTTTGAGCAGTTCGGCCGCTGTATCCTCATACACATAAGCGCTGAAGTACTCTTTTTGCTGTAAAATACCATCAAAATAACCCCAATTGAAGTAACTGTCGACCGCTCGCGGTTCGAGGGTTTCGACAACAAAACGGTCGTGTCCCTGACCGGTAATTACTACAATATCTCCCTTACGAAATTGGTGCAAGGCTTTAATCGTGCGTGTTTGGGTGGCATAATGCAGATAATGTCCTTCGTAAGGCCGACGGCTGGTTTGATAGTCGGTGATGAGGTAAAATTCCAGCTCCAGCAAGGTATCTGCAGCTAAAATGGTAAATGGAATATGGTTGATTTTCAGGCGATCAATGACTTCATGCCAGGCTTGAGGTATGAAATATGCTTTTGGTTTTTGCATAATGTCTATACCTACATAGTGGTTGTAGAAGGGGATATTCCGCATCCAGGGCTGGTCTCGGTCGTAATAAAGCCTGTTTTCTGCATGTACATCGCTGTTTCGATAAGCGGCAGCATAACCTCGGAAGAAAATCGAATCCGTTTTCAGGCGGTTCAACTTCCAGTTCAGCGGCAGAATTTTAGCGGCTGCAGTTTGAGCAGCTGCATTTGCCCGCGCTTGCTGTAGTTCTGGCCCTGTTTTCTGCATTTCTGACAAACAAATGCTCAATAAATTATAGGTAGCTGCCACCCGCTGGTTGTAGGCTTTGAGCATATGCGTTTCGAGTACATAACTGGCTGTATGGAATAAGGCAGCATAGCCGGTTGAATAACGCGGCGTTTCCAGAAAGCCGATGATACCTGAATCGGGCAGTTCCCGCTCCGTATTTACGTAAGGGCACATCGGAAAACCGGCTTCTTCCATAGCTTCATAGAGCTTTGGACTGAATTTATGCTTCATCCAATTCCCCACTTCGGGCTGCATTTTGTCGGTCTGAGACTCAATGAGGGTCATCACATGCTGGTAATCCGCGCCATTGGTGGTGTGCGTATCTAGGAGCAAATCGGGATTCCAGTAACGCATGGCACCCACCAGACTTTGGGTGTTGCGGCTACCCAGCTTAATGAAGTCGCGGTTGAGGTCGAGATTGCGACTATTGGCACGGAAACCGTAGGCCTCCGGGCCGTTCTGATTGGCGCGGCTGTGGCTGTTTCTCCGCAAACTTCCATCCACATTAAACACCGGAACAATAAGTACAATGGTGTTTTTGAGCCATGTTTTTTTAGCCGGGTCGCTGACCAATTCGCGGGCCAGGCGCATGCTGGCATCTATGCCTTCCGGTTCACCGGGATGTATACCATTAATGATAAAAACAATGTTTTTACCCCGTTTTCTGGCCTGAACGGGTGAAAATTCAGCGTCGGCATCGAGTATTACCAAATGCAGGGGTCGGCCGATATCGGTTAAACCCACACTGTCCATACGCACGGTTTTGTGCGCACGATCGAGTTGCTGGTACCAGTCGATACAGGCCTCATAAGTGGTACTCTGGTTGCCGTTCCCCTTTTCGTAAGGCGTAGCTAATTTTTGTGCCGAAACATGAATAGAAAAGGCGATTATCAGACCTAGGCTGACTAAAAACAGGCGGTACTTCATCCGGGTGTATGTTCAATAAAATCGGTAACAAATAATTGTAAATCGGGGAAAAAGGCATCGAATTCAGCACCAAAGGCGTCCATATGTAGCTCTAGGGCATCGGGAGCACGCTCCATGCCGCTTTCGAAACGGGCGCGCCGACTCATACCGTTCATTACCCGGCGTATACCTTCGATTTGGGCATAGTTGGTGAGCCAGTCGTAACGCTCCATATAGGGCAGCATATCCTGGGCACGAGTGGGCAGCAGTTCATACTGGTTTTTCATCTCCGTGTAAATGCCGGCAGCATAAGTTTGCAGCGGTTCGGGGTGGTAAACGGGCCATTTTTTGGCCAGAAAATGATCGTAAAAAACATCTACAATTACAGGCGCATATTTCCGGAATTCGGGTTGCAAACGGGCTTTGCTTTGGGCAACAACCGGGTGTTGGTCGGTAAATCCATCTATGGCATGGTGCAAACGTATTCCCCGCTGAATATCGGCGCTATAATAGCTGATGGGACGGTTTTTGAGGTGATCAGCTATAAAATTACCTAACCGTAAAGCCGGGTTTTCGCCGGATAAATAGAGATGTGCGAGGTAGTTCACTTTACAAATAAACGGGAAAGTTTAGAAGGAATGTGCTGATGTGCTAATATGCTGATGTGCTGATTGGATTTTGTGCTTGCGAAAGCTGGATACTCCCAGTTTAGACAGTAATTCATCAGCACATCAGCACATTCCTAAGTTGAGCGCTGCGAAACGCCACATTAGCACATTTAAATACGTTTAATTCTGAGTGGGAAATTCCTCCAAACGACTATAAAACGAAGCAACATTACTGCCTTCAACCGCAAATTCAGCAATAAGAGCTGAATATTGGCGGTTAAATTGCTCATAAGCAGTCCAGTCCTGCTGTTTTTCGCTGAGGTAAACGTTAACAAACCAATAATCGAGCTCTTTGAGCCGGTGGAAGGGTAAACGGGCTATGGTTTCGGCCAATTCAGACTGCAATCGTTTAGCTTCCGGGAAATTAAATTGGCGGGCTTGTAAATACATCAATTGTACATTGGCCTGGAAAATCCGGCTGTCATGTTTTTCGGTTTTCCAGGAAACAAGCGCCAGCTGGGTATAATACAAGGCCGAATCGAGTTCATTGGCCAATAAACATACCCTGCCCCAGTCGAAATGGGTGAGGGCAAGTCCGTATACCGCTTTTTGTTGCTCAAACAATACTTTGGCGGTAGCCATGGCTGCTTTGGCCTCAGCCGGGCGTCGGAGTTGAGCGAGGAGATAGCCTTTATAGCGGTGTATTTTGGCGATTTCGGGTTGTGCACCCAATTGTTGCCAAAGCAGCAGGGCACTGTCGGCAGCGGCAAGGGCCGACACAAAATCACTGCGTAAAGCTTCAGCAATAAAGGCTGTATTTTGCCACTCTACAGCTTTTTCGGCCCAGGGATGGTCTACTTCCGATACCAAAGGGCGGCTGCTTTGTGCCAATAACGGCCCTACAGCCCATCCCAAACTGCTACAAAGTATAACAAGGCCGGTTTTGAAATTCATCAGTGCATGAAACTACGAAAATGACCGGATATTGCCTGTTTTTTGCGCCATATTGGGCCAAATCAGCGGGCTGTTTGCCGATTATTTACGGCCTTGTCCTATCTTAGCAGCCTTTCAAGCCCGAGCCTGATATGGATCTTTTTAAAGACTTTAAAGCTGCCGACTATGCCTTATGGGAAGCTGCTGTGTTACAGGAGCTGAAGGGCGAAAGTGTCGATAAGCTGCGTACAACTACCGAAGACGGCTTACAGCTGTCACCTTATTATACGGCTGCTGATTTGCCTGAAAACCTGGCCGATCATCATCCGGGCGACCTGCCTTACCGCCGGGGATTGCGTGCCAACCACAACGATTGGGTGATTTTTGAGCGTTTTCAGACCACCGAGCCGGAAAACACCAATAAAGCTGTACTCCATGCCCTCATGCATGGCACAGAGGGTATTTTGTACGAAGGAGCCATTACTTCACCCCAACATTTTGGTCTGCTTACCGAAGAGCTGCTCCCCCAATACCTCATACTCTGTTTCCGCCAAACCGACCCTGTACCTTTGGCAGGATGGTTAAAAGCCTGGGCTGAGCGCCTCGAATTGCCAACCCTTGCCGTGCGCGGCAGTGCCGGTTATGACCCTATTACAGCACAGTGTTTTGGAGAAGAAGTGCGACAATTGCCGATGGGCGATTTGGTGCGTTTATACCAACAAAATTTACCTGCATTTTTACCCATTAGCGTAAACGCCGCCCGTTTTCGGGAACAAGGGGCAAGCCTGGTACAGGAATTGGGCATGGCCCTGGCCCTCGGCAATGCCTATCTCAAACGTTTATTGGCAGATGGTGTAGGCATAGATGCGGCTACACCTGCTATTCAGTTCGAATTGGCTGCCGGCACCGATTATTTCGCCGAAATGGTCAAATTCCGGGCATTCCGCCAGTTGTGGTCGGGTTTGGTAGCAGCTTATGCGCCCCAACACAGCTGCACCGCGGCTGCCAATGTACTGGCAACCGCCTCCTCCTCGCATTTATCAGCCATCGACCCGCATACCAATTTATTGCGACTCACTACAGCTGCCATGTCGGCAGTGTTGGGCGGGGTGCACGGACTGGAACTCCGGCCTTTCGACAGTCCGGTAAACGGCGGAAGTGGTTTTGGGGCTGAATTGAGCCGTAATATTCAATTGATTCTTAAAAACGAGGCTTATCTCGATAGGGTAGTCGATCCGGCTGCCGGTAGTTATTATCTCGAATCGCTCACTGATCAATTGTCCGACCAGTCCTGGGAATTTTTCCAGTCTATAGAAGCGCAAGGCGGTTTTGAAGCAGCCTGGGCATCCAATTGGTTGCCAAACCAAATTGCTACCCACCGCGAAAGGCTCGAAGCTGCTGTGGCCAATCGCAAAAAAGTGATGGTTGGTGTAAATCAGTATCCCGACAGTGGGCAAGCCGGGGTAGAAAGTTGGCCGGAAGCAGGCTTCCGCTTTTCAGCTGGTTTCGAGGAGATACGCAAACAATCGGCAGCGGCCACAAAACGGCCTAAAGTGTTTTTATTGCCGATGGGCGATTTGAGTATGCGTTTAGCGAGAGCCACCTTTATCACCAATTTTTTCGGTTGTGCAGGCTTTGAGATTATCGAAAACAATGGATTCGAGAGTATGACGGAAGGCTGCAAAACCGCGCTGAACAGTGGTGCTGATATCGTGGTACTTTGTGCTGCCGATACCGACTATCAGGAGCTGGTACTGACTTTCTGTGAGCAGCTGCAGGGCAAAGTCCAATTGGTACTCGCCGGTAATCCGCAAGCCGAGCTGGAAAGCTATAAAAAAGCCGGTATTCAACATTTTATCCATATGCGTTCGCCATTGCTCGACACTTTGCAGGCGTTTCTAAATACCGTAAAATCATGAGCCAGACCTTCCCTGATTTTACCAAACGCAACTACCGTGTAGCACCCGAACAGGATTATTATGATGCTGAAAAGCGGGAAGAATGGCAAACGGCTGAAAAGTTGCCTTTGTTGTCGGCTTATGTGGCAGAAGATGTGGCTGAGCTCCAACAGATGCATTTTGGTGCCGGTATCGCACCATATTTACGTGGTCCGTATGCCTCCATGTACGTCAAACGCCCGTGGACCATCCGCCAATATGCCGGTTTCAGTACAGCTGAGGCTTCCAATGCCTTTTACCGCCGTAATCTGGCAGCAGGACAAAAGGGGTTATCTGTTGCCTTCGACTTAGCCACCCATCGCGGTTACGACTCCGATCATCCGCGGGTAGAGGGCGATGTGGGCAAGGCAGGTGTGGCTATTGATAGTGTGGAGGACATGAAAATCCTCTTCGATCAGATTCCGTTGGGCGAAATGAGTGTGAGTATGACTATGAATGGCGCGGTTTTGCCCATCATGGCCTTTTATATAGTCGCAGCAGAAGAACAGGGGGTGAGTCCTGAGTTGCTCAGCGGCACCATCCAAAACGACATACTCAAGGAGTTTATGGTGCGGAATACCTATATCTATCCGCCCGCTGCCTCGATGCGTATCATTGCGGATATTTTTGGCTACAGTGCTCGAAAAATGCCGCGTTTTAACAGCATTTCTATCAGCGGTTACCATATGCAGGAGGCCGGAGCAACGGCCGATCTGGAGTTGGCCTATACGCTTGCCGATGGATTAGAATACATCCGCACCGGTCTGGCTGCCGGACTCGACATCGACGCTTTTGCACCTCGATTGTCGTTTTTCTGGGCCATTGGCATGAACCATTTTATGGAGATTGCCAAACTGCGTGCGGGGAGGTTGTTGTGGGCGAAACTTGTTCAGCAATTCGGACCTAAAAAGAGCAAATCACTCGCATTACGCACCCATTGCCAGACGTCGGGTTGGAGTTTGACCGAGCAGGATCCTTTCAACAATGTGGCAAGAACATGTATTGAGGCGCTTGCAGCTGCGTTGGGGCATACCCAGTCGTTACACACCAATGCTTTGGATGAAGCCATTGCCTTGCCTACCGATTTTAGTGCCCGTATAGCCCGTAATACGCAATTATATTTGCAGGATGAGACCAATATCACCAAAGTGGTTGACCCCTGGGGCGGTAGTTTTTATGTAGAAGCGCTCACCGACGAGCTCGTAAAAAAGGCCTGGGCCCATCTCGAAGAAATCGAAAAACTCGGTGGTATGGCCAAAGCCATCGAAACCGGTGTTCCTAAAATGCGCATCGAAGAAGCCGCAGCGCGCAAACAAGCACGTATTGATGGCGGGAAAGATGTAATAGTAGGCGTAAATCGATATAACAGTGGTCGTGAAACCGATATTGAGATCAGAGAAGTAGACAATGCGGCTGTTAGATTGTCACAAATTGAAAGACTCAATACCATCAAAGCCAAACGCGACAATGTAGCTGTAAAAGCGGCATTGGAAGCCCTAACCGAAGCTGCACGCAGTGGGGAAGGCAATTTACTCGAGTTGGGTGTTGTTGCGGCCCGTCACCGGGCTACTTTGGGCGAGATCTCTGATGCGCTCGAAGCGGTTTACGGTCGTTATAAGGCTACCATACGTGCCATTTCAGGTGTATATTCGAACGAAATCCGTATGGACGACCACTTTAAAGCCGCTCGCGAACGCGTAGAAGCCTTTGCCACTAACGAAGGCCGCCGCCCGCGTATTCTCATTGCTAAAATGGGGCAGGATGGTCACGACCGCGGTGCAAAAGTCATTGCCACCTCCTTCGCCGATCTCGGTTTTGATGTAGATATCGGCCCTTTGTTCCAAACTCCTGCCGAAACTGCCCGCCAGGCCGTCGAAAATGATGTGCATGTGGTAGGCGCTTCTTCCTTGGCAGCGGGTCACAAAACGCTGGTTCCACAGTTAATTGCAGAACTGAAAGCACTTGGCAGACCGGATATATTGGTAGTCGCCGGTGGTGTAATTCCTCAGCAAGACTACGACTTCCTGAACAAAGCCGGTGTGGCAGGTATTTTTGGCCCGGGAACCGTCATTGCACAGGCAGCCATTGATATATTGAAGCGATTGGAGCATGTCGGATAAACGTTTTCGCAACGTTTACTGGATTTGGGCCATTGGCATCGCCGGGCTTTTTGCCTGGATAAATCGGGAAGGACAGGTCATCACTCACGACAGTCTTTTTTATCTCGAAGGCGCTCAAAACTTGTTGAATGGCCAGGGTTTTTCGAATGTTATTGCCGGTGAACTGAGGCCGGATACACATTACGGGCCGATTTATGCCTTATGTATAGCCGGTATTACCTGGCTCAGCGGGATGTCACCACTTTCTGCCGCTCAGCTATTGATGGCTGTGCTACTGGTGATTAATCTGTTGCTGTTCTACAGTTTGCTCTTGCTTTTTGAATTGAAGAACGGACAAAAATATTTGCTGCTTTTTATGCTGCCTTTTTTGCCGCCGTTTTGGATGATTCATACCCATTTATGGTCAGAAGCGCTCTACCTTGCGTTTTTACTGGCAGGGCTACGTTTCACTTTGACGGATTTACCGCACTGGCGCTGGTATATCGTTGCCGGAATAATGGGTTTGGCGGTGTTGGTCCGGTTTTCTGGTTTGTTTATGTTGCCATTATTTGGTTTGTGGCTCCTACAAACGACCGCTCCCAAAACACTGGCGTTAAAACGAGTTTTGATATTTAGTGTAATTGCCTTGTTGCCATTTTTGGGTTGGACCTGGCGGAATGAATGGGTTGGCGGGGAATTGAGCTCGAGAACTGTTGTTTGGAACTGGGCTGGTGCTGTGAATTTTTCAGATGCAGCCGCCACATTGCTGCTTTGGTTGGGTTTAATTGTGCCAATATTTATTGGTTTGGTCATTTTTGCACGCCGCTTACAGTTGAATGTTATACATGGCTTATGGGTGCTTTATCCTGTTATTTATGTGGGTTTTTTGGTGTTGGCCAAATCTACGATCGACCCAAAAATTCCACTTGATAATCGGTTATTGAGTGCCGTTTTACCGCTTTATTTTTTGTTTTTAGGGGCACTTTGGTCGGGCAAACAAATCCGGCCTTGGCATAACGTTTTTTGGATTATCGCAGTACTGCTTACCATGCTTCAATTTATGCGACCTGCCGGCCAACTTTGGAAGCAGGAGTTGGGTTTGCGTCACCAATTAAACAAACCACCTTTGGATGTGGTATGGGTAAAGCTGGCTCAACTGCCACCAACTGATACGCTTTATGCCTCGGGCTATGATTACACCTATCTGAACCATTTATTGCCCAATCCTATCGTTTATTATCGAGAAGCAGGGGACAAAAACAGTCCGTTTTATTACGTCCGTTTATTGGAAGCAGGCGATAGCGCCATTTTTCCACGCCATTGGATTGTCGAAAATGTAGTTGATAATCACTTTTGGCGTATAAATCCCGCTGGCTATCCTTAATTTGAGTCCATGAAACTCCCCAACCTGGCAGATTTATTCGCGAAGTTGCAAAAAGGCGACCGAGCAGCACTGGCACGAGCGATAACGCTGGTAGAAAGCCGGGCCCCGCAACACCAGGAAGCGGCTGCTGATCTTCTTAATTTGGCTATGCCTACAAGTGGAAATTCCCTTCGCATCGGCATTACCGGCGTTCCCGGGGTGGGAAAAAGTACTTTTATTGACAGTTTCGGTAGTTTATTGACCAAGGAAGGCCATAAAGTCGCCGTTTTGGCGATCGACCCGAGCTCCGGACGTACTGGAGGCAGCATTTTAGGTGATAAAACCCGAATGGAAAGTCTTTCACAAGACTTAAACGCCTTTATCCGCCCAACAGCCGCCGGTTCTACCCTCGGGGGTGTGGCCCGCAACAGCTGGGAAGCCATGATATTGTGTGAAGCTGCCGGTTACGACATTATCCTGATTGAAACTGTGGGGGTAGGTCAGAGCGAAACCGCTGTTTATGGTATGGTCGATTTTTTCCTGCTTTTGATGTTAGCCGGTGCCGGCGATGAACTCCAGGGCATCAAACGCGGCATTATGGAAATGGCCGACTTGCTCGTTATCAATAAAGCCGAAGGTGACAATCTCCCCAAAGCCAAAATCGCCGCAGCCGATTACCGCAACGCCCTTCATCTTTTCCCTGCCCATCCCGGCCAGTGGACACCCGAAGTGCTGCTCGCTTCGGCCTTACAAAACGAAGGCATAGCCGAAGTATGGCAAACCATAAAGCGGTATACCGATCTCACAAGACCTAACGGTTATTTTGTGCAACGCCGCCAGGAGCAGGCCGTTGTACAGTTCAAAGAACACATCCATTACCAATTAGAACTCGCCAGAACCGCCCGTCCTGAGCTTCTTACCTTCTACCAGGAACTGGAAACAGCCGTAGCCTCCGGAAAACGCAACCCTTTTGAAGCTGCCCTGGCCTTTGCCGGAAGATTGTTGATGTGATACGCGGGGAGTATTTAGTATAGAGTATCTAGTATTTAGAAGGCATTTTTCTGGATCTCGTTTTATTTGCATTGGAGATAATTTGCAGTCTTAAGTCGTAAGCATTTTTAATGGGCCGTCAGTCCGAGTCCAAATAGGAAAGCCAGTAGGTCTGGCTTCAGTCTATCGGAACGAGGACAGGCCTCAGCGTGCCCATTTCCAATAAGAATGCAATAATCCTACTTAATTAAGTAATAAATACACCCATATTCCGGCCATTAAAGGAGCTACCTTTAATAAAAGTCAAATATGTCAATTAAACTACAGCTGGAAAAACTGGCTACCGAAAATACATCGCCTTGTGTAACCATTTCTATGAATACCCACCGGATTTTTCCGGAGAAGGCACAAGATCCGGTAATGCTCAAAAACTTATTAAAAGAAGCAGAAGACCGCATTATTGAGGAGTTTGGCAAAAGTCCGGCAGCCGGTTTATTGGCACAGTTAGATACCATTGAGGAAGAAATAGACGCCAATTATAATCTCGATAGTCTACATATTTTTCTCTCCAACAACACCAAAGAAATCATTAAATCGGCCTGGCCTGCCCACGAAAATGCTGTATATATTGCCGATAAATTTAATATCCGCGGATTAATTAAATTATATAATCGCAGTGAGGAATATTATTTAATGTTACTTTCGCAAAGTGGCGTAGCACTATACAATGTGATTAACGATGCCATCGTCGATGAAATCAGAAACGGAGATTTTCCTTTTCCCGAAAATCGGCATGTAATTTCGAATTCAGATAAAGGTAGCGACCCCAAACACCTCGACGATTTAGTCCGGGAATATTTAAACCGGGTAGATAAAGCCCTCGTAAAAATCCACAATGAAACCGGCTTAAACTGTGTGGTAATTTGTACTGAAGATAACTACAGTCGACTGATGCAGGTAGCCGATCAGCCGGCTGTATATCTCGGTTATGATGCGGTAGATTACAACCAGACAGAACCTCATATTTTGGCCAAACAAGCCTGGGAAATTGTAAAAGGTGTACAACAACACCGCAGAACGGAAGCCATAGGCGAAATGAAAGCTGCTGTAGCTCAGGGTAAAGTATTAACCGACCTACAGGACATTTACCAGGCAGCCATTGATGGCCGCGGGGATGTACTCATTGTCCATCAGGACTTCTCCCAAGCTGTAAAAATGACCGACGATCGCAACTTTGTCCTCATCGAGGATGGATCCGAAGAAGGTACTATTGAAGATATTACCAGCACCATCGCCTGGGAAGTACTCTCGAAAAAAGGCCACGTATTTTTCACGGCCCAGGACGAGATTAAGGATTTGGGAGAGATTGTGCTTAAAACGAGATACTAGCCTGATGGCAGTATCTAGTATCTAGTATTTAGTATAGAGAAGGGGATTCTTAGACTGAAGACTGAAGATGTGAGACGTAAGAATTTCAAGGCCGTCAGTCCGAGTCCGAATAGGAAAGTCGGAAAGTCAAGATTCCGTCTATCGGAACGAGGACAGGCCCGCGCGCCACTTTTTTTTGCGCCCCTTGCGTACCCTAGCGCCCTTGCGAGAACCCTCCCACGATTGGTAGGGTAATCGAAGAAGCCCCCAAATCGACCGTGAGTTTTGTCCCCGGTTTGGGGTGTATCGTAAAATCTTTATCGCTCGAGAAAATGAGCAGCCCGATTTGTTTGCCGGCCGGTATAATCTGATCATCCGGGTTTAAATCGAAACTCACCTCATAAAAAGTCCCGGGCACCAATGGTTCTCCCTTGGTCATGGAACTATGATTCTGCGGATCCGCCCAGCCGCGGGTGATGAGGTTGTCGTATATTTTTACTGTTTTGCCTTCTTCCCATGGCAAAGCCACCAAATACACCGACAAATTCGCGGCTGGTTGACTTGAAGCCAGTTTAAGATTCACCCGCGTAACACCTGAAATGCGAACATCTTCTTCCAAAACCGGTGTAACGAATAACAAGCGGTGATCGGCATTTTTTTCCTCCAACAATTTGACGTGATTGATCCGATAATCATCTTCCAATGCGGCAAATGATGGTGCCGAAGCGGATTTAGTCAGGCTCAGTTCCCCGTTTCCGTTCACCGGGTTAACCGGGTAAAAAGTCACTTCTTTTGCCTCGACATCGGGATATGCACTGTAAGGGGTGGGTGATTTGGCACCTTCGCGCACAATTTGCACCGGGGCATCGTTTTCCACGCCGTTTTCG
>Ga0172380_10005585_pt1 | contig 15153 bp, 15 predicted proteins | sample Leawe162metaG_FD_119747 | JGI IMG/M metagenome (GOLD analysis project Ga0172380, IMG submission 119747) | Leachate microbial communities from a municipal landfill in Southern Ontario, Canada - Leachate well 162 metaG | ecosystem: Engineered > Solid waste > Landfill > Unclassified | place...
ATACGCGTACCCTTTGGATGCGTTTCGCCGAGAAGGTATGGGAGCATCGGCTGCATTCCACTTCCCGTAAAGAGCGTGGTTGGATCGTTTTCTGGCACCAAGGCGGACGATGGTACGATTGCGTGCTTTTTGTCTTTAAAAAATTCGAGATATTTAGTGCGGATTTCTTCTCCAGTCATACAGATAGATTAGGATAGTAATACAGGATTGGCATGGTAAAAATACATTTCAAGTAGATAGCCTGCGACGATACATACCATACCAAAGATGGTAATGAGTTGTTCGTGGCGCATACTGATGAGTACTGTTGTGTCTATTTTGTGTTCTTTTAAGATAAGCCAGTGGACACGGAGCACGGCAAGGCCCAACACAAGCTTGCCGAAGGTACCCAATGTAATGGCGGCGTAGAGTAATAACATATACGGCTTATTGTGCCACATTTCTCATTTTTCTCAACAGTGCGTAGTGAGCGTGAACAGAGAAATATTTTCTATGCTTTTTTCTTATGCGTATCTTGCACAAGACCCGCTGTTGGTCCTGCGCCCGTGATAACGACGGCTTCTGGTTTCAAATATGTACGGAGTGCTTCATTTACAGCTTTTTTTGTGAGACGTGCAATACGCGCAGGGTATTCTGCAACCTCATCAGGAGTGCGACCAGCGACGAGCGCATTGTGATAGAGGGAAAGCGTAGAAGAGACTGACTCATGTGCGAGCCGAAATTGATTTGAGAGAAGTTCTTTATAGCGTTTTACATCCATATCAGTCACACCCTTTTCTGCAATGAGACGAATTTCACGCATGGTAGAAGCGATACCTTGCGGTGCATCCTTAGGCGTAAAAAAGGTAGCGATTTGCCAATGTCCCGCAGTGCGAGCGGTCGCTCCTAAGATCCAGGCATAAATGGAATACGTAAGGCCTTCTTTTTCGCGCACAATACTCATTAAGCGTCCTGAAAAACCACCTCGTTTGCCTAAGACATCAAGACCAAAAGAAAATGCCAAAAACGCTTCGTCAGAAAGGGTGAGCGGTAAACGATTGCCAAAAAAGAATTCTATATTTTGTTTTTCCGGTACTACAAGAAACTCTTTTTGTGCAGGGATAAGAGTAGGCAGTCTGTCCGGAAGCACTTTTCCCTCTGCGCCCTTGTGTAACACAGAGAGAGACGTTACCGCTTGCGTAAGGGCTCCTTCGTCACCCGCAACACTCACCACCCACGGTGATACAAAGAGCATTTCATGAAGCTTGGCGAGGAATACTGCATCTATTTTCTTGAGTTGACGCTCGCGTATTTCAATACTAGGAATATATCCCTCTTCTTTTTCAGTATAAAGTTTTCGTGCAAAAAGACCTTGTGAGAGTGCGCGGCTATTATCTTTTTCTTCGCGCATATTTTGCGCATATTCTTTGATAACCTTAGCGATCTCCTCTTCGGTAAAGAGAGGCTCCTTTAGGGCTGACACCAGCAATGCGAGTACCTCTTTCAGTACAACGGCACGAGAAGTGAGAGAAATGTGCACGTGCGTGCCTGCACCCTGTATGTTTACCTGAGCACCCAAAAACTCTAGCTTTTCTTCATAGACATCTTTGTTAAAGCGAGTACTTCCCCGTTCGAGCATATCTCCCAGAAATGCGACAAAGAGAGAATCCTTTCCCTCAAGAGGGAGTGCTATCGTCAGGAAGAGACGCACCACTTCGTTTCCCGGCGAAAGAAGGGTGAAAGTTGTAAGACCGTTGTGCGTGGTGTATGTATGTGTATCTTTCATACTATTAACTTCCTTTGAAAGTGCCGATAATAAGCTCAGAATCAATGCACCACTTTTGTGCAAATGCTTGTACGTCAGCTGCAGTCGTCGCTTCTATCTTTTCAAGAAGTGTATGATACTCGGTCCAGTCCCCACTCGCTACGTACTCAGTGAGCTCGCGTGCAACTGCATGCGCGCCATCACGCTCAAAGACTATCTCGGCAATGAGCTTATTTTTTGTACGTACTAACTCACTTTTAGAAAGGGCTTTTGTGCGCGTACGCTCAATCTCTTCTGCGATTATTTTTTGTACATCTTCCACACGCACTCCATGAGAAATAGTCGCCGTAAAGGATACCAGATACGGGTCATACGATGGCATAAGTGACGGAGCAATAGCGGAAACCATGTTGGTCTCCACTAGTCTTTTGTAGAGAGGAGACAATTTTCCTCCCGCAAGATACAGCGACCAAATATATGCATGTGCCCATAGAGGATCACCACTTCGCGGCGACCGATAGGCAAATGATGTCATTGTCACGGGGTTTTTGCGTACTATCTCTATGGTACGAGTCCCATATGCAGGTGGCTCTGCTATAACACACTGCGGAATCGGTGTAGGAGACGCTTTGATGTGTCCAAAGTGCTCGTCAACAAGACGAAAGACTTTTTCTCGTTCAACATCACCCGTCACAATCAAATACGCATTATTAGGCCAGTAGTACGTATCATAAAACGCTTTGAGCGACTCGCAGGTGATATGCTCTATGTCACTTTTGTACCCAATGGTCTCGTGACCATAGCCATGAGAGACAAAAGCCTGCGCGGTCATTGCGGTACTTAGTACGAAATCAGGGCGATCAGCATACATCTCATATTCAGAGAGGACATTTTGTTGTTCGGGTGCAAATTCTTTTGGTGTCAAAATGAGACCTCGCATACGCTCTGCTTCAGCCTGGAGCATATCACCAAGGTATTCAGACGGCATCACAAAGTAGTAGTTGGTGCGGTCAGTCCAGGTACTCGCATTTAAGAGAGCTCCTTTATTTTGAAGTGCGATATAGCGGGGTGCGGGAGCTTTCTTGCCATACTTGTCTTTGGTGTCTTTAAACATCATATGTTCGAGCATATGCGCAATACCCGTCTCTCCGCGCGCTTCGTGTCGCGACCCGACCATATATACGATATTTGAAGTCACCGTGTCGCATCCGGGCATATGCACGTACAGGAGCTTGAGACCGTTCTTAGTATACGTATACTCTTCAATGTTTTTTATTGTTTTTTCGTGTGTGAAGTAGTTTTTTTTCATACCGATGGTTCGTGAGTTTCAATGAAGTTTCTATATTCGTCAAAGACATGATTGAATTCGTACATAATAGGATTACGTAATTTCACATGCAAAAGCTCCGCGAGTCTTTCGTAAAACAAAAGACGCTCGGGGAGTGTCCCTCCAAAGTCTGTGAGATAGTCTTCGAGTGCCGCCTGATACTCTTCGACAATAGAGCGCATATTATGAATATGGTTTGCTGCCACGACGAGGAGTGACTCATGTGGTGCGTCATGAAGCATCTTGAGGTACACATGCTTTCGTTCGTACCACTCCACACCTTCGGCTTCTACGAGATTTGAAGCGCCCTCCACAATGGAGCGTACCCGCACACCAAAATCAGTCTCCATTTCTTCTCCGGTGTAGTCGGTATCTTCGAGTGCATCATGCAATAAGCCTGCGATAATGATGTCCTCGTCCGTTGTGTAGTCGGCAATGATACATGCCACCGCAAAGAGATGGGCAACATACGGGTACGGAGCAGAACCGCGTCTGCGATGCTCTTGGTGCAAGACCGACGCGGCACGTATAGCCTGCTCAATACGGAATGAATACATCATGGTGGCTATTGTATCAGAAATCGCTCATTACACGTCTACGCCTTCAGACTGGAGCAAAAGTCGCTTCTTTGAAGCACCTCCACGGTTGTACTCACCCACTGTCCCATCGCTTTTTATGACGCGATGGCACGGTACGGTAGGATCGTAGTTTCCTGCCATGACAGTAGCAACTGCTCGGTACGCACGAGGACTCCCCGCACGTACCGCCACTTCTTTATACGACAGAGTCTGCCCTTTTGGGATCTTTCGCACCACCGCCCTCACCTTTTCGCTAAAGCTGTCTTTTTCCATATGTCTAGTCAGGTAGCATGACATTAGTATATATCGGCTGAGAAAAAGGCCACGAAGATTCAAGCCACTCCCTGATGGTTTTGTAGAGCACCTCATAGAGTCCTGCATCATATGCCTCCTGCGTTACCCAAAAACTTACGTCTACATCCCCTTTTCTTGAGTCCGCATCACGGAAACCAGGTTGATAGAAATAGAAACAGCCAAGAGACGTCTTTTCATCGGGCGTAAGTACGATAAATGCAAAGGAGGATTTATTCTCAAACTCTCTTTGGTGCCACGCGAGATCAATGCGATTATCTTCGAGAGAGAGGTCTGGTGTCGGCCAATCTCCGCCACGTGTTTTTTGAATAACCTCAATGCTAGACATGACAGCACGATAGTCTATTTCTGCGTCAGCAAAACAAAGCTTCCTACAGACAAACAGAGGCGTCACAAGCCTTTCAGGTGGCACATATGAGTCTCTGACCAATGGAGTAAACATGGTACAAAATTATTTCTTTGCGCGCTTCTTAGCGAGCATTTCTGCATAGAGCGCCTTGCCAGCGACAGAGCGGTATTCACAATACGGACAATCGACGGTGGGCGCCGGTGTCTCATCACCCATGAGACATGCATAGATCTTTTTCACCGTAGATTCTATCCAGGTCGTTTTTCCTTCGTACGGAATAATAGTGAGCTCAAATTCAAGCTTACTATCAAATTTCCCTGCGTCAGAATTGCCGTTTGCATAAACAAAGTACGCGATGGGCGATACGGTAAAACCATTCATCTTAAAAAGCCACTGATACACTTCGACTTGGCGTTTGTAGGCATTTTGCCATTCTGCGTCGAGCGTCACCTCCTCTTTCTTGCTCGTCGCCTTGTAGTCGACGACATGGAGCTCACTCTTGCTATTTATCCAGACATCGTCGATACCGCCTCGTATCAAAAGCCCTGTAGTAGGCTCTACGTATTTCACTCCATTTCGCATCGCATCACGCCAATTCTCAAGGTCAGGGTGAGAAAAAGGAATCGCGTCAATCTTGTAAGATTCCATGAGCGGATGCGCTTTTTTTTCAGTGCGCAAAATATCGAATTCCCGTTTCATCAGCTCATCTACTGCGTTATTCAGTGTCAAGGGATAACTATCGGGTCTTTTGATACCCATTCTTTGGTCTAAATAGAAGCAGCGCGGACACTCCACAAAGAGATCTATCTTCGAGCGACTAATAGCAAAAGGGCTTGCAGGCATTTTTTCACCTTTCTTTTCATGACGCTTCGGATCGAAACAATATTCCTTTTTCCGCACAAAATAACCAAATCCCATAGAAGAATAGTGTACCATATCCCCCTATCTCTATTGGCCATTTTTTTGGATTTTCGACCAAACATCTTCAAAACGTAAAACTATTGACAAATATATAATAATGTATTTATATATAGTTTCGTTCTTTCACAGAGGAGGTAGCCATGCACATACGTAGTAGATGATTCTTTGAATCTTTGCACCTCATGTAGTAGGCATCTTCTTGTCTGTGGGGTGCATACGCACCCTTATAGACACGGAGACTGTCATGTTCAACACCCTACCCCGGAACTTCCCCCGTACGATCACGATCAAGCTCCAAGAAGGCCTGCATAATGGCTACAAGCAGCTGTGGGCACCTTTCGCCCACGAGGGTAAGGAGCATAAGCTTGTAATCATCTTCGACCGTCACACCCCATTGTGTGATAAGGGAGAAACGTGGGAAGTCCAGCCTGTCAAAAGCCCTAACGGACACATCGTCTTTTGCAGGCTCACACACATGCTCAAGACTGCGCGGGGCGAGCACCCCTTCGAGGAACTGGTTCGCGCGCAGATTCACGATGAGTGTGCCGTCTCACTCCAAGCATATCCTCTGGGGTCTGGCACGCGCCGTCACGCACGTGCATGGGAGAAGATTGGCCTACCGAAAAGCCTTCTTGCCGACGAGACCACATTCCTCATGGAAGTGGCACAAGCGGTCATTAAGGGCAATCGGGATGTGAAATACTCTCTGGCAGAGAAATTTCTCATTGAAATTCCGGTCGATCAGTGCGTGATCCGCGATCTTGAGAGCGGCATGAAAGAAGTTTGTTTCCACGATATGCAGTATCTCTTCGTACTACACTTCCGCAATCATGGTTATGATCCCGAAGAGTACGTTTCGGAAAAGGGCTATGGTGACAATGACGACTACTATAGCGAGCCTCGAGAGCCAGATCTCGATGACCTCGAACGGAGAGAGGAGCGCTACTGGTCGAGGTACGACGAAGACTAAGACCACCCCGACTCACGCGGACAAATGTGAGACCGCGCCACCCCGGTACTATGGGTGGCTTTTTTATTTATAGAGAACACAAAAAGCGCCCGAAGGCGCTTTTTGTGTTCTTGCTTTAGAGCGTACTAGTTTGCAGTAAATGCATCCTCGATAGCAGCACCACCTTCTGCGGTAATGCGTGCGTCATCCTTCTTATCAAACACCTTGTCGCCATTTTCACCATAGAACACGACCTTGTAAGTCTTGCCCGCTGCTGTAGCGCGGAGGAGTTCAATCTGCGTTGGTACAAGACCAGCTGTAAGTCCAAAGCGAGATGCACCGAGTGCATTGCCGAGAGAACCATCAGTATTGGTCTCATGTACTACTACCCATCCTGCGTCCACTGGGAATGTCACTGCACCAAGCTTTACGACAGCGCCTGATGCCTGATCATCAACAACGATTGATCCTGCGCCCACGACTGGTGCAAGAAGGTTTTTAACGTCAATCTTCTTTGTCTCACTCGCTGAAGCCTCTACATCATCCTTTGCTTCATCTGAAGACTTTTCTACTTCTGAAAAATCAGCGTCCATTTTGAGCTCTCCGTCCTTTCGCTTTTCTGGAGCAATTGAAAATACCCAGACGAGCAAACCTCCAATAAGCAAACCTGCGATAAATGCGACAACTGTTTTTTGATTTTTTTGTGTTTCTTCCATAAAGGAAAATGCTAATCCGTTAGTAATGCGAGCGCATTCTAGCACGTTCTCACTCAATTGTGCAGAGACGGGCGCCTTCCTCCATAATACCACCCATTTTCTTGCGCGGAATACCAACAGAACTCAGTATTTGGTCATTGTCAATGATATCACTACAGAGTACCGTCCCCTGTGCAAGGAGCGCTCTTTTCTCTCTTTCATTCAATGACTGCAATACGGTTATTGGGTAGAGTCGCGTCTTTTCAATCATGTCTTGCAGATTACCCTTCCGTGGATAATCCCACGAGAGCAGATTCATACCGACACATTTTGCGTATTGTATTGCAGTAGAAGTAAATTTTGTATTCGTGATGACCCATTCGTGCGTAATGGGACGCTTGTTTTTTGCAGTACTCTGCGCTGCGGTAAGGTCTAGAAAACGCGCGTGCGAATACAACACCACTTGCATGTCAGACTTCGTCCCTGGTTGCATGTGAAATTTTGCTTCTGCTACAAAACACTCACTATCTTTGCATGCAAGCACATCTATTTCGTGAGACACACACTTCCCTTTTAAAATAAGTCGCGTGCGCGTTTGATAGCCTTGTGCGGTAAAAAGCTCTGCGAGGTAGTCTTCGAAAGGAAAGCCGGTTGGACCAAGTCCAATCATAGCTCTCCGCAATGAGTACCGCGCTGCGGTAATCTTTTCTCCTTGTCGCAAAAGCTCAAATGCTTTTCGATACAATACCTCAGTCGTCACCCCGTCCACCAGGATTGGTTCAATAGCATGCACGATCTCATTTATTTCTTCTTCACTTGCACCTGCACGCTTGAGTGAATTTCTCAATTTTGCTACTTGAAAAATCTCCTTTGAACCATCGGCTTTCTGTACAGTGACTTCGGGCATATATGTGTATTATTTACTAGAATCGCTTTCAATAATACCACCTCCACGGACCGTATCTTCTTCGTAGAGTACACATGATTGCCCACTCGCTGGCAATTCAGGAAGATCTGTCACCTCAAGGAGAATAGTGTCTCCTTCTTGCTTTAGTACTGCGGGAAATGGCTTTTGCCTATAGCGTGTCTGCACAGACAATGTGGTACCCGCGACAGGAGGAGTGCCGAACCATCTCACCTGACTAAGTGCAATATGCGCACCTCTCTCCTCTTTGGTTTTTTCCTTAACAGATACCGTTATGGTGTTGTCTTGTATTGATCGAGAGATAACGTAATACGGATGTGTGGTGGCATGCTGTGGAAATACCGTAAAGCCATGACGTTGACCATTGGTATACACAGGTGCTCCACGATGCGTACCGATATGCGTTCCTGTTTCATCAAGTACCGCACCCTCTGAAAGAGTAATGTAGTGAGAAAGAAACTCGTAGATGTCGACATGTCCTAAAAAACACACCCCTTGGCTATCGTCTTTTTCTGCGGTAGGTATTCCTGCTTTTTTTGCCAACATTCGCACTGCGTCTTTTTTGAGCGCACCAACAGGAAAAAGTGTGTGCGCAAGCGCTTCTTTTGCAATATTCCACAAAAAATAGCTCTGATCTTTTTCGGTATCGACACCACGCATCAGTAGAGGTTCGGATTCCTTCAGCATAGTCTGTGCATAGTGCCCTGTCGCTATATAGTCGGCGCCGTGCGCGCGCGCAAAGTGGTAAAAAGCACCAAACTTAATATGGGTATTACACATTACATCAGGATTTGGTGTGCGCCCCGCTTCGTATTCACGAATGAAATACTCTGCCACGTCGTCTTTATAGGTTTGTTCTGCATTGCAGGTGAGAAAAGGTATACCTAAGTGCGCAGCAACACGCATAGCATCGAGACGCTCCTTTTCCCAATGACATGCCAAAAAATCTGGATGCCAAACCTTTATGAAAACACCCACGACCTCATAGCCCTGTTGCTGTAGGAGGTAGGCAGAAAGAGACGAATCAACGCCTCCTGACATGCCGACAAAGACGACTTTTTTCTTTTCTAGGCTCATGCGTATTAGTTTCGTAAGTATCGTGCCTTATGTACCTTATGTTCGTCAAATGTCTCTGCGTAGTGAAAGATTCCTTCATCATCGGTGAGATAGTACACATACGCGGTATCTATCGGGAAAAGCACTGCCTCAATGGCACGCATGCTAGGACTTGCAATGGGAGACGGTGGCAAGCCTCGGTTGCGATACGTGTTAAACGGGTGATTACTTTGCAGGTCGTCGAGAGTCAACTCAGAGCTCTCTTTGTCGTACACATAGTCAAACGTAGCATCAACCTGTAGAGGCATATTCATCGCCAGGCGATTCTGAAGAATACCTGAAACTATCTTCATCGATTCTTCGTCGTTTGCTTCACGCTCCACCAAAGACGCCAAGATAATGACTTCCTCTTGTGTAAAACCACTTGCGGCAATAGATTCTTCAAGGGGCGCAAGTCTTGTGGTGAAGGTCTCACGTAGCAAGGCCACTACTTCTTCGGCAGTACTCGACTCTTCCATAAAATAGGTGTCTGGAAAGAGTGCTCCCTCCTTCCCCTCTGCTGCCTTACTGATATCACCTGACTCAATACGAGGGAGCGCATCACTTATGATTTTGTCAAAATCAGCGAGAGTAGATCCTTCAGGGATAGTCACTTTTTGAGGGGGGATTTGCACTTCTTGCGATATAAGAACACGTACAACACCTAGCGTTGAGAGAGGCTCCGGGAAGAGGTATTCACCAGCATGCAAAGCATTTTCTTTATTGTATGAGATGACGAGTGTACGGAACAAAAATGCCGAACGTACTACCTGTGCCTCTGCCAAGATACGGCTAATAGAAGTGAGTGTAGACCCCTCGGGTATTGCGATACGAGTACCTACAGGGAAAGAGCTCGGTGCAGTATTGAGGACGAGCACACTACATCCGAGAAGAATGGCAGCTGCGCACACAACAAGAGCACTAAAACGAGCTAGCGTGGAGAAAAAAGACCGGTGTATGGTGTCGTCAGTAGGAAGTACAACCTGCATATCAATGTCTTACCGGTGGTGTCGCGCGTGGAAGGTTTGCAGGAGCCTCTGCACGCGCAGAAGGAATGCGTTCAAGCGCAGGAGTAAGCACTACCGATCCCACAGGATGGAAGAGCGTCGCCACCTCTTCTGTCGTTAAAATAAAACCTCCGTCGCCACTATCTTGTCGCAAATAACCCCGCGTCTTATACATACCAAGCTCCATTCTTTTTAAAGCCGCACGCTTGGTGCCCTTTGGGTCTTGCCACCAGTTCCAGTTAAAGTCAGTTCGCCACGCAAAGCGGATGCCGTTACGGGTAAGGTCTTCAAAGGCACGCCACATAGTAATAGTCGGTCCTATACGGTCTCCAAGGATGGAAGCCACTTCAGTTTCAGCCATATTAATAGTGCGTATCTTTGTATTAAAAGCAAACTTAGACATACTGCGCTCCAACGCAATAATGACGTCACGCTCTCCAGGCGTAGCACGCATATCTACCGCCCCACCCTCTGGGTCTTTGCGTTGCGCAATCTTGTCTATCTCTGCTTTTACATCAGCTTTCCAGTCATCGTGTGCATGAAGTGCACCCACAGAAAAATCCACCGCTCGGTGTGCAGAAATGAGAATCTGCACCCATAGTTTTTCTCGCGGCCCAAGCGACCCGAGTAGCTCAAGCATAGGAGCCATCGGTTCAACCTTATATTCTTCTTTTGGATCTTTATCGAGACCAAAGTCTATATAGGTCTTTATAGGATACGCATCTGCATTTTTAAGCTTGTAGTGAATGGCAAACAGTGAGACCTTATCAGGTTCCCAAGGAACAGCTGCGGTATAGTCCGTTTTTAATTCTGTGACGACTATCCCTGGATACTGCGCATAGAGTTGCGACTCCCACATATTTTTATACTTTTTGACAGGAGTACTGATATAGAAATGAATGCGCCCACCATCAGAGACAATTTCCAAACCAAATACCGGCGGGTGCTTTCCATCCCAATACGTCTCCACGAGGTTGTCAGGACTAGCTGTTTGATACATCTGGTTAAGCACCAACTCCATGGCAAGTGGTGATTTAAAGACTTCTTGTGGAAACTGTATCTCGAGAGTCGTCCTCCCCTGCTTGAGGTCATAGTGGAGTTGCACATATTCCATCCAGACATGGAAAAATTTATGGAAAAGAAGGTATGGAAGCCAAAGCGGACTCGTAAGGAAAATAAACCCCATCCAGCGTGCTGAGGGCATGCCCACAATATAGAGTGTCACTGCGGCCATCACGAGGCCGAGTACGCTCAATATGATCGCTGCATTGACGCCGAAACCTTCTAAAAACTGAATCGCACCTGATCCAATCGGTTTGCCTTTACCGTGTGCTGACATATGCGTACATTCTACAACAAAAGCCTCCGTTTGGGAGGCTTTTGTTTACACTGCGAGGGTATAGCGCCCGTCGGGCAGTTTTTTAAAGAGTGAGGTGTCTTGTAGGTTCACGATGATGGTGTTGTCCTTCACGTAGCGCTCCTTGCGTACCTTATCGATGATCTCATTGCGCGTAAGAGCTCCTTCTTTCTTGAGGATTTCACGGAGAACATCTTTGACCACACCTGCAGAGTATCCCCATTCGGTGAGAGCATAGAGTCCACGTCCTACAAGCACAAAACGCTTATCCTTGATGAGCTCGTTGTGGCAGGTTGCAATATGCGCCTCGCGTCCAAACAATTCTTCAATATTTTTTGCAACTTCTCTGAAGTGCATTGGTGATCCGTGACGCTTGACCGCAAGGTATGCGAAATCGCGAATACCTTTTGCACGCACATTTGGACTCGAGGAAGCTCCCCATTCTCCAAGTGGATTACGTGCAATACGCTTTGAAAGCGAGAGCCAACGCTTAAGCGTCTCTTCATCATTTTCGCGAGCAACTGCTTCATCGAGATTTTTGATGAAAAGTGCGAGGATTTCTTCTTCTGAAAGCAAGTCATCTTCAGAAAGGACTCCGTGTATAGAAGCAAGAGCATTTTCAATCTGGTCAGCGGTCTTTGACTCGACATGCCAACGGTGATGAAATTCATCATCTTCTTTTTTGCGTGTAAAAGGAGTGCCCAATACCAAAAGGAAAAAGAGGTGATTTTTTGTTGAGAGGTCTTTTGCGAGCGCGTCCAAAAGGTCGTGCTCGGCAATAACCATACCGAGGTTCTGAATAGCTACTTCAAGCTCTTTAAATGCGACATCAAACTCTTTGTACGCGTCAGACTTTTGAATAGACTGAAGAGCGTGGTTTTCGATCTGGCGTACGCGCTCACGGGTAATACCGTAGATTTGTCCAATAGCCTCAAGGGTATGCGACTCTGCGTCTGTATCAAGCCCATAGCGCTTCGTGAGCACATCTTGAGCACGAGAAGAGAGCGCTCCGAGGAGCTTTTTGGTGACTTGCTTAGGCTTAAAGGTGATACTAGACATATGTATAATTTAACGTTGTGTGGGTCTTTTTATCATATTTATCAATTTACGTCAAGTTTTACCCCCATCCCCTACTCCACCAGGATGTTGATAACCTTATTAGGGACAAAAATGACCTTTTTTGTCGTCTTTCCTGCTAAAAAGCCAGCAAGCGAGTCATTTTCTGATACCGCTTGGAGGACACGCTCCTCAGATGCGTCAAGAGGAAGGGTTACCGTACCTCGTGTTTTCCCATTGCATTGCACTGCAAGTGTCACTGCACGAGTTTGCAACACCCGCTCGTCAGCAACAGGCCAAGGAGCGAGGTGGATGGACTGCTTTTCTCCCAAATCATGCCACAATTCCTCTGCCATGTGAGGCGCAAATGGGGCAAGAAGGGCGAGAAATGTGCGGTACGAGGACTCACTCAAACCTTCTTTTTCTGCTTTATTTATAAAAACCATGAGTGCACTGATTGCAGTATTAAACTTATACAGGGGCATATCAGTGGTCATTTTTTGAATAGTTTCATGCAGAAGCACTCGTATTTCATCATTTTCTTTTTCCTGGATATGGTCACGCAAGCCATAGACGCGCTCTAAAAAACGTCTGAGACCCACAATGCCTCCCATGTCCCACGGATAGTTTGAACTCTCACCATAGGGACCCATAAATGCGAGGTACATACGCACAGTATCAGCTCCCAAGAGGCGCACCTGCTCGTCAGGGTCGATAACGTTCCCTTTCGATTTACTCATTTTGTTTCCATCAGGACCAAGTACAAGCCCGCGGTTAATACGCACAGTGTAGGGCTCTTTTTCATTTACGAGCCCCAGGTCAAAGAGCGCCTTCTGCCAAAAGCGTGAGTAGAGGAGGTGCATGGTCGTATGTTCAGCGCCACCAAAATAGATATCGATAGGCATCCATGCCTTCTGCGCTTCAAGAGATGCAAAAGTGTCGGCATTGTGTGCGTCGGTGTATCGCAAGAAGTACCACGACGAATCGACGAAGGTATCCATGGTCTCTACCTCGGGAGTCCATCCAGCACCAAATATTTTTTCGGTACGCTCTTTGAGTTCTTGGGACTTGGCGAGAGGTGCCTCTCCGGTCGGAGTAAAATCAACGTCAGTAGGCAACATCCATGGCAGATGCTCTTTAGGTACTGAGTGAGGCTTACCCTCAGGATCGTACACGATAGGAATAGGTACTCCCCAGTATCGTTGTCGTCCGACAGACCAGTCACGAAGTTTGTAGGTCTTGGTCAACTTTCCACCAAATGTTTCGGTGATTTTCTTTTTTGCTTCTTCTGAGGATAGACCGTCAAATTCGCCTGAGTTGACAAGCTTTCCTTGATTGGAAAAAGAACCATTTTTGAGAATCATCTCGAGAAGGTTTTCTTTCCGCAAAACAGAATCATCCTCTGCACTAGGGTATATGGTCGGAAGTACTACTGGTACTATTTTTTCATTAAATTTCTCCGCAAATTCGAAGTCACGCTCATCGTGCGCGGGTACTGCCATGATGGCACCCGTGCCGTATTTTGCGAGGACATAGTCGGCAATGTACACCGGAATCTCTTCTTTAGTTGCAGGATTGATAGCAAAGACACCCTCGAGCTTTACCCCGGTTTTCTCCTTCCCTTCTGCCATACGCTCGATATCCTTTTTCTTTGCTGTCTCTGTCTGATAGGCAGCAACCTCATCCCCGTTCGTTATCTGTGGTCGGAGCTTTGAGACCAAAGCGTGGTCTGGCGCCAATACCACATAGGTAGCACCAAAGAGCGTATCCGGACGCGTAGTAAAGACACGGAGTGCGTCTCCCGTCGAAAGGTCAAAAGAAAGTTCTGCGCCTTCACTGCGACCAATCCAGTTTTTTTGAAGCTCTTTTATGTGCTGTGGCCACGGCAATGCCTCTACATCGTCTATGAGGGCGTCTGCATACTTCGTAATACGCATCATCCACTGTTGCATGCGCTTCTGTATCACCTCCGTGCCACAGCGCTCACAGGCATTTGCAACGACCTGCTCATTAGCAAGCACCGTGTTGCAAGACGGACACCAGTTCACGTCTGCTTCCCCTCGGTATGCTATGTCGTTCTTAACAAACTCGGTAAACATCCACTGAGTCCACTGGTAGTACTCGGGGTCCGAGGTACGGAGTGTGGCATCCCACGCAAATGAATTACCCATACTCTCGAGCTGCCCCATCATGTAGTCGATGTTGTCGTACGTCCAGTTCTTTGGATTAAGCCCGCGCTTAATAGCCGCATTCTCTGCAGGTAAACCAAATGAGTCAAACCCTATAGGGAAAAAGACCTGCTTGCCCTGCATGCGTAAAGAGCGTGCAAAAATATCAGTGACTGCAAAAGCAAACCAGTGTCCGATATGGAGATTTCCCGAAGGATACGGAAACTCTACGAGAATGTATTTCTTCTCTTTGGTAATATCACGTACAGGAGTCTTGTAGAGACCCTGCTCTTTCCATGCATGTTGCCATTTCTTTTCTATCGCTGTGTGATCAAATTTTTTATGCATGGACTATAGGGATTATTGTACTGGCACTGTGATGGTAGGAAGTGTTTGTACGGTGGGTGTTTTTGGTGCAAATATCTTTGGGTCAATAGTGCGGTCAAAACAGACACGTCCGGCATCATGACTCCATTGTGGAGGCTCTACAAAACCTGGCTCTACATAGGCACTCTTTGCAGACGCTTCGTCAGTTGATGACTGCAAAAATGTTGCACAAAGCTTAAAGGAAAGGTCTCCCGTACGGACATATTCGTATGCAGGTTGGTCGTCAGGACTTTGCGGTACTTGGAAATTAGTGAAATCATTTTGAAGAGTTGCAAGGTCTTTA
>Ga0172380_10005586_pt1 | contig 15153 bp, 14 predicted proteins | sample Leawe162metaG_FD_119747 | JGI IMG/M metagenome (GOLD analysis project Ga0172380, IMG submission 119747) | Leachate microbial communities from a municipal landfill in Southern Ontario, Canada - Leachate well 162 metaG | ecosystem: Engineered > Solid waste > Landfill > Unclassified | place...
GACTACTTTGGAGGAGCGGCATGAGCCTTTCAACGGACACCAAGATCGCCGTCATCGGCCTTGGCTACGTTGGTTTGCCGCTCGCGGTCGAGTTCGGCAAGCGCACCCCGGTCGTGGGCTTCGACGTCAAGCAAAGCCGTATCGATGAACTCAACCGCGGTCGCGACAGCACCCGCGAAGTCGAGCCTGCCGAATTGGCGCAAGCAAAACAACTCAGCTTCACCGCCGATCCCGAACTGCTACGGACATGCAATGTCTTCATCGTCACGGTACCGACACCGGTTGATAGCGCGCAGCGACCCGACCTTACCCCGTTGATCAGGGCGTCTGAGACCGTCGGCAAGGTCATGGCCAAGGGCGCCGTCGTCATCTACGAATCCACCGTATATCCCGGCGCCACGGAAGAAGTTTGCGTCCCTTTGCTCGAGAAGCACTCTGGTCTCAGCTTTAATCGGGATTTTTTCGCCGGCTACAGCCCCGAGCGTATCAACCCTGGCGATAAACTGCACCGTCTGCCGAGCATCAAAAAAGTCACCTCCGGCTCCACCCCGGAAATCGCCGACTTCGTTGACTCCCTTTATCGCAGCATCATCACCGTCGGTACCCATAAGGCCAGTTCTATCATGGTGGCCGAAGCGGCCAAGGTCATCGAGAACACTCAGCGAGATCTCAACATCGCCCTGATGAATGAGCTCGCCTTGATCTTCCACCGTTTGGGGATCGATACCCTTGAAGTACTGGAAGCGGCCGGCAGCAAATGGAATTTCCTGCCATTTCGGCCCGGCCTGGTCGGCGGGCACTGCATAGGTGTCGACCCGTACTACCTCACCCACAAGGCGCAGGAGATCGGTTACCACCCTGAGATCATCCTTGCCGGCCGCCGCATCAACGACAGCATGGCGGGTTATGTGGCGGACGAAGTCATCAAACTCATGACCCGGCGCAAGATGCAGGTCGTCGACGCCAGAATCCTGGTCCTCGGCCTCAGCTTCAAGGAAGGCTGCTCGGATCTGCGCAACACCAAAGTCATCGACGTTGTGCGCGAACTCGCCAGCTACCATGCCCGAGTCGACATCTACGATCCCTGGATCGACATCGCCGAAGCTCGTGCTGAGTACAACATCGCGCCGCTCGCGGACATGCCTCAACCCAACACCTACGATGCCATCGTCCTCGCCGTGGCGCATCCCGAGTTCTTGCAGATGGGCGCAAACGGAATTCGTGCCTTGGGCAAACCGGGACACGTGCTCTACGACGTGAAGTCCCTGCTCGGCAAAGCAGAGGCCGATGGGCGCTTGTGATATGCGGAGTTAATTGCGCACTGTTGGCCAGCGTACAGAACGACAAATCAATGTCACAGCCTCCACTGCCCTGCCGGCCAAATAGGCGAAATGTGAGTATCGGAGCGACATGCAGCGAGTACTAATCACAGGATCCGCTGGGTACCTGGGAAGCGTCCTGAGCGGATACCTCACCAGCCATGGTTTTGACTGCGTCGGCTACGACACAGGCTTGTTCCAAGACACCCTGTTGTATCCACCCGGATCGACTGAGATCCTGCCTCGGGACGCCCGCAACATCACGGCGGCGGACTTGAAAGGCGTCGATGCCCTGGTGCATCTTGCGGGAATTTCAAATGATCCCATGGGAAAGCTGGATGCTGCAAAGATCTACGATCCGACGCGCGCATACAGCTTGAGCATTGCGCGAATGTGCAAGGAGCTTGGGGTCAAGTATATCTTTGCTTCCAGTTGCTCGGTCTATGGCGTTGGGCAGGATGAACTCTTGACAGAGTCTTCCTCGACGCACCCGCAGACATACTACTCGCTGAACAAACTGCAAATCGAAGGCGATCTGCAATCGATCAGCGACCAGGACTTTTCGCCGATTGCACTGCGCTTTGCCACGGTTTTTGGACCTTCGCCGCGAATCCGCTTCGACGTTGTGATCAACATGTTAACGGGAATGGCGGTAGCCGATGGCACCATCGTTCTGAACTCGAATGGTCTGGCCTGGCGGCCCAATCTCCATATCCTGGATGCGTGCAAGGCGGTGCGCTGCGCGATCGAACTGAACTATCAAGGCGGTGAGTTGCTCGTGCTGAATGTCGGCGCCGATGAGGATAATCTTCAGGTAATTCAGATCGCAAATATCGTGCGGGAGGCCGTTCCGGGTTGCGAGCTGAAGTTTTTGGCGGAAGACCCGGAACTCGATAAGGAAGGACTCATTCGCGACCGAAAGATCAAATCCGGCGGCGACAGCCGTACCTATCGGGTTTCTTTCGCCAAGATAAAGAAATCGATGCCGGCCTTCAATTGCGAATGGAATGTGGCGCGCGGGGTAAAGGACATGGCAACCCTGTTCAAGGGTCTACCGCTGACCCGGGAGCGATTCAAGAGTCGCGGCTTTTACCGGCTCCAACAACTTGAATATCTTCACGAGACGGGCTATCTATCAGACGACCTCTATTGGCTGAAGCCTCTGCATCAATCATGAATCGGGGACAAGATATTCCGCAATTGTCGCAAGAGGAAATCAGTGACTACCTCGCTCGCGCGGCGAATTCGGAGAAGCGCCGCTTTCCGAAACTGCTCCACAGTCCGGGCGATGAATTCAATCGCGTGTTCAATTTCATCATTGAAGACTCTTACATGCAGCCCCACCTCCACCCGGGTCCTGAGAAGATCGAAGTAATTCATATCGTCCAAGGCCGGCTCGCGGTGCTCTATTTCGACGACCACGGCGTGGTGGATGACTGCATGCTTCTGCAAAATGGTGGGGTCGAGTTGATCGAGGTGCCGGCATTCAGATGGCACACCTATGTCATGCTCACTGAGCATGCAATCACCTATGAAACAATGATGGGAGTGTACCGGCCTGAGACCTGGAAGAGAATGGCAGAATGGTCACCTTCTGAATCCACCGCCGAAAGTCACGAGTATCTCAATTCTTTGAGGAGGAAAGCGCTCAAATGGATTTCATGACCTCAGCGAAGAACTTCCTTCTCGATTCTGTTCAGCAAAGATATTCGTACAATTTCTCCTGGCTCGGGCGGCCTATCATCCAGTATCCACAGGATATGGTGGCGATGCAGGAGCTGATCTGGCAGGTCAAGCCCAACCTAATCATCGAAACAGGCATCGCACATGGCGGTTCGCTGATCATGAGCGCCTCGATGCTCGCACTGCTTGACTACTGCGACGCGGATGCCAACAATCAAACGCTGGATCCAAAGAGGCCAAGACGCAAGGTGCTAGGGATCGATATCGACATCCGGGCACATAATCGTGCGGCCATCGAGGCGCACCCGATGGCAAGCCGCATCGAAATGATACAGGGTTCATCCATTGCGCCCGAAGTCATCGCCCAAGTGTGCCAGCGCAGCCAGAACATGAGCCAGGTGATGGTGTGCCTGGATTCAAATCATACGCATGCCCATGTCTTGGCGGAGTTGCGTGCCTACGCGCCTCTCGTCACTCCGGGCAGCTATTGCGTGGTTTTCGATACCGTCATCGAGGACTTGCCGGTTGATTCATCACCAGATCGCCCATGGGGGCCGGGCAACAGCCCAAAGACTGCCGTTTGGGAATTCTTGGAGGTCAATCCCAACTTTGAACGCGATCTTGAGATCGATAAGAAACTCATGATTAGTGTTGCTCCCGATGGGTATTTGAAGCGGGTTCGATAATGATGGGGAATCGCTTCAGCCTTGGACCCAACACGCGATCAATGATGCAGGATCCAATTGCTTGAGACTCGGTGAACGACTTGGCGCGTACGCTGGTCAATTTAACGCTACAGTTGCCCCCTGGGTTGCATGGAAAACCCCTGTAGCCAACGAACCGTACTTCTCGTGGAAACGCTCCGGCCGATCAACCAACTCCTGAAAGGGCTCTGGCGCAACATTAGTACCAGGCGGCGGGGGCAGTTTGGACTTCTGCTTGCCCTCATGATTGGGGCCGCCTTTGCGGAGATCATCAGTATCGGGGCTATATTTCCATTTCTTGGTGTCTTGACGGCGCCGGGCCGTATTTTCGAGCACCCCGCAGCCCAGCCAGTCATCCAATCCCTCGGGCTTACCAAGCCCGAGCAGCTCCTGTTACCCCTATCAATTGCCTTTGGCCTAGCTGCCCTCATTGCCGGCGTCATGCGAATATTGCTTCTCTGGGCCAGTACGCGGCTATCCTTCGCAACTGGAGCCGATCTCAGTATCAGCGTCTACCGTCGAACGCTTTACCAGCCGTACGCAGTTCATGTCGCGCGGAACAGCAGCGAGATTATCAATGGAATTGCGCGCAAGACAAATGATGCGGCATACATCATCATGATGTTCCTCAATATCATCAGTTCGAGCGTCATGCTGATTGCAATTCTGATTGCATTGATGACCGTTGATCCTGCCATTGCCTTGGCAGGCTTTGGGGGGTTTGGCTTGATTTACGCTTTAGTTATCAAGCTTACCCGAAAGAAACTCGTGATGGATAGCCAGCGCATTGCCCGCGAGTCGACACAAGTAATTAAGTCTCTCCAGGAGGGGCTGGGCGGGATACGCGACGTCCTCATTGATGGTAGTCAGGCTACCTACTGCCAGATCTACCGGAACGCGGATCAACGCCTGCGCCGCGCACAAGCCAGTGGAATTATCATCGGGAGCAGCCCGCGCTTCGGCATGGAGGCCTTGGGCATGTTGCTCATCGCTGCGCTGACTTATATGTTTGCTCAACAGCCAGATGGCATCGCCAGAGCTATTCCCGTTCTTGGAGCCCTGGCACTTGGCGCCCAACGTCTTCTGCCAGTACTGCAGCTAGCTTATGGATCGTGGTCTGCAATCAAGAATGGACAGGTCTCCCTGCAAGACACGCTTGAACTTCTTGAACAGCCGCTGCCGGCATACGCCGATCAGCCTGCTCCCCAACCTATCTTGTTCGAGCGACAGATTGCCTTGAACCAAGTTTCATTCCGTTACAGTCAACAAACACCATGGGTATTTAGGAACGTTGACCTGACGATAGCCAAAGGCAGCCGCACCGGCTTCATTGGCGTAACTGGTAGTGGCAAGAGCACTCTAACCGATATCGTTATGGGTTTACTTCAATCTACTGAAGGAACGCTCAGTATCGATGGCCAACCAATTACGGCGAGCAACCAGCGCGCCTGGCAAGTCCATATAGCGCACGTCCCACAAGCCATTTTTCTGGCCGACAGTAGCATTGAGGAAAACATTGCCTTTGGGGTTCCCAAGGAACGGATTGACCATGGACGTGTTCGGCAAGCGGCCATTCATGCCCAAATTGCGGACGTCATCGAGACCTGGCCCAAGACATACGAGACTTTGGTAGGCGAGCGTGGAATCCGGCTATCTGGAGGACAGCGCCAGCGCATTGGCATTGCCCGCGCACTATACAAGCAGGCCGATGTCATAATCTTCGACGAAGCCACGAGTGCGCTGGACGACGAAACCGAACAAGCCGTCATGGATGCAATCGATCATCTCGACAAGAATCTAACTATTCTTATCATTGCCCACCGCTTCACCACCTTGAGGAACTGCTGCCAGATAGTCGAGATCGGCGGTAATGGCATTCGTCGAATCGGGACATACGCATCGACGGTGGGCAGACTCGCTCCCAGAACTGTCGAACAAATTGACAAATAAAGGCTGAAATGAAAGCTGTAATCCTCGCTGGTGGTTTCGGAACACGGATTTCCGAAGAGACTCATCTGAAACCCAAGCCCATGATTGAAGTGGGAGGCAAGCCCATCCTTTGGCATATTATGAAAATCTATTCATCTCACGGGGTGAACGACTTCATCATCTGTTGTGGCTATAAGGGTTATGTTATCAAGGAGTATTTTGCCAACTACTTTCTTCACATGTCGGACGTCACGTTTGACATGACAAGAAATTGTATGGAAGTTCACAAGAAGAAGGCCGAACCTTGGCGCGTCACTCTGGTCGATACAGGCGAAAGTACACTTACAGGAGGCCGTCTCAAACGCGTGGCAGAATATATCAAGGAGGAAGAAGCCTTTTGCTTCACCTATGGTGATGGCCTAGCGGATATCGACATCACCAGAGCAATTGCTTTCCATCGTGCCCACGGCAAACTCGCTACAGTAACTGCGGTTCGAGCGCCAAGTCGCTACGGCGCGCTTGTTAGGCTGGGCAATTCTGTCCAAGCTTTTCAGGAAAAGCCGCCCGGTGATGGCGCATGGATAAATGGCGGATTTTTCATCCTGCATCCGGGAATCCTCAACTATATCGACGGCGATCAGACCAGTTGGGAAATTGGACCACTTGACGTCATAGCAAGGGAGGAACAACTTGAAGCCTTCGAACACAGCGGCTTCTGGCAGCCCATGGACACGTTAAGGGACAAGATCAGTCTGGAGAACATCTGGTCAACTGGCAAAGCACCGTGGAAGAGTTGGGACTGACATTGTTCAACAATGTCTTCTTCGGCAGGAGGGTATTGCTAACGGGCCATACCGGTTTCAAAGGCAGTTGGCTGGCGCTGTGGCTGCAAGAGTTGGGCGCAACCGTTACCGGAATTGCGCTAACTCCTGAAACCACGCCAAATCATTGGGATTTGCTGGGAATTGGGGCTGAAGATCGTCGCGTCGACATTCGCGACGCTAGTGCAGTTTTGGCTGCGGTTGTCGAAATCCAACCCGAAATCGTCTTCCACCTTGCCGCCCAAGCCTTAGTGAGGAGATCTTACCGGGAGCCTCTCGAAACCTGGTCAACCAATGTAATGGGTACGGCCAATATTTTAGAAGCCTGCCGCTTGGTGAAAAGCGTCCGTGCCATTATTGTCATTACTACCGACAAATGCTACGAGAACCACGAGTGGCCATGGGGTTACCGGGAGAATGATCGCCTTGGCGGCCACGATCCCTATAGTGCATCCAAAGCCGGTGCGGAGTTCGTCTCGGCAAGCTACCGCAAAACCTACTTCAATACTCCCGAAGCGCCCTTGTTGGCCACGGCGCGTGCCGGCAATGTAGTTGGTGGTGGCGATTGGTCGGAAGATCGATTGGTTCCAGATCTTGTACGTGCTGTAAGCGCGCATCAATCTCTCGAAATACGTTCGCCCAACGCCGTACGCCCTTGGCAGCATGTGCTCGAGTCGCTCAGTGGCTACCTGATGCTCGGCCAAAGACTGCTCGCTGGTAAGAGGGAGTATGCCCAAGCGTGGAATTTCGGCCCCGGACCTGAGAGCAATCTATCCGTTGCAGAAATTCTAGATGTTCTGAACAGCCGATGGCCTGGGATGCAATGGCATATCTCAGAAAAACCTCAGCCGCATGAGGCAACCCTGCTATATCTCGATAGTTCGAAAGCTCGCAGCCTGCTGAAATGGCAGCCTGTCTGGCGGATTGATCAGACACTGGCCGTTACCGTCGAATGGTATCGAGCCTGGCTTGAGCATCGCCAAGTCGAAAGTCGAAGACAATTGGCTGCCTATATTGACGCAGCAGCTCAATGTGAAGCTGCGTGGCTTGACGAATGAAGGTTACTCACACCGCCATTCAGGGTGTGACCGTCGTTGAGCCAACCTTTCACGCGGATAACCGGGGCTCTTTTGCCCGATTCTACTGCGACCGCGAATTGGCATTCATCATCGGCGATCGGCGCATAGTTCAGATCAACCACTCCCGCACGTCCGCGGTCGGTGCAGTCAGGGGAATGCATTTTCAATCGCCACCACATTCCGAAATGAAATTGGTTCGTTGTCTGAGGGGCCGGGTATGGGATGTTGCCATAGATCTGCGCACTGGTTCGCCGACATTTCTTCAATGGCATGGTGAAATGCTCTCTCGCGAAGATGCTCGCATGATGATTATTCCGGAGGGCTGTGCGCATGGCTTTCAGGTCCTGGAGCCGAATACTGAACTGCTGTATCTTCACACCAACTACTATTACCCCACGGCTGAAGGTGGTTTACGCCATGATGATTCAAGATTGGCGATCAACTGGCCCTTGCCTGTAACCGATATCTCGGCGCGTGATAATGACCACCCTCTAATCAAGCCAGATTTTCGGGGACTGCAAGTATGAAATGCCGCCATTGCAGAAGACCGCTGAATCAAGTATTTCTCGATCTTGGTTTCGCTCCGCCGTCGAATGCCTACTTGACTCAAGCCGATCTGCAAGCACCCGAGGCCTGCTACCCTCTCAAACTGTTTGTTTGCGACCACTGCTGGCTTGTGCAAACGGAAGACTTCGCGCGCGCCAATGAACTTTTTTGTAATGACTATGCATACTTTTCCTCTATTTCCACTTCCTGGGTTGAGCACGCTAGACGATATGCCGAAGATATCCGCCGCCGGATAGTGCTTAGCGAGAACAGTTTCGTCATTGAAGTCGGTTCCAACGACGGCTACCTGCTGAAGAACTTCGTCGCAGACGGCATCCCGTGCATGGGCATTGAGCCCACTGCTAGCACTGCCGCTGCTGCGGAAAAGCTTGGCATCCAAGTATTGCGGGAATTTTTTGACGAGCGACTCGGAAGAAGACTCGCCGCCCAGGGTAAGCAGGCCGATCTCATTATCGGCAATAACGTCTACGCCCATGTGCCGGACATTAATGATTTTACACGTGGATTGAAAGCGATTCTCAAGAAGGGCGGCACTATCACGCTGGAATTTCCACACCTGATGCGCTTGCTTGAGCATAACCAGTTCGATACGATTTACCACGAGCATTTTTCATATCTTTCGATCTACACGGTCCAACGCATCTTCAATAGCGCCGGTTTGCGGGTTTGGGACGTCGAAGAACTGCCTACCCATGGAGGCAGCCTTCGAATCTACGGCTGCCATACTGCAGACGCTCGCGAGATTACGACTGCGGTCGCAGCCATCCAAGCAGAGGAAGCACGACTTGGCATGAGGAAGCTCGACACATATCTGGATTTCCAGGCGCGAGCGGATCTGGTCAAGGATAACTTTCGTGCCTTTCTGATTGGGCAGCAGCGTGCCGGTAAGAAAGTGGCAGCCTACGGTGCGGCAGCCAAGGGAAACACCCTGCTTAATTACGCTGGTATAGGCACGGACCTACTTCCATACGTCTGTGATGCAGCCCCAGCTAAACAGGGGAAGTTCATGCCTGGCAGCCGTATCCCTATCCTCCCGGTCTCAGCTCTGCTAGATAATCGCCCGGACTATCTGGTGATTCTGCCGTGGAACATAGCAGAGGAGGTTCTGCAGCAAAATGCCATCATTAAGAGTTGGGGTGGAATGTTTGTTGTCGCTGTTCCCTCGCTCAGAGTTCTCACTTGAATACCGATGATCGGGGCATGGCCCGATGATGCCAAAGTGCTACAGGGAAGAAATGCATAATTCTAGGTTGTTGGTCACCGCGGGCAAGTTGACAGACAGGGCTTCGGTTCTGCATTCGCTGAGGGGCAGTCGTTGAAGGTGCTTATAACAGGCGCTAGCGGATTCTTGGGTCGATTCGTTGTCAAGGCGCTTTCAAGGCAAGGGATAGAGACGATCATAGCAGGGCGACGACGCCCGCAAGGCGTAGCTGCTGAAGACTTCTTGCAGATCGACTTCCTCGGATCCCCTGACTATACGAATTTGGTCGAATCATCCAATGCAACACATCTCATCCACTTGGCTTGGTATACAGAGCACGCCAAGTACTGGACTTCCCCACTAAATTTGCGCTGGGTTGAGGCAACAGTTCGGCTTACTGAAGCATTTTGTATTTCTGGTGGTCAGAAAGTTGTCTTGGCTGGATCATGCGCCGAGTACGATTGGTCTTTTGGATATTGTAATGAAACCAAGACGCCGCTGAAGCCAGGTACGCTATACGGAGTGGCAAAGGATGCAACTCGTAGCTTGGTCGTATCACTATGTGCAGAACGCCAGGTTCCATGCGCATGGGGGCGTGTCTTCTATCCATATGGGCCAGGCGAAGACAGTCGGAGGCTTATTCCATCTTTGATGGAGGTTTATGAAGGTAAGCGCGCTCCATTTGGGGTGAACGCAATGGCGTATCGGGACTTCCTCCATATCGAGGATGCAGCTAATGCGTTCTTGACGCTACTGCAAACTGAGGCCTCAGGGGTCTTCAATATTTGCTCCGCTCAACCCGTGCAAATTGCCGAGATAATCAAGATCGTGGCCCGATCGCACCACGGAGATCCGAATCAGGTTCTTGCTTTAGCGACAGAGAGACCCGGAGAGCCTCCATTGCTTGTAGGTGATAACCTGAGACTCAAGTCTCTTGGCTGGCGTGCGCAGCACGATCTTGCGGAGTACTTGGGTCAATGAGGCGAATCCAATCGGCATGTTCTTGGAATCGGCCTCAGCTCCCGATGACTAGTACCTCCATCCGGAAAAGGTCTACGACATATCTTGAGGGACACTCAAGCGGCACATTGATCCTCAATGGAGAAAGAGTATGATTTATCCGTCCCATCTTCAGATCGAGACAGTCAACGGAATATGTGACGCCCGCTGCACAATGTGCGTCATCTTCGACGACGGCCGTCCTAAGGAAATCATGTCTCTTGATTTCTTTAAGAAGATCGCCGAACGATTTGCGCCCTACGTGGAGCATTTCAAGTTTGTGACGCTTCACGGTTGCGGAGAGCCTCTTCTCGACAAGACTATTTCGGAAAAGGTTGAGCATATGAAGAAGCTCGGATTTAAGGGCGTGGGGTTTTCTTCGAATTGTCAGAGATTGACGCAAGAGACATCACAGAAGTTACTCGATGCAGGGATGGACACACTTATTGCGTCAATCGACGGTGTCACGAGAGAGGTCCATGAAGCTATTCGAAAGAGAACCAATTTTGACACAATAGTCGCTAACGTCGAGAGGCACCTGCGTTTGCGTGACACCACGGGTGCCCCAGGGCGAGTCTTGGTCCGCTTCATCCGGCAGCAGAGCAATGCGAGCGAGTGGCTCGCATACAAGTCATTCTGGGAAGCCCGGATCGACAAGAGCAAAGGCGATGCGGTAATCAAATTCGATGTTCACAATTGTGGCTCGCGAATTCTGGACTATCAACAGATGGCGATTGACGAGGGGGATAACATCGAGCCTTGCATAGACTTATGGGAGCGAATTATCGTTTTTGCCTCAGGCGCGTACGCGTTTTGCTCCGCCGATCAGAGCGGCTACTTTGATTTAGGCAATGCTCTGGACAAGGATCCTATCGATGTATTCAACAACGAGACCTTTACGTACCACCGGAACCAGATGTTGGCAGGTCGCTGGCACGATCTCGAACACTGTCGCACTTGCACTATTCCGCTGTCGAGGCAGAACAAAGATCAGGTAGACGACCTACCTGCTTCTCCGACACGACGAATTGACCTAAAGATTGTTGCGTGACAAGGATCCTACATATAGCCCCGCATCTTGGGGGTGGTGTGGGCCAGGTCTTGGGCAACATTGCCGCCGCATCAAGAGGTTCCTCGTTCGAGAGGGAATTTATCCTCCTGGACGTCCCAGGTGATGAGTCATGCAGAAACATCGAAACGTACTCTCTTGATATTCGCTCTTTGTCCGACATCACCGAGCGTGTTAAGCGAGCCGATATCGTACAGATTGAGTGGTGGAATCATCCCAGGTTGGCAAGGCTGCTTGGCTCCTTCCCCCTTCCCCCTTGCCGACTCGCCGTCTATTCGCATATCTCAGGCTTTTACTATCCAAATCTCATTACCGGAGCAATCGTCGACTACGCTGACCGATTCGTTGTGTCCACTGGATATGCACTGAAAGCAAATCCCTTGCTGCGACGTTTAATAGCGGATGGCGCGGGCGGGAAGTTGGATGCCATACATTCATGCTCGGGCCTTGGCCGTGTTGCCAATGTTCGCAGGACCGCACACAGCGGATTTCGCGTGGGGTATCTGGGCACACTGAACTTCGCCAAGCTTCACCCCGATTTTATAAGCATGTCGGTGGCGGCGCAGATTCCTGACGTACGCTTCACTGTCTACGGACAGGGCGCAGACCGCAGCGTCATTGAAGAGCAGATTCAGCTGAACGGCGCAACTGAACGGTTCGAACTGGTGGGGTATGTTATTGACATCGCACCGGTCTTTGGCTCCATGGACGTGCTAGGCTATCCGCTCAATAAGCGCCATTACGGGACTGGCGAACAGGTGCTCATTGAATCAATGGGGGCTGGTGTTCCGGCGGTTGTCATGAACAACGGCCCGGAACTGGAAATCGTGCAAGATGGATACAACGGCATGGTGGCATCTTCGCCACAAGCCTATTCCCGTTGCCTGGAGCAATTAGCGGCAAATCCGGAATTGCTAGAGCGAATGGGGCGAAATGCCAAGGAGCACGCTATGCGACATTTCTCAATCCGCTCAACGTTGGATCGTTTCGGTAGTCTTTACGACACAATGATGGCCCACCCAAAGAAATCACGCGCCTTGCTAGGCAACCCCTTTCCTGGCGCGTCAGAAGGCCTCACTTGCTTCCTCAACTCGCTGGGTGAGCATGCCGAGCCGTATATCCAAAGCGCCTTTTCCGAGGACGACCAGACACGATTGGCCGCTGATCGGTACATTGCACAGGAAAACATTGAATATGTGGCCGATTCAAAGGGAACGCTCTTTCAGTATCAAAAGTTTTTCCCTGGGGATGCAGTACTAACGTATTGGTGCGGGCTAATTATGCAAGGAAGGGGCGAACACGGAAAGGCACTGAGGTATTTTTCCGAGGCCGAGGCCTTAGGATTCAAAACATGAATCAGCAGAGGACAAAGAATGGATGAGAAGAGAAATGACCGCTTCATCAAGAAACTTGGCGAGGACAAACGCTTACGCGAGATATCCCGGGAATGGATTGGCAAGACGGCCGACTATGAGTATGGCTACCACTTTCGCTGGATGGGGCGGCCGGTCATTCAACTTCCCCAGGATATCCTCGCTATGCAGGAGCTTATCTGGGAACTTAAACCCGATCTAATCATTGAGACTGGCATCGCGCATGGCGGTTCCTTGATCTTCTATGCCTCCATGCTTGAACTGGTCGGGGACGAAGGAAAAGTGCTCGGCCTCGATATTGATATACGCACTGCTAACTGGGCCGAAATAGTCCGCCACCCTATGGCAAGCCGAATAGTCATGATCGAAGGGTCAAGTATTGAGCCGCGCGTCGCGGAAAAGGTTAGAGCCATCGCTCAGGGCAAGAGGTGCGTCCTTGTCTGCCTTGATTCAAACCACACGCACGACCATGTTCTGAAGGAACTGAAGCTCTATGCCCCGCTTGTGACGAAAGGGAGCTATTGCGTAGTCTTCGACACGATTATAGAGGATGTCCACGGTGGGCACACCGACCGCCCTTGGGGAAAGGGCAACAATCCAAAAACGGCAGTGCATGCCTATTTGAAGACTACGAACCGATTCAGGATCGATAAGCGGATAGAAGACAAGTTGGTGCTGACCGTCTGCCCTGACGGCTACCTTAAACGGGTCAAATGAGTCTAGAGAATTGCGAAGGTGTCCGTCCCACGAATTTGTCGCTGCAGAATCAACTGGCTAGATCGAAATGGACAAGAGAATGAAGGCGATCGCCGTCAATCCGGTAGAGAGAAAGCTAGAGATGCTGTCGATGCCGAAACCAAAGATCATGCATGGCGATCAGGTTGAGCTTCGCACGATCGAGGTTGGTATTTGCGGAACCGATCGAGAGATCTGTTCCTATTCATATGGAACACCGCCCATTGGGGAAAAGACACTTGTACTGGGCCATGAAGCTCTTGGTCAGGTAACGAGTATTGGCGATTGCGTCACGGGCTTGAATGTAGGGGATTTCGTCGTACCCTCCGTTCGGCGGCCATGCCAGCATTCCGAATGCAACCCATGTGCCGAAACTCGCCAAGACTATTGTTACACAGGCAACTTTACTGAACGCGGAATCAAGGAAGCGCACGGATTCATGGCCGAGTACTTCGTAGAGGAGGAAAGATACTTGCACAAAATTCCCGAGACGCTTCGAGATGTAGCGGTCTTGGTTGAACCATTATCTATCGCAGAGAAGGCGATTTCCCAGATTTGGCAGGTACAGAAGCGGTTACCATGGGATGGACCCTCAGGCTCAAATAATGGGCAAGGCAAGAACGCAGTGGTGCTCGGTGCCGGGCCAATAGGAATTCTGGGAGCGATGGCGCTTAGAGTACGTGGCTTCCGGACTTTTTTGTATTCCAGAAGATCATCGCCTAATTACAAGGCCACTCTCTGCAATGCGTTCGGAGCGACATATGTTTCATCAACCCAGATGGCTGTCGGGGATCTTGCGGAGGAAATCGGTTCCATCGATGTGGTCTATGAGGCCATGGGTGTCGCCGAATTATCTTTTGCCGTATTGAGGGCACTGGGAGTGAATGGCGTCTTTGTCTTTACTGGAATTCCATCTCATAAGCCGGCAATTCCCATTCATGCTGATTCGATCATGCGTGACCTAGTGCTCAAAAATCAGGCGATTATCGGAACAGTGAACGCAGACCGGGACGCATTCGAAAACGCAATCGCCGATCTGCATGCTTTCAAGAGTCTCTGGCCCGATGCGATAGAACAGGTAGTTACAGGGCGCTTTCCGCTAAGCTCATACCGCGCTCTGCTACTGAACAGGTCGGTCGGCATTAAGGATGTCATAGCAATGGATGCTGCGCAATAGTGCCTCAGAAGCGTCATTCAATTCAAGCGAGAGTACCTGGTCTGATATGAGAGTCTCTACAAACATAACGCTAATAATTCCTACGTATAACCGACCTGATCTTTTGAAGAGAGCTATTTCCTATTGGAGCGCATACGGTCATCAATTGATCATTGTTGACGGCTCAGACGTACCGAATGAGGAGTGCACCAAATATGACACTGAGGATGGAATCACCTATTTCCATATGCCAGTTTCAATTGAGCAGAGAATATTGTTCGCCGCGTCGCAGGTTGCGACTGACTATGTTGCGATGATACCGGATGATGAGTTCTATTTGCCCTCCGCGCTTGAGGAAGCCAGGGACATTCTGGATTCGATGCCCGATGTAAGCTTTGTCGCGGGTGCCACAATCGCATTCAAGACAATAGATGGAAGGTTGTTCTCTAGGCATCACTATAGGACAGCCATGAAATTGCAGATCGATTCGAATTCGCCTCTTGAAAGAGTTAAGCAGC
>Ga0172380_10005587_pt1 | contig 15153 bp, 12 predicted proteins | sample Leawe162metaG_FD_119747 | JGI IMG/M metagenome (GOLD analysis project Ga0172380, IMG submission 119747) | Leachate microbial communities from a municipal landfill in Southern Ontario, Canada - Leachate well 162 metaG | ecosystem: Engineered > Solid waste > Landfill > Unclassified | place...
CATGGAAACCGCCGACATAGCCCACCAGCTGACCGACGCCAGTCGCGGCCTGCAACAGCTCTCCGGCGAGCTCGACAAGCTGGTCGGCCATTTCCGTCTGTAACCCTTTCCAGCCCCTTATCCCCAACACAGGGAGCGCAACTGCGCTCCCTGTCATATCAGCGGCAAGCTATGACGCATACTCGCAAACTCGCCTCCGCCCCGGCCTGGAAATACCCCATAATCAGGGAAATAACAGGAGGCATTATGGGCAAGCTGGTTGTGACTATGTTGCTGGGGAGTCTGCTCTGCGCCTGCAGCAGCGGGCCTGTGCGAGTGCACGGGGCCGATGTCAGTGTGGACGACACCCGGATCCGGGTCAGTGATGGCGATCGCGGAGGGTATGGCACCTTCTGTCCGCCGGGACAAGCCAAAAAAGGGCGCTGCTAGCGCCCTTTTTTGCAATCGTACATCTGCTTGTCCGCCTGTTGCAGCAGCAGATCCAGCGCAGGTGGCGAGAGCGCATCATAGTGCCCCACACCGACCGAGCAGCTCAGCCGATAGGGTTTGCCGCTCTCCCGATTGAACCCGGCCAGGGCCTCATCGAGCCGTGTCAGCACCCGTGGCACCTCTGCCGGCCCCGTGCCCGGCAACAATACCGCAAACTCATCCCCGCCCAGTCGGGCAAAGATGTCGGCATCCCGAAAGACGCCACACATCAGGCACGCCATTTGTCGCAGGGCATCGTCACCGACGTCGTGCCCCAGCCGGTCGTTGATCTCCTTGAACCGGTTGAGATCGAGAAACAACAAAGTTGCAGCTCGCCCCTGACGATGGGCGAGTTGCAGACACTTGTGTGCCAGCAGCATGAAACCGCGCCGGTTGGTGATACCGGTCAGCTCATCCATGGTAGCCAGCTGGATCGCCGCCAGTTCGCGCTCCACCATACCGGCCAGATCCGTCAGCAAGTCCCGCTGCCGTTCATCCAGCAGGCGTGGCTTGCGATCTATGATGCACAGGGTTCCCAGCTTGTACCCCTCCGCAATCTGCAGCGGGCTGCCCGCATAGAAACGTATATGGGGATCTCCGGATACCAGCGGGTTATCGGCAAAGCGCAGATCCCGGGTCGCATCTTCCACCACGAAGAGACCATCGCCAAGAATGGCATGACCGCAGAAGGAGATGTCCCGCGGCGTCTCCAGCACGGGCAAACCGCAGCAGGATTTGAACCACTGCCGATCCTTATCCACCAGCGATACCAGCGAAATGGGCACATCGAACATGTTGCGGGCCATGCGGGTGATCCGGTCGAATCTTTCTTCGGCAGAGGTATCCAGAATGGTGATGCGGCGCAGCGCATCGAGGCGCAGGTGCTCGTTGTCAGGGGTGGCCGGTGTTTGCATGGCGGACTCCAGCAAGTGATATGGAAGTCATTAGCATAGCAACCGGCTCCGAACAAATCTCAGCTATATACAAAAAGCCGCTCGAGTGAGCGGCTTTTTCAATGTTGGCTGCGAGAAGAGGGTTATTTCTTCTTCTTGGCCTTGGCGTTCGGCAGGTCGGTGATGGAGCCTTCGAACACTTCGGCAGCCAGACCCACGGACTCGTGCAGAGTCGGGTGAGCGTGTATGGTCAGCGCGATATCTTCGGCGTCGGCACCCATTTCGATGGCCAGACCGATTTCACCCAGCAGTTCACCACCGTTGGTACCCACGATGGCACCACCGATGACGCGGCCGCTCTCCTTGTCGAAGATCAGCTTGGTCATGCCGTCGGAGCAATCAGAGGCGATGGCACGGCCGGAAGCTGCCCACGGGAAGGTGGCAACTTCGAAGTTCAGCCCTTGTTGCTTGGCTTCCTTCTCGGTCAGGCCAACCCAGGCCATCTCCGGCTCGGTATAGGCGATGGACGGGATCACTTTCGGGTCGAAGTAGTGCTTCTTGCCGGCGATCACTTCGGCCGCGACGTGGCCTTCGTGGACACCCTTGTGGGCCAGCATAGGCTGACCGACTATGTCACCGATGGCGTGGATGTGGGCCACGTTGGTACGCAGCTGCTTGTCCACTTCGATGAAACCGCGCTCGGTCACGGCAACGCCGGCCTTCTCGGCATCCATCAGCTTGCCGTTCGGCACACGACCTACCGCCACCAGCACGTTGTCGTAACGTACCGGCTCGGCCGGGGCGTGCTTGCCTTCGTAGGAGACGTACAGGCCGTCTGCACGGGCTTCAACTGCGGTGACCTTGGTCTCCAGCATGATGTTGAATTTCTTGGCAACGCGCTTGGTGTAGATCTTGACGATGTCTTTGTCGGCAGCCGGTACCAGCTGGTCGGCAAATTCCACCACGTCGATCTCGGAACCCAGGGAGGAGTACACAGTACCCATCTCCAGACCTATGATGCCACCACCGATCACCAGCAGCTTGCCCGGTACGGAAGTCAGTTCCAGCGCATCGGTTGAATCCCATACGCGCGGGTCATCATGGGGGATGAAGGGCAGTTTCACCGGACGGGAGCCGGCCGCTATGATGGCGTTGTCGAAGGTCACGGTCGTCTTGCCGTCTTCCCCGGTCACTTCGAGCGTGTTCGGGCCGGTAAATTTACCAAAGCCGTTAACAACCTGAACCTTGCGCATCTTGGCCATGCCGGCCAGACCGCCGGTCAGCTGGTTGATGACCTTCTCTTTCCACAGGCGCACCTTGTCGATGTCGGTCTGCGGGGCACCGAAGATGATGCCGTGTTCGGACAGCGCCTTGGCTTCTTCAATGACTTTGGCGACGTGCAGCAGTGCCTTGGACGGGATACAACCCACGTTCAGGCAGACGCCACCCAGGGTGGAGTAACGCTCGACGATAATGGTATCCAGACCCAGATCGGCGGCACGGAAAGCAGCGGAATAACCGGCAGGGCCAGCACCCAGTACTACGACCTGAGTTTTGATTTCTTTACTCATCATGACCTCTTTGTCGTTCTTATATATCCCCGGACGGCGCAGTCTTATGCCAACTCAATGCCAAACAAGGCGGCTGCAACCGTGAAAAAACGGGGCAAGTTTACAATCCTGTTAATGAAATGAGAAGTAAAAAGGGCAGGCTCTGGGCCCGCCCTCTCACTTACAGGACCAGTCGACGAATGTCGGACAGCACGCCACTCATGGTGGTGATGAAGCGGGCTCCATCGGCACCATCGATGACGCGGTGGTCATAGCTCAGGGCCAGCGGCAGCATCAGGCGCGGCACGAACTCCTTGCCATTCCACTTCGGCTTCATCTCGGACTTGGATACGCCCAGGATGGCCACTTCCGGCGCGTTGACGATCGGGGTAAAGCTGGTACCGCCGATGCCACCCAGGCTGGAGATGGTGAAGCAACCGCCCTGCATGTCGGCAGCGGTCAGCTTGCCGGCACGGGCCTTCTTGGAGATCTCGGCCAGATCGCGAGACAGCTCGTAGATGCCCTTCTTGTTGACGTCACGCACCACAGGCACCACCAGGCCCCCCGGGGTGTCTACCGCCACACCGATATGGATGTACTTCTTCATGATCAGCTTGCTGCCGTCTTCGGACAGGGCGCTGCAGAAGCGTGGGTGTGCTTCCAGGGCCTTGGCGGCGGCTTTCAGGATGAACACCAGCGGGGTGATCTTCACATCCAGCTTCTGCTTCTCGGCCAGCAGGTTCTGCTCTTTGCGGAACGCTTCCAGATCCGTGGTATCGGCTTCGTCGAACTGGGTAACGTGCGGGATCATGGCCCAGTTGCGATGCAGGGCAGGACCGGAGATCTTCTGGATCCGGGTCAGTTCCAGCTCTTCGACCGGGCCGAACTTGCTGAAGTCAACCTTGGGCCACGGCAGGACACTCATGCCGTTGCCAGTACCTTGACCTGCAGCCGGGGCGGACTCGGCGCGCTTGACCGCATCCTTCACATAGGCCTGCACGTCTTCTTTGACGATGCGACCCTTGCGACCTGAGGCTTTCACCTTGGCCAGGTTGATACCGAACTCACGGGCCAGGCGACGTACGGCCGGGGCGGCGTGTACGTAGGCGTCGTTGGCAACGAAGTCGGAGGAGGCTGCAGCCTGGGCAACCGGAGCCGGAGCCGGAGCCGCGGCAACAGGTGCAGCAGCGACCGGGGCGGCGGCCTGAGCAACCGGAGCGGCAGCGGCCGGAGCAGCACCAGCCACTTCGAATACCATGATCAGGGAACCGGTGGAGACCTTGTCACCCGCCTTCACCTTGATCTCTTTGACGATGCCGGCGAACGGTGCTGGCACTTCCATGGAGGCCTTGTCACCTTCCACCGCGATCAGGGACTGGTCGGCGTCGACCTTGTCACCCACGGCGACCATGATTTCGGTCACTTCGACTTCGTCACCGCCGATGTCGGGTACATTGACTTCTTTGGCGGCGGCAACGGCAGGTGCAGCAGCCACGGGAGCGGCAGCCTGAACCGGCGCGGCAACGGCGGCAGGAGCGGCACCGGCCACTTCAAATACCATCACCAGGGAACCGGTCGCAACCTTGGCGCCGGTGGCAACCTTGATCTCGACCACGCGGCCCGCGAACGGCGCCGGTACTTCCATGGAGGCCTTGTCACCTTCCACGGCGATGATGGACTGGTCGGCTTCAACCATGTCGCCCACGGCAACCATGATCTCGGTCACATCCACTTCGTCGTCACCTATGTCAGGGACATGGACGTCTTTGCGAGCGGCGGCCACAGGGGCGGCCGGAGCAGCGGCAACCGGGGCGGCAGCCTGAACCGGCGCCGGCGCGGCAGCGCCTTCCGCTTCGAAGATCATAATCTGGGAACCGGTGGCAACCTTGTCGCCCACCTTGATCAGGATCTCTTTGACGATACCGGCAGCCGGAGCCGGTACTTCCATGGAGGCTTTGTCACCTTCCACGGCAATCAGGGACTGGTCGAGTTCGACCTTGTCACCCACGGCCACCATGATCTCGGTGACTTCAACTTCATCGGCGCCGATATCCGGAACCATAATCTGTTTGGACATAGTGCTTTATCCTCTTACGCGTCTGTCGCGTTAACCTTTGCAAGGCAGTGCCGGGCAATGTGTCCCGGCACTGCACTCGATCCTCTTACGCGTACAGCGGGTTGACCTTGTCGGCATCGATGCCGTACTTGGTGATGGCATCGGCTACAACCTGCTTGTCGATCTCGCCGCGCTTGGCCAGTTCGGTCAGGGCAGCAACCACCACGTAGAATTCGTTCACTTCGAAGTGACGACGCAGGTTGGCACGGCTGTCGGAACGGCCGTAACCGTCGGTACCCAGCACGCGGTAGTTCTCGGTCGGTACGAAGGCACGCACCTGATCGGCGAAGGACTTCATGTAGTCGGTCGCGGCTATGGTGGCGTCGGAGCCCAGTACTGTGGCGATGTAAGGCACGCGAGCCTCAGCAGTCGGGTGCAGCATGTTCCAGCGATCCACGTCCTGACCGTCACGGGCCAGTTCGTTGAAGGAGGTGACGCTGAACACGTCGGAACCCACACCGTATTCGCTGGCCAGGATCTGGGCGGCGGTGCGCACATGACCCAGGATGGAACCACAACCCAGCAGCTGTACCTTGGCCTTGTTGCCGGCCACGGTTTCCAGCTTGTAGATACCCTTGCGGATACCTTCCTCGGCGCCTTGCGGCATAGCCGGCATGGCGTAGTTCTCGTTCAGGGTAGTGATGTAATAGAAGACGTTCTCCGGCTTCTCACCGTACATGCGACGCAGACCGTCCTGCACGATCACTGCCACTTCATAGGCATAGGACGGGTCATAGGAGACGCAGTTCGGGATGGTGTTCGCCAGGATATGGCTGTGACCATCTTCGTGCTGCAGACCTTCGCCGTTCAGGGTGGTACGACCCGAGGTCGCGCCCAGCAGGAAGCCACGGGCTTGCTGGTCACCGGCTGCCCACGCCATGTCGCCGACTCGCTGGAAGCCGAACATGGAGTAGTAGATGTAGAACGGGATCATCGGGCAGTCGTTGGTGCTGTAAGAGGTCGCAGCAGCCAGCCAGGAGGACATGGCACCCAGCTCGTTGATACCGTCTTGCAGAACCTGACCCTGCTTGTCTTCCTTGTAGTAGGAGACGATGTCGCGGTCTTGCGGGGTGTACTGCTGACCGTGCGGGCTGTAGATGCCGATCTGGCGGAACAGGCCTTCCATACCGAAGGTACGGGCTTCGTCAGCCAGGATCGGTACTATGCGCTTGCCGATGGACTTGTCTTTCAGCAGCACATTCAGGGAACGCACGAACGCCATTGTGGTGGAGATCTCGCGAGCCTGCTCGCCCAGCAGGGGACCAAAGGTCTCCAGCGCCGGGATTTCCAGCTGAGTGGTGGTCTCACGCAGACGGGTCGGTACATAGCCTTTGAGCGCGGCACGACGGGCGTGCAGATACTTGTGCTCTTCGGTACCCTCTTCGATCTTCAGGTACGGCAGCGCTTCCAGCTGCTCGTCGGTGACCGGCAGGTTGAAACGATCGCGCAGGTGACGCACCGAGCCCAGATCCATCTTCTTGACCTGGTGAGCGATGTTCTTGCCTTCGGCCGCTTCGCCCATGCCGTAACCCTTGATGGTCTTGGCCAGGATGACAGTCGGCTTGCCCTTGGTCGCTGCGGCTTTGGAGAAGGCGGCGAACAGTTTACGGGGGTCGTGACCACCGCGGTTCAGGGCGAAGATCTCCTCGTCGGTCATGTCTTTGACCAGCGCGGCGGTTTCCGGGTAACGGTTGAAGAAGTGCTCACGCACGTAGCCGCCATCGCGGGACTTCATGGTCTGATAGTCGCCGTCCACGGTTTCGTTCATCAGCTGGATCAGCTTGCCGGAAGTGTCTTTCTTCAGCAGCTCATCCCACTTGCGACCCCAGATAACCTTGGTGACATCCCAGCCGGCGCCTGCAAACAGACCTTCCAGCTCGTTGATGACCTTGCCGTTACCCACGACCGGACCGTCCAGACGCTGCAGGTTGCAGTTGACCACGAACACCAGGTTGTCGAGCTTTTCACGCACGGCAACGGTCAGGGCGCCCTTGGCTTCCGGCTCGTCCATCTCGCCGTCACCCAGGAAGGCGTAAACGGTCTGCTCGGAACAATCCTTGATGCCACGGTCGGTCAGGTACTTCAGGAAGCGAGCCTGATAGATGGCGGCGATGGGGCCCAGACCCATGGAGACGGTCGGGAACTGCCAGAAGTCCGGCATCAGTTTCGGGTGCGGATAGGAAGGGATACCCTTGCCGTCCACTTCCTGACGGAAGTTGTCCAGCTGATCTGCGGTCAGACGACCTTCAGCGAACGCACGGGCATAGATGCCCGGAGAGATGTGACCCTGGAAGTAGACCAGATCACCACCGTCCTTCTCGCTGCGAGCGCGGAAGAAGTGGTTGTAGCAGACTTCGTAGATGGTCGCGGAAGAAGCGAAGGAAGACATGTGACCGCCGAGGTCCAGGTCTTTCTTGGAGGCGCGCAGCACTATCATCATGGCGTTCCAGCGGATGATGGCGCGGATGCGACGTTCCATCTCCAGATCGCCCGGGTAAGCCGGTTCGTCACTGGACGGGATGGTGTTGATGTAGTCGCGATTCGCCTTGGCAGCCACGTCCACGCCGCTTACGCGGGCTTTTTCGGCAAGCTGTTCAAGAATGAACTGAGCGCGTTGTGGACCCTCTTCACGCAGCAGGGATTCCAGAGAGGCAAGCCACTCCAGCGTTTCTATCGGGTCCACATCGTTCTTCAGGATATCAGACATGGCTGGTTCCTATTGTTATTGCACGGCGGTTAAGATGCGCAAGAATTCGACAATAAAGCCTTGTGGGATTAGTTTTCCTGCTGACGGATCCGACGCATGGATCGCTGGATCCGGCTGTCTTCCCTCTGCATATCCAACAAGGTGTCCTCGATAAAGGCCAGGTGCTCATGACAAGCAGCCCTGGCCCGCTCCGGAGCCCCCGACAGGATAGCCTCGATCAGATGCGCACGATGACGACGGATCTTGGCTACCACTCCCGGACGGCGATTCAAAATTTCGTTATTGCGTAAAATGTTCTGCTCGAGCATGGGGCCCATGGCCCGCAACAGGTGCAGCAGCACCACGTTGTGGGACGCCTCGGCCACCGCCAGATAGAACTGGGTCACGGCGGCGGATTCGGTGACCAGCGAACCTTGCTGGCCGGCTTCCTCGATGGCGGACTGCGCCTGACGAATACGCTCGGCATCGGCTTCCGTCCCCCGCAACGCAGCATAGTAGGCACAGATGCCTTCCAGCGCGTGACGAAACTCCAGCAGGTCATACTGGGCTTCGGGGTGGGTGCTGAGCAGCTCGAACAGGGGATCTGCGATCCCCTTGCTCAAGGCATTTTGTACGTAAGTGCCACCGCCCTGACGGCGATACAAGAGTCCTCTGGCTTCCAGGCGCTGGATGGCTTCGCGCAGGGAGGGGCGCGATACCTGAAACTGGATGGCGAGTTCCCGCTCGGGCGGCAACTTCTGGCCCGGCTGCAAACTGCCTTCCAGAATCATGCTTTCCAGTTCGGCGACAATGGCGTCGGCCAGCTTGGGTTGAGTTATCTTGAGATAGGGCATGAGGCTACTTTGTTAAATTGGTATTACCAATTTCATGAATGGGGCGAAAATTAGCAGAGGAGTTGGGAAAAGTCCACCCAAAAGATGATCTGAATCAAGGTTCAGCCTTGCCACTAAAGGGGTAAAGAGAGGGATTTATGATTTAGCTCATAGAAATTGGTCTGACCAATATTTTTGAGCTAGCTCACAGGCAACATTTGATCAACAGCAGGAAAAAATGGCCTACCACAAAGGCAAGCCATTGATTTTAAAAACACTAACTTATCTTTAGAATATTTACTTAAAGTTGAGCATTCCGCGATATCGCTGCCATTCGAAACTATCACCTGGATCCGTCTTGCGCCCTGGCGCTATATCACAATGGCCGACAATTCGTTGCGCCGTAATGGCAGGGTAATGGCTGGATATGGTTCGGTTGAGCCCCGCCAGCACCTCATATTGCGCATCGCTGTAGGGCAGCTCATCGGTCCCTTCCAGCTCGATGCCGATGGAAAAATCATTGCAGGCCTCCCTCCCCTCCCAGCTCGATATCCCGGCATGCCAGGCACGTGCGCCAAACGGCACGTATTGCACCAGCTCGCCGTCCCGCCGGATCAGACAGTGGGCCGAAACCCGTAGCTGATGAATACCGGCGAAATAAGGGTGCGCCTCGGGGTCCAGCCGGCCCATGAAGAGATCGTCGATCCAGGGCCCGCCAAACTCCCCTGGCGGCAGGCTGATGCCGTGTACCACCAGCAGGGAGATATCGTCCAAGCTGGCCCGCTCGTTGTGGTGCGGTGACGGCACCTTGCGGGCCTGCTCACACCAACCATCTGAATCTATGGAAAAAACTGTTTTAGGCTGGGTCATCATCTACTCGATCTGCAATGGAATGACGCATGTGATAAAGCCGGATGGGCAACAAAGCGATCCGCCTCTCAGGCTCATCGCAATCGTCTCAATCCACCCAGGCAACTGTGCTAGGCTGGACCATCTTCTGCTCAACTCTGGAAAGGATATGCACCCGATGGCGCGCCGCTTCTGGTTGCTGGCCTGGCTCTCTCTGATGGGGCTGCTGACCCTCTATTTTCACGCCCGCTCGCAACCCACAGTCACCGCAAGCGGCGAACTGCTGCTCAAGGCCGATGCCAGCGGCCACTATCGACTGGAGGGTGCCATCAACGGCCAACCGGTGCAACTGCTGCTGGATACGGGGGCAACCCGGGTCACTGTGCCACGTCAGGTGGCCGAGCGCATCGGGCTGAGTCCCAACGGCAACAGCCTGGTCAACACGGCAGCAGGCACGATTCAGGTGCAGACCGGCCAGATTGAAACGCTGGCGATGGGTCCGCTGACCTTGTACGATTTGCCCATCTATATCAATCCGGCGGCCGACGGGGACGAGATCCTGGTGGGCATGAATGCCCTGGGCCGGCTGGAATTGCGCCAGAAAGACAGACAGTTGCTTCTCAGCCCCTTGCAGGAATAACAGGCATGTTACAACAGGACATCCGCCGCGCCGTGCGCGCCGCACTACTCGAAGACTTGGGTCAAGCCCTCACCACGCTGGACCAACCGGATGCCAGCGCCGATATCACGGCCCAGCTGATCCCGGCGGATCGTCTGGCCAGTGCCCGGATCATCACCCGCGAGGCTGGCGTATTCTGTGGCCAACCCTGGGTGGATGAGGTGTTCGTCCAGCTCGGTGGCGAGGTAAAAGTGGAGTGGTTGGTACAGGATGGCGAACTGCTCACCCCCAATCAGGAGCTGTTCCGCCTGCATGGTCCGGCCCGCGTGCTGCTGACCGGCGAGCGCAACGCACTGAACTTCGTACAGACTCTCTCTGGCGTCGCCACCCTCACCGCCCGCTACGTGGCCGAACTGGCGGGCACCGACTGCCGCCTGCTCGATACCCGCAAAACCCTGCCGGGGCTGCGCACCGCCCAGAAATATGCCGTGACCTGCGGCGGTGGCAAGAACCACAGAATCGGCCTGTTCGACGCCTACCTCATCAAGGAGAACCATATCCTCGCCTGCGGCGGCATCAGCGAGGCCATCAGCGAAGCGCGCCGCCTCAATCCGGGCAAACCGGTCGAGGTGGAGGTTGAATCTCTGGCCGAGCTGGAACAGGCGCTGCTGGCCGGCGCCGACATAGTGATGCTGGACAACTTCGATGTGCCCATGATGCGCGACGCCGTGGCCCTCAATCAGGGTCGTGCCAAGCTGGAGGTCTCCGGCAATGTCACCCTGGACACGCTGGCGGATTATGCCGCCACCGGCGTCGATTTTATCTCGGTCGGCGCTCTGACCAAGCATGTGCGGGCACTGGATCTCTCGATGCGCTTTGTCTAGTCGGGGAGGCGCCACAATCGCAGGATGACGCCGGTGACATATAACAAGATGAAGGACTTGCAAAAGGCGCCACGGGCGCCTTTTCTTTATGCAGGATCCCTCAGCAAAGGAGTGTGATGATGGACCCAGCCCCGCCAGTCAAAAAGAGTCGATAGAGACTCTTTGTCTATGATTTATATCAAGTTATCTGTAAATGATAGAAAAGTGGTTAACAAAGGCCACAACCTCTGTTGCCAAGCCGGACAGCTCGGATAAGATATTGACGTGTGGATAGTTTTCCACCGGCACTTCCCAGGAACCAAGGACAAAAGGATATTTGAAATGAAGAAACAATCAGGCTTCACCCTTATCGAACTGATGATCGTGGTCGCGATCGTCGCCATCTTGGCGGCCATTGCACTGCCGGCGTATCAGAACTACACCAAAAAAGCGAAAATGACTGAGGTTGCATCTGCGACGGGTAAGTACAAAACCTCCATTGAGGTGTGTGTACAGACTAAAGGTACTGCATGTGTCCTTGCTGATATTCAAAGTGGGGCTGTCGCACAAGGGAACATTACAACCACAGTTGCAGGCGGCGGTACTAACGCCTGGACAGTTACATCCGCGCCAACAGCCAGCGCGGCAGCAGGTGTTTTAGCCCCCCTAGTTGTTGGTGATACTGTGGTTTTAACCAGTTCAGCACCGTCAAATACGGACCCATTAACGTGGACCATGGCTTGCGCTGCTGGCGCTGTCGACTATTGCCCGGCTAAATAATGACCTCTAGCCCCAATAGCGGCCTGGCGTTAAGCCTGGCCGCTTCTTCCCTGCTCAGTGAGTCCGACTCACAGCGCTACCTGAGCCAAGCCAAGGCCCAGCGCAAACCCTTTGTGACCTTTCTGATAGAGAACGAGATCCTCGACAGCAAGGCGCTGGCGGATTTCTGCGAGCTGGAATATGGGGTACCTCTGCTGGATCTTGCCGCCTTTGACCTGGCCGAGATCCCGCAGAAATACCTCAATCAGAAGCTGATTGAGAAACACCATGTACTGCCCATCTACACCCAGGGCCATACCCTCTATATCGCCATGTCGGATCCGACCAACGTCTCGGCGCTGGAGGATTTCGGCTTCAGCTTCGGGCTGCATACCGAGGCGCTGCTGGTCGAAGAGAACAAGCTGACGACCGCCATCGGCAAGCTGCTGGAGAGCGATCAGGATGCCCTCGGCATGGAGGACATCGACGAATCCGAGATCTCCGAGCTAGAAGTCTCGGACGAAAACTCACGACTCGATGAGAGCGTCAACACCGCCGATGACGACGCCCCCATCGTCAAATACATCAACAAAATCATGATGGATGCCATCAAACGTGGTGCATCCGACCTGCACTTCGAACCCTATGAGACCAAATACCGCATCCGCTTTCGGATCGACGGCATATTGCACGAAATCGCGACACCACCGGTCAATCTGGCCAACCGCTTCTCCGCCCGCCTCAAAGTCATGGCGCGCCTCGACATCGCCGAACGGCGGCTGCCGCAGGATGGCCGCATCAAGCTGAAGCTGTCCCGCAACAAGTCCATGGACATGCGGGTCAACACCCTGCCCACCATGTGGGGAGAGAAGATAGTCATCCGCTTGCTGGACTCCTCGGCGGCGCGGCTCAACATAGAGCAGCTCGGCTTCGACGACCGGCAGAAGGCCCAATATCTGCGTGCCCTCTCCAAGCCGCAGGGGATGATCTTGGTGACAGGCCCCACCGGCTCGGGCAAGACGGTCTCTCTCTATACCGGTCTCAATATTCTCAACACCACGGAGGTGAACATCTCCACCGCCGAAGATCCGGTGGAGATCAACCTGCCCGGCGTCAATCAGGTACAGGTCAACCCCAAGGCGGGGCTGACCTTCGCCAGTGCCCTGCGCTCCTTTCTTCGCCAGGATCCCGACGTGGTCATGGTGGGGGAGATCCGGGATCTGGAAACAGCCGAGATCGCCATCAAGGCCGCTCAGACAGGCCATCTGGTGCTCTCCACCCTGCACACCAACTCGGCCGCCGAAACCCTGACCCGCATGATGAACATGGGGGTGCCCGCCTTCAACATCGCCTCCTCGGTGACCCTGATCATGGCCCAGCGGCTCGCCCGCAAGCTGTGCGATCACTGCAAGGCACCCGAGGTGGTACCCGAAGCCGAGCTGCTGGAGCTGGGATTCACCCAGCAGCAGCTGGCCGCCGGACTCCGCCTGTTCAAACCCGTGGGGTGCAAGGATTGCTCTGGCGGCTACAAAGGGCGGGTCGGTATCTACGAAATCATGCTAATGTCTGAAAACATTGCAAAATTGATCATGCAAGGTGCCAACTCTCTACAAATTGCGGCCATTGCTCAAAAAGAAGGGATGCGCACTCTGCGTATATCCGGTCTTGAGAAGGCTCGTCTTGGAGTGACCAGCCTGGCAGAAATCAATCGGGTGACCACCAACTGACAGTGCATATCGATCGAGCTGATTCATCCAGGTGTCGCCAAGCCGGCGCCCCTGAGGATTTCCATCAGGCCAAGGCAACCCGCATAGCAAGGTATTGAGCGGGATACCAGAGCCCAATTGCAGGACGCAGTGATGGCAACGCTAACGCAGAAACAGAATGCCCCCAAGAAAGTCTTCGCCTTCCGCTGGAGCGGAGTGAACCGCAAGGGTCAGAAGGTCTCCGGTGAATTGCAGGCCGACAGTATCAACACGGTCAAGGCTGAACTGCGCAAGCAGGGTGTCAACGTCACCAAGGTGAGCAAGAAGAGCCAGGGGTTATTCTCCAAGGGCGGCGCCAAGATCAAGCCGATGGATATTGCCATCGTCTCCCGTCAAATCACCACCATGCTCTCCGCTGGCGTCCCCCTGGTGCAGAGCCTGCAAATCATAGCCCGCAGTCACGAAAAAGCCGCGATGCGTGAACTCATGGGGCAAATTGCCGCCGACGTGGAAACTGGCACCCCCATGTCCGAGGCGCTGCGCCGCCATCCCCGCCACTTTGATGCGCTCTATTGTGATCTGGTTGAGGCGGGGGAGCAATCCGGTGCGCTGGAGACCATCTATGACCGCATCGCCACCTATCGGGAAAAGTCGGAAGCGCTCAAGTCCAAGATCAAGAAGGCGATGTTCTATCCGGCCATGGTCATCCTGGTCGCCATCGTCGTCACCTCCATACTGCTGCTGTTCGTCATCCCGCAGTTTGAGGACATCTTCAAGAGCTTCGGCGCCGAGCTGCCCATCTTCACCCAGTTTGTCATCGGCATCTCCCGCTTCATGCAGCATTGGTGGTATGTCATCTTTGGCGGCACCGCATTCGCCATTTTCCTCTATGTACGGGCATGGCGCGCCTCCCAGAAGGTCAAAGACAACACCGACAAGTTCATCCTCACCATACCAGTGGTCGGCATGATACTGCACAAGGCGGCCATGGCCCGCTTCGCCCGTACCCTCTCCACCACCTTCTCCGCCGGTATCCCACTGGTCGATGCGCTGATCTCGGCCGCCGGTGCCTCCGGCAACTATGTCTATCGCACCGCCGTCATGGCCATTCGCAACGAGGTGGTCGCCGGCATGCAGATCAACGTGGCCATGCGCACTGTGGACCTCTTCCCCGACATGGTGATCCAGATGGTGATGATCGGCGAGGAGTCAGGCGCCATCGATGATATGCTCTCCAAGGTCGCGACCATCTTCGAACAGGAGGTGGACGATCTGGTCGACGGCCTCACCAGCTTGCTCGAGCCTCTCATCATGGTGGTGCTGGGGGTGCTGGTTGGCGGCATGGTCGTGGCCATGTATTTACCCATCTTCAAGCTGGGTGACGTAGTAGGCTGATTCATGAGGGTATGCGCTCACAACGCATGCCCTTCCCTCCATTTCATGACAGACGGTTGGTTATGGCACTTCTCCTCGAGCTGGCACACGGCTTGCCCTGGCTCTATTTCTCGCTGGTATTTCTCTTTTCCCTGATGATCGGCAGTTTTCTCAACGTGGTGATCCATCGCCTGCCCATTATGCTGGAACGGGAGTGGCAGGCCGAATATCGCAGCTACTTCAACCCTGATGACGAGGGGGTCGACGAGCCGCCCTACAACCTGATGGTACCGCGATCCTGCTGCCCCCACTGCAATCACCCCATCACGGCACTGGAAAACATCCCCCTGCTGAGCTGGCTCTGGCTCAGGGGTCGCTGCCGAGGCTGCCAGGCTCCCATATCGGCCCGCTATCCGCTGGTCGAGCTGCTGACGGCG
>Ga0172380_10005588_pt1 | contig 15150 bp, 11 predicted proteins | sample Leawe162metaG_FD_119747 | JGI IMG/M metagenome (GOLD analysis project Ga0172380, IMG submission 119747) | Leachate microbial communities from a municipal landfill in Southern Ontario, Canada - Leachate well 162 metaG | ecosystem: Engineered > Solid waste > Landfill > Unclassified | place...
CCGGATCAAAAATAAGATAACTAACAATTTCCTCTGGTACTTTCATAACCCATTTAGTTTGAGCACCTTCAGGGAGAGAAGGAATTTGAGCTAAAGCATCAGATGCTAACAAAAAAGAAAACACAAATAAAGCTGATAAATATTTTTGTTTCATCCTTTCCTCATAATACCCATGCATATTTTATTTTACTGCCGTATAACGACGTTGCTGCTAAGGCGCAGCCCAAAACAAGAATGCTGCTTAGGAAACAACTGCCGATGATTTAGCAAAACGTGTGTATCTTTTCTCGAACACACGTTTTGCAAGTTTATTAATTAGAACTACTACCTCGAACAAGTTAGCCGAAACGGAACGACTAACACTAAAACTTGTAAAATGCCAAATGCGAAAACGGCGTCGCCTTGAGGCACTTGTTAGGCAAACTCTTGAATTATTTGGAAATATTACGGTTCAACACCAAGGATTAAAAGTGGAACTGGCGGACTATTGCGGCCTTGACGCATCACATTGTAAACTTCTCCCTCAAAGTAAGCTACACCAGATGACATTTGAGATTGCATATTTTTAGTGGCAAGTATTTCTATTCCTAAATTTATTTTTCCACCGGAATAAAACAGCATATGTTTAACAAACAAATCATATGCAACAAAAGAATACTTACCAAATTGAACTTCAACAGCAATTTTATCTTTTACAAAATCTGTTTGATTGTATGAAAATATTGGATTGCTTTCCCCGTGTTTTTGGAGGAATTCTTTCTGCTCCTTTGAAGACATTAATAAACTCTTTTCCATCAATTCACGATTAAGAGTTATATAATAACTGTAACGGCTTTCGCCCCAGCCTTTTTGCGAAAGCTTCTCATCTAAGACTTTGTTTAATTCAATGGGGCTAAATAAACTATTCCCCATTTTAGTTTTTTCGCTGCTAATTTTAGTCTTAAAATCATCGGCGTTAATACTTTTAATAACATCTGTTATTTCTTTGTAGAGTTTCTTGTGATGAACAATTAAATATTCTTCACCATTCAAATGTGAGTATTTTTGAGCAATTTTCATTTATTGTTCTCGTTGAATTTAAGACTTAACCATTCTTGTGGATGTATAGCAACTTTATCATTAGGAGAGGGCTTGTGTATTGGTTGAGTGATTGGACGCGTCTTGAGTTTACCTTTGAATAATTTATCTATTCTTTGTTTCGTGATATCAACATATTTTTTTTCTTTTTCAATGCCTATGACATTTCTATTGTTTTTTATAGATGCGATCATTGTGGAGCCAACTCCCGCAAAAGGATCAAGCACCCAACTTCTTTCATTAGTCAATGCAAGGACACAACGTTCTACAAGTTCAATCGGATATTGACACGGATGTTCTGTCTTTTCAGGATGATTTGATTTTACGTTTGGGATATCCCACAATTCATTCTCCCAATCTTTTATCAAAATTTCCCAAACGTCAGCTGGATTTTTACCTTTTGGATTGCCAGATAACTCGCCCTTTTTCGGACCTTTAAAATGCCGTTTACCCGGGTATTTTGATGGTACTCGAACATCATCTAAATTAAATATATAATCGTTTGTTTTGGAAAACCAAAGAATAGTCTCGTATCTTCCCGAAAACCGATTTGATGCGTGCAAACCGTGTCCAAAATGCCATACAATTCTATTCCTAAGTTTAAGATTATGTTTTTTAAATATAGGATAATAGAAAATATCAAGAGGAAATATTTCACCTTTTTCGACATAATTTCCAACTTGCCAACAAATATTCCCTTTAGACGATGTAACACGAATTAATTCTTCGATAACTTTTTCTTGATCTTTAAGATAAGACTCTATAGATGTTTTTGTTTCATATTCCTTTCCAACATTATATGGTGGCGATGTTATGACAAGGTCAAATTTACCATCCTCAATTTTATTGAGGTTTTGTAATGTATCGCCAAGAATAATTTTATAATCAGCCTTAAAAGGCTTTTCGGGAAATTCAAATGTCATATCCTTTACTTTCATCATAATTTCATCTTTTTGTTGCTAATATAACCAAATCAATTTATTGTTTCACCAACTGAATGAATTTTGTTTGCCTAACGGCGTTGCCGATAAGCGGCGCCCCAGAACTGGAGTGCTACTTAACAACAACTACTTTCATTTATTATTAATATTTTTTCGAACAACCTACACTAAAAAGTTACTTTTCTTTGTCAACCAAACAAGATAATTAGAATATTGCCGCACTGAAGAACGGCGTCCGCCTTGATTGGCGGGTTATATGCCGTTTGTTTCTGTTATTCTAAGTTTATATTTATTAATAAAAGATTTTCTCTCTGCATCATTCACAAACTTATAAATTGAAGTGAAACAACCAATTTCTTTTTTGTCTTGCTCGTTTAGAAAATCAGAAAGAGTTGATTCGTCTATGATTACAAACAATCCATCTTCATTTTCGGCAGAATAGATTACGCCACCTTCAAGAGTTGCAACCATTATTTTGTTATGCAAATCCATTTCATCGACATCACAAACTCTATGATAACCTTTTTCATTTTCTTTCATTTGCTCATATGCTGAATTACTGAGTTTAAGACCGCAATATCGAGCCCAAAGAAACATATAATATTCTCTCATTTGCCAATTCAACTCAAGCTTCATTAACTGTTCGAAAAAATCTTTATAAGTAATTATTTGAAAATGATGGGTCTGTTCATTTTTTAGCATCAGTTTATATTCTTCAGCGTTTTTTATTGCTTCATCGTCTTTATGATGACAGAATAAAGCTAAATACCCAAAGTCATATTGTTTATCTTGCTTAAAACTCTCCGCTATTAATTGATTGCGGAACAGTTGATTGAATTTAGAACACGTTAATTCTTCATAGTGTTTAGCCCAAATATTAGATTGCTGAAAAATTTCTTCATATGCTTTTTTTCTATACGGAGTTGGCGAAAAAGAATCGGTATACTTGCACTCAAATCCAATAATTCCTTTTTTGCATCCATCGTTAACATCGAACGCAATATCAAAAGCTGAATTATCATATTTATTTTTAGCGTTTGCGTGTTCAAAAAACACTTCATTTACTGCCGTGATTTCTGGATAATATTTCCGAAGAAAGTTTAATGCAAGTTTCTTATCAATATATAGTGGGGCAAAGAAATTAAAGCAAAGAGGCTGACTTGAAAGAAGATTGTTATATAAACGTTTTTGATCAACTAATCCGGCACTTCCATCATTTCTTCCTTTCAGAACTTCTACCACAACATTTTTAACCAAGTTTGAAAGGAAATTATTTTTTGTTTGCTCTCCATTTAGAAGAGTATTACAAATATTTTCATCGTCTTTCATTGGATGCTTGCCTTCATTTTCACCAAGCACAAAAGCACGCCACCAACCTTGATGCAAACGCATTCTTTTTTTGAAATCACTTTCTTTCGCAAGCGAACCAATCAACCCTAATAAATCTATCATTTTTCATCTCCCTTAATTACGCATATAACGGCGTTGTGTCTAAGCCGAATCCCAACACAACTGTGCTACATTTATTAAATAACTTTTTAATTAGAACAAACTTTCATTTACAAACTACGCTTAACAACAAAACTTAAACGGAAGAACAAGCCAGTAATTTTACAAATGCCAAATGCGAAAAAGGCGTCCGCTTGATTGGCTTGTTAGCAATACGCCACTATATGGCTTTAAGTTTTTCTAATATCGGCTCTATTTCCAATACATATCCGAGTTTAGATTTTGAAGTAATATATAAAACATCTTGTGCTCTCGTCATTCCGACATAAGCTAAACTACGCTGTGAATCTTCTGAACGATCTTGCTTAGGCATTTCTTCAAGACCCACAAAGAATACTACTCTAAATTCTAATCCCTTACATGATTCTATTGTGAGAAGTTTTGCACTTTGAGATGAGACATCCAGATTCAGTTTGCTGTCCCTATCACGTGTAACCCAATAGAGTTTATCTGCACCAAATTTCTCATTGAATAATGAAATAAATAAATCTGGAAATACTTTCCAGTCAGTATATAGAATTCCAATATCAGCAAAAGAGCATTCTTTAGAATTGATATTATTTTCAATTTCGTTGAGAATAAAAGAAATCAATTCTGTATCATTTGAGAAATACTTCAATATCGGAACATCGCCGTGTCGATCAGTTGCAATTTCAGGGAAAAGTGTGCTATCTAATAAATCGTCTGTCTTTTGCAAAACTTGCGATTCCATTTTACTAAACGTTGTAGCGGTTTGTAATATTTCAACAGTATTTCTATAACTTTTCTTTAATTCAGTCGGCTTTTTACCTTGAACTTTGAATCCAACAGTTTTCCAGTTTGGTTTTTTTCTACCAAAAACATTTTGGGCAGGGTCGTAACAGAATAAAAGACTATCTGAATTTTCATTTAGCAATTGTGATAATCCTTGCATCCATTCAGTAGCAAAATCTTGCCCTTCGTCAACAAAGATTGCATCATAAATTCCTTTTTTAACAAATCCTTCAGCTAGTCTGCCTTTCAATATTGTTCCTATTCTCGAATCATAATCCTCATCCGATTCACCTTGGAGTTTAGAAAGATTAGCACCCGTCAACTCTTTTACTAATCCGTGAAAATGAAAAATATCAATTCCATCATTGGATGTCTGACTCTCACCAGATACATCAATTAATTTTCTTAAATATTGGCGCAAAGAAATGTTGTAGCAAACAATTAGAATTTTCCAATTGGGGTGTATTTGCTTTAAATATTTTACACGACAAGCAAGAACCAGCGTTTTTCCACTACCAGCAACCCCTTTCAGAATCCGATGTCCTTCGCCCAAACTTTTTGCCGTCTTCTCTTGTTCTAAGTCTAAAGTTTTTAGTAGTTCTTCATCTTTTTCTGATCGTAATTTTCTGATCTTACTAACATTGACTCGAACTTCAGGGAATATTGCAAACCTAAGTGATTTTAGATCATTATAACTCAATGGATCAAAATAATATTTGACTAAAAATGTTTGTTTGAGTTTTGCGATGAAATCGCGGCATAATTCCTTGTCATCAACATCAAATGCAAGATCATCACTAAAGATTGTCTGCTTTTCTCCAAGTATTTGTGAATTTACCAGTAAGTCTTTTTCTTCGGCTTGTTTTTTCGAAATGTTTGTAAATATTACGCAATGCCCAACTGGGAATTTAATTTTGTTTTTATGATCTCCATCTTGATTAAATAGTGAAGGAATTTTCGACAACAATCCCTTGATTTTATTAGCAACTTCTCGTGATTGTATAAGAGGATTAGCTACTTCCTTTTCAACACCGTGAAATGTGCCTTTAAATACTTTTGGACTAAACTCAGTTATGTTACCAACTACCCAGTCTTTTACTTCAACAACAAGTAAACCAAATTTTTGCGAAAAGATCAAAAAATCTGTATATCGGTCAATAACTTTCGGTTCATACCATACTAAGTAATCTTCGTCTGGAATAAGAGCATCTTGAAATAATCTAAATACTTTTTTTTCACCGTTGGTAGCTTCGGAATTTGCACCAATACTTTCTGGAATCATTTCAGCCATTATCATTCTCCAATATTTTATTGTATTGCTAACGACGTTGTCTATAGAAAAGAAAGTCAAGTAAAAACAGTTTACCCTTGGGATTTATTATCCCAATTTTCTGACTTCGGTCTCACAGACAACACTCATGTTGATTATTTTTTTGTTGTACAACTTCTGTTTTATATTTCTTTCGTTCTATCTTTCTCTGCTCGATTCTTCTCTTCGTGTTTGTTCTACCAGTCGTCTATATGAGCTCTCTTAATTGGGCTACGGCAAATCTTAGTATAAACTGGGAGTGGTTAACCGCGTCTATGGAATATCCTTATTACTTCTTAGGACTTCAAACGTCGTTTTGAACTCTCTCTCCCACACTTTTAGATTCTCTCAAAAGAAAAATGAAGTTCTGCGTTCCTTAATAATCAACTTTTGTTTTTCTATTTATGCAGCTTCTTTTTCTTTTTTGTTATCTCTCCATCTGTATGGTTTATATTTTTCTCCGCTCTTTATTATTCCCAAACTTATTTTGGCTATATATCTTGCTAGTGCGTTCTTTGCATTATATACTGGCAACTTTTTTTCATTAAGTAAATATTCATAATATTCTCTCAACGGATTTTCCGTTGATGCTACTCTTACTGCTGCCGATACATATACTCCTTTTAATCTCCTTGAGTATCTCGGTAATCTTCTTCCGTAGCTTCGTCCTCCACTCAGTTTTTCGTGTTTTACTAATCCGCAATAACTTAAGTAATGATTGCTACTCTTAAATCTCTTCCCATCTATAACTATCGATAATATCGTTACACTGCTTATTGGGCCCACTCCTGGAATACTTTTCAAATTTCTTAGCACCTTGTTCTTTTTTCTTCCATGATTTATTCTCTGCCCGGTATAATGCCGACTTCTGGTTCAGCAATCTTACTCCCGCTCTTACTTCATCATCATAATAACTTACCAGCTTTCTCAGCTCATATATCTCATCTGTGCTTTGATATACTTCCTTCATCATTCCGTTTTTAAGAAGCAGACACAATTTCTTTGCATCTATCTTATCGGTCTTGGGGCCATCACTCAATAAACGGTTTCTATATGGATCACAAATAAATATTTTCTCCGCATACTCATAAAGTTCTACATATAACCACTGGCTTGTGGTTGTCTCTTCTATCGTAAGTATCTTTTTCCCCTTCAGATTTGTTAAGTATAATTTCAACTCTTTTAGATCTGATGGCATGTCTATTACTTTTGGTTCGGTTTCTTTTTTACTCATCCTGGCTATTGCCATATTTCTTTCCGACCAATCAAGTGATATGTAATGGTCGTAACTTTCTGGTGATGTCAAAGAACTATTGTTCTTCTTACTTTTTACAACTATTTTATTCGTAAACATTTTTAGGTCTCCTTGCTTGGTTTGAGATGCCATAATTTATTCCGATTCTTCGGAATATGCACCAACTAAGTAAGTGAGACCTTCTTTTCTAATTTACCGCAAATAAAGCGCCGCCCATAACAGCAATGACGAACTGAAAAACCAACGCCAATAATTATTTTAATTTTATTTTACAAACCACACTTAAAGAGCAACTTACTTTTACAACCCAACTTTATAACCAAACAAATGCCGCAACGTTTAAAGCGGTCGGCTTGGAAAACTGGTTAGGTGCGCTTTGACACTATTTCATAAATATTAACTTTTTAGTATCAACAAAACTGCCAGCTTGTAAACGATAAAAATATATTCCGCTAGACAAAGAACTACCATCAAAGTTTGTTTTATAATTACCCCACGATTTTTCTTCATTAACAAGTGTAGCTACTTCCCTCCCCAGTAAATCAAAAACTTTAAGTGTTACAAATGATGATTTAGGAATTGAGAATTTTATTATTGTACTAGGATTAAACGGATTCGGATAGTTCTGTGACAATGAAAAAATATTTGGTATAAGATTTATTTCATCCTCATTTAAACCTGTTGATAATGATTCAACGAATTTTCCATAGACATCGCCGTTTGTAAAGTTTGAGGTTTCCACTCTGAAGGTAACTGTTAAAAATTTATTGTTTCCGAAGATTGGTATTCCAAAATAGGGTACTTTACCGTCCAGAGGCTGGAAAATGGAAAATGGGTTATTAACCGGAACACCCGATTTATTAAAATACCTTCCCATAAGCACTGAGCCGGTTGAGAAAATATTATCAGTCCATGTTATTAAATAATTAATCCCATCAAACGCGATCAGAGGGAATCCGGGATTATATGTTGAGTCTCGTATTGTAACCCTGCTTGGGGCAACAATTCCAGCAGGAGTTACAAACCGCGCAAAAAGATTCCACATGTTATTGTTTGCTGCCTGTTCATGGAAAGCCACAAAATATTGTGAGCCATCAAATGCAACTGATACAGGATTATCGCTAAGATATGGGCCATTATCGATCATAAAGTTTGACCCTACTAGCACTCCCGTCTTACTAACGAACTGACCGTAGATATCTTTATCATTTGTCTGGTCGCGGAAAACCACCAGGTAGTTTGTCCCGTCAAAGGCAATTGAATTTTCACCTGCGGGATTAATGCTTATCCGGATTGGAGTTCCTACCAGACTTCCCGATTTGCTAACGCGCTGTCCGTAGTGAATATCATTTTGGGTATGAACCACCATGTAAGTAGAATCACCAAATGCAATGCACCCCCCTTTTCCTGCAATGGGGACAGCCTGTGCGATAGTAAATGCCGATCCTACTAAACTTCCAGATGTATTCAGAAACTGTCCATATACGGCATTTGTAATATCACTCCACACAAGAAGATAGTTTGTACCGTCATATGAAACCAAGGGACCTTTACCTGCTGTGTTTAATGAAATTCTGTTGGCGGGTGAACTGCCACTTGCAGAAACCAGCTGAGCCGTAATGGTATTTGAATTAAATGCATCTCCCTGAATTCCGATAAGATAGTTTGTACCGTCAAAAGCAGCACCGCGTAAATTTGTGGTGGTATTCCCGGTTGTAATGGAAAATTCCTGAGCAGTAACAATGGATGAAACGAAGAATAAACCGGCAGCGATCATCAAACAAATATAAATATTTCTCAACATGGTAAAGTCTCCTTTTATGAAATTTAAAATGACTTATGCACCTAACGGCGTTGCCGATAAGCGACGCCCCAAAACAAGAATACCACTTAAAAAACAACTGCCAATAATTTAACAAATTGTGCTTAATTTTTATCGTAAGTACAGTTTGCAGATTTATTAATTAGAACGACTACTTTTAACAAGTTAGTCAAAACGAAATGACTAACTCTAAAACCTATAAAATGCCAAATGCGAATACGGCGTCCGCTTGATTGGCGGGTTAGCTGTTTTGATTAACTCTGACTAAAAATTTCATAAATGAACAAGTAAATTCAAAAATAATTTCAATCTCTGCATCTATAACTGAATCATCGTGCTTAATGTATGTATTATGATATTTTGTAAAATAATCTAATTGCTTTACGAACATATTTGATAGTTCTTTTGATACATTCTTTCCTTTGAGAAAAGCACCAATTTCATTAATCTGATTTTCTATGGATTTATTATTTCCTAATATTTGTTTCAACAACTTTTCTAAAGCCAATCTTAAGTCGTCTAAAAGATTTCTTTGAAATATTTTATTTTCATATTTGTTCAACGCATCTTCATAAAGCTTTAATACTTCAGGAAAACCATCTAACCAATGTTTCGTTTCTTCAAGTAGAGCTTCATTTATTTTTTCATCAAGTTTATCGGAAGATAAAGAACCATATCGAGAGATCAACTTTATTTTCAGGTCTTTAACAGTTGAATTAGTTTTAAACTCATCAAGTTCACATAAATATTTAATTATTTGAAATTGTTGTTGCGGAGAAAATGCTTTTAAATTTTCTTTTAGTGCACTTCTTTTATTTGATAAATTTAAAGGGAAAGGATATTCTGAATAAGGAATATTTACATTATAGTCTAATGAGAAAGCTGAACAATATTTTGCAATTTTACTCCCGCTTAATCCGTTTTGTGTATCACCAAGAATTTCAGAAGCGTATGTTATAAAAGTTAATGGTATCATTAGATTGAATCTGGACTTTCCAAATACTCCTTATAATTTTGAATATCTTTTTTAACTTGAAAATTTTTGTTAAGATAATAATTAGGAATCTCAACTATGTTTTTTATTCTCTTTAAATTAATTGCTAAAACCATAAATCCGAGAACAAAGAATAGTTTTTCTTTATAAGTATTTCTAATAAGATTATTGTATTGCTGACCCAGTAAACCACTTTTCAAATCATCTAACTCTTCTTTTGTTATACCATTAAAATTTTGGATTATTTTATCATCAAGGACATAACATAAACCCGCATAAAAACTTAGATTATGGTCTAATACGCATAGTTGTAGTGGTGGTCTCCATAGGCAAATGAAACTAACAAGATCACCTTGAAGAACTAGAGTGTCAGAAATAATTGGTTTACCATACTGATTAACATATTTAAATAAATCTAAATTTTGCATAAATAATTGTTGCTTGATCGGGTCAGAATATTCAGGGTCTAATAAATTATTAAATAATCGATCGCCAGAAAAAGGATCAACACTTATATTATTATAAATTGATAGGTGCAGATAAACTAATAAATTTTTTATTGCTTCATTAGTATTTCCTAAGCCAATTAAGATTTTTGCTGAATTATAATAAATATCTTGGTTGGTAGAATCAGCTAAACGGGCTTTAGAATGAAATTCCAAAGCTTCACTATAATTACCTTTTCTTTTTTCTGTGATGCCTTTGTTACATAAAAGGACTGATTCATTTCTATTCATTTCCACCTCGATTTTATTAAAACAGCTAACTATTACTTATACTGCACTGAATAATTTGTTTAGGAATGATATGCTGAGTGCAGTTGCGGGATATCATTCCATTGGTGCGGAGAGTAATTCTAACTTTGTCTAATAATTTAATTTTATTATTTGTGTCTATATCGGCGGTAATTTTCTGCGAATTCAAAGCAGTAGATTGTAAAATATCGTTCGAGGTGTTTATTCTATGTAAAACTAATTCAGAAATTTTATACTCCGAATTTATTAAGTTTTAGAATACACAAACTTACAAAGTTTTTTCTTATAATCAAAAAATTTATTTTACAAGTAAAGAAAAGATCAGAAATAAGCATAATAATCTACAAATATCCTCTCAATAAAGTCGTTTAACCGATTAAAAAAACAATATTAAAACCCATTTGAAAGGCATTTGAAACCTATTTCTCAATCATCTTGAAGATAGTAATCTATTTTACTAAAATCATTGCTTTAGAGATTGTGCGAGGGGTGGATGTACGATAATGAGGGGTGGTGTTTATTGAAGCGGAATGTGATAAAGATGCAGCACCGAAATTGTAATTAATTGCACCAGATTTATAATTTATACTCCCAGAATTAGGATTCACGCCACCGGAATAGGATAAAGAAACGCCATCGGAATTGGGGGATATTGTTATGCTATATATATAAACGCCACTTGTGAGGTGGTGCTGGTCTGCATTGAGTGCAAATCGGTGAATTCCGGCGGATTGGGTGTCATTAACTAACTCACCTACTTCCCTGCCGAGGAGATCATAGATTTTTAATGATATTTCTGCCGATTCGGGTAAGTAGTATTGTATTATAGTAGTCGGATTAAACGGGTTCGGGTAATTTTGATAGAGCATTACATCAGACGGAATTTCATTCGCACCGGGATATTTCGGATTATTCGGGTCTTGAGGGAATTGCGGATTTCCGTTTTCAGCAGTTCCCTCATCAATTCCGGTGCCTGTCGAATCAGCATCATTAAATGGCTCGATCGATGGGAGCAATTCGCCCGATACGGGATCAAAAAGTGTAAAATATTCCCATGCAGTACCGAACGGTTTCTGCCAAATCCAAGCCGGTTCCCAATAGATAAATCCGATTCCCTTATTATTAGCAGTCTCTTTAACTAAATTTTTAAGAGTGAAGAGGAAATCGGTCTGCCCTTTTACGCTCACGGGATAACCGGGAATCAATTTATCGGCATCGAAACCGACATTATCCATTCCGTCATTCAGATATTTATTTGTCATCGGGTAAGCGGTTTCTACAACTAGAATATCTTTATTGTAGCGGACGGCGAGATCGTTCATATTATTTTTGAGATCGACTAATGTGCCATGCCACCAAGGGTAATATGAAAGTCCGATTATATCGAAGGGGACATTTTGCGCCATAATATTATCGAACCACCAGCGTGATTTTGCATTATCGCCGCCGCTATCGAGATGAAGCATAATCTTGACAGGAGAATTTGCGGCGGAGTGGACGGCATTGATGCCGGCATTTAGCAATTGTGCTAATTTCTCCCAACCTGTGGTGCCACTTACTGCACCATCGGGGAAAAGCATTCCGGGTGAAATTTCGTTACCGATTTGAACCATATCAGGGAGAGCATCTTCGGCTTTCAATAGCGATATCACCCTGTATGTATATGCGTAAACGCTATCCTTCAATAATGCGAAAGGGAGTTTTTCCCAAGCGGTCGGTTTTTTCTGATTAGCGGGATCAGCCCACCAATCGGAATAATGGAAATCGAGAAGGAGTTTGAAACCGTGCGCTTTAACCTTTTTCGCAATCTCAAGTGTGCTCTCAAGTCCGCAATACCAATCACGCGGAGTATGCCATAAACGAAGTCGGATATAGTTTACACCATTATCGCTAAGTATATCAAGGAGATTAGTGGTCTTACCATTTACGGAAAACTTCCCGCCGAATGCGTCAATCTGTGGGAAGGTGGAGATATCCACACCCCGTATAAAGGTAGTATCAACGGAAGGTGTTTTTGTTATGGAAGCCGGTTGAGGTATGTCTAAGCAAATATCCTGACTTATAGAATTATTTTGTTCAGGGGAATCTAAATGTGAGTTGGGAGAAGGCTGATTTTCTGCTATAGGATTTGTAATATTTTCAAAATGATGTGATTGAAAATTCGGCACTTTTCCAGAAGGATTTTTCAATCGTAATGGGAACTCGTTTGAGAGTTCACAAACGGTAATCATATTAACCATATTAAAAATGCCGAGATCAATAATATCAATTTTCTCGGCATTACAATGAACCGGCGCGAGGGCGCTGCGCGATCCACAAATACTTGTGTTAACTTCTAATGTGTTTTCAATTTCCGGAAACAAATTATAATCCATCGGATTATTTCGAGCTGAATTGATACCCGGAAATAATACTATCACAACAAATAGTGTAACAAAATAGTTCACTTACCTTACCCATATAATTTCATTATAATGAGTAATATAAGAAGTTATCTTCTATTATTTTCTATATAAATTTCCTCATTTGGTAACTTGTTAACTGATTTATAAATCTCACCTACTTTGCGAAGATCATTATTTATCAAAGAAATATCGGAAGTATTCTCTCCAAGTTGAATTAATGGAGTTAATGATTTAGCAAGTACGGATGATGTAATAGAAATATCTGTGCTATTTTCAAAATGGAATAGAGATAATGCTTTATTTGGAGTGGCAACAGAGTTCTTAAATTGATTAATATGAACACCTTCAATATCCTTACCCCAGATCATATGTCTTTCATATTTACCCGATGAATCGTAATCTGTAATAACGAGATTATCGATATTGAGATTTTTCACATAAGCGAAAGTAAAATTAGACGGGATATCCGAATAATCATTTATTGCTTTATTCTTGAGCGATTTCACTCCACGCGGTTTCTTGCTTCCTTCAAATGTTCTATGATTATAGAGATTATAGTTAATATTAGAGAAGTATAGATTTTCAATTTTTTGTTCGGGCCAGCCGGCAACGAGGATATGACCATCTTTGCTATTAATTGTGATATCATTGAAATAAACATTTTTAATATAACTGATCGGGCCGGTTTCTTTTCGCTTTTCGATATCGAGAAAGATCGCATAACTTCCGCTTGGTCTATCGGATGAATTATCATCTTTAAGTGCTGTCTCGATTGAGATATTAGAGAATCTGATATTCTCGAAAGTACCTCCGTCCTTAGCAAAGAATGCAATTCCATATTGAGTATCTTTTATAATAATATTACTAAAGATGCAATTACGAATCGGAGCTTCGGAGCGAGTGCCTAATTTAATTGCAGAGTCATCGCTTCTCATAACGCAATTTGTAACAACTAAGTTTTCTGTCGGACGGTCTTTAAGAGATTTGGGACAGATAACATCATCGCCAAGATCGAAGTATGAATTGCTTATAAAAACATTTGTAGAAGATGTAGGATCAATACCATCGGTATTAGGAGCATCTTGCGGACTGATCATCGTGATACCGTCAATCCATGCGAAGTCGCAAAATTGAAGTTCTAAATTCCAATTTGGAGAATTAAAAATCTTTATACCTTCAATTCGTATGTAAGAAGATTCATCAAAAAATAGAAGCCGATTGGGACGATTTAATTCTCCCTTTATACCTTTCCAGAATACTTCCCCATTTCCATCAATAGTTCCTTCCCCTTTAATACCGAAATTTTTAGCTTTCAAGGCATAGATAGTATATTTAGGGTTATAATCATCCATCACCGGCGAGCCGAAGAGAGTAGCTCCGGCGGAGAGTTCAAGATAAACGTTATCCTTTAATTGAAGAGCTGCAATCATATAAGTACCGGTCGGGAAATAAACAGTCCCGCCGCCGGTGGCAGTGCATTCATCAATCACGGCTTGAATCTCTTTCGTTACATTTGTTTTACCGTCATTTGCAATATTGTAATCGCCGATATTATAGATTGATTTTCCAGAACCGGCAATAATAAGTGATGCAGTGAAGAGTAGAATAAAAAAAGCTGATAAGAATTTTTTCATTTTATTTCCTTAATAAATTATTTCAATAGAAGCATTTTCTTAGAAAGAGTTACGTTACCGGTTTTTAATTGATAGAAATAGATACCTGCCGAAAGATGAGATGCATCGAATTCCGATTCATATAATCCTGCCGATTTATAATCTGATACGATAGTAGAAACAACTCTTCCGAGAAGATCAAAAACTTTTAAAGTAACCGGTCCGGCTTCGGATATTTGATATGCTATTTTAGTTGTCGGATTAAATGGATTAGGATAATTCTGGTATAGATTAAAAGAATTAATTATTTCGGACTTCTCATCCGATACAGATGTAGGTAATTGTCCCGCTTCCCAATTATACTTAAAATCATTATTAATCCATTTAACATTATTTGTATCTTCACATGCATCAGTGCCGCATACGGCAGTATTACTGATTGAATATTTAAGAGCAATAGCGGAAGAAGAATTTTCTTTAGCGAACCATACATAAGGATAATGGAACTTATTATTTTCAATTGTGATAGCATAAGGACAACCCTCCCCTGCATCACCGCTATATCGGAAAAAACCGGGTTGCGAAGAATTAATTTGTTTAGAGGGACTGCAATAATAAAATTCATTATCATGGATATAGATATTATTAGCACCCGAACGCCTTACTTTCAAAGGTGAGCCGCTTGCATTAATAATAATATTATTAGTGATTTCGGAA
>Ga0172380_10005589_pt1 | contig 15148 bp, 20 predicted proteins | sample Leawe162metaG_FD_119747 | JGI IMG/M metagenome (GOLD analysis project Ga0172380, IMG submission 119747) | Leachate microbial communities from a municipal landfill in Southern Ontario, Canada - Leachate well 162 metaG | ecosystem: Engineered > Solid waste > Landfill > Unclassified | place...
AGCCCAAGAAGCTCCTGAACAAAAAAGCGAGCAAAGTGTTCATGAACACGAAGCTGAAATTCCTGAAGAAAAAATGGAGGAAGTGTACGAAAGAAAAGACTTAGAACAACACGGCTCCACAAAGGAAGCTGAGTAATCTATTTCTTGCCGGTACTACCAAATCCTTTTTCACCACGAGTCGATTCGCTAAGCGTTTCGACTCGTTCTAATTCTGCTATGACCACAGGAATGATAACAAGTTGCCCAACTTTATCACCCTCCTCTACTGTGTATGGTTCGCCTGAAAGATTCACAAGATGTGTATTGTATTCACCGCGATATCCCGCATCAAATACTCCACCCATTGTATGAAGTCCTGCTTTTGAAATACTTGATTTGTCTTTGACGATACCTGCGTGCCCTTCAGCGAATTCAAGCGCAAAGCCGTGCCAAAACCGATGATGCCCCATCGGTGGAATAGTGACCGTCTCCATCGCATACATATCCATACCGACATCCCCTGGGTGCGCGTAGGTTGGAAGTTTGGCATTCTCTTTTAATTTTTTAACTTTGATTTTCATCCTATTTGAAAATGTCATCAAAAACAGTAATTAATTCGGAAACTTCTTGATAATTTATTACCGTGATATTTTTATTACCCGCAATCATTGCAGAAATTTTCTTAGAAGCCCCTTCTCGATACAAACAAATAATTCTTTTGCCAAGTGCCTCAGCATATCCTATCTCATATCCAACACCTATACTATGAGTAGTTACTTCTGCAATAAGAATATCTGAGGACCTAAGCCATTCTACATCTCTTGTGTAAATATATTCATCATTTGGACCATCTTCTATTCCAAGAACAGAAAGAGTTTTATCTCCGATGTGCTCTGTAAGAACCTCACCATGTTTTTTTAACATGATAATAATTTGTTCATAAATATGAACATCATCTCTACCTCCTCGTATTGAACCTGCAAAATATATTTTCATAATTTTATTTTAAAACTTTTTTAACTTCTTTATAAACCATCTCATGAATTGCTTCACGAGAGAGAATTTCTTTTTTAGGAGCACATTTTATTTCTATAAAATTGTTTAATTCTTTTATTAATTTAACTGCACTTTTACGCGAATTCTCAAGATATTTAATATCATACTCCGCAAGGTCTGTTTTCCTACGAAGATACGCTCGTTTTGCTCCTGTTTTTTCTCGTACTTTTATTAATTTCTGTGTAATTGAAATTGGAAGAGAGAGATAAAACACAACATCAGGACGTGGAATATTGAATACTGAATATTCCATAGTATCGAGCCACCCAAGAAACTCTTTACGCTTCTTGGTATCGTGAATTTTTCCCCCCTGATGAATCTGATTTGAACTCACATAACGATTTGCAAGAACAATATATCCTTTCACAAGCCATACATTTATTTCTTTTGACGATTCCCACCTATCAGCCGCGTAAGCAATTGAAGCAATTTTAGGGTGGATATTTGTCCAATTATAATATTTTTCTTGTAAACAGTGTGCAATAAACCCACCAAAAAAATTCTTATAGTATTCTGGAAAATCAACAACCTTTACCTTCTTGCCCTCTTTTTTCAAACGCTTCTCCAAAAGAGCAACTTGTGTTGCCTTTCCACTTCCATCTGTGCCATCTATGACTATAAGTTTTCCTTTTTTCATTTTATATAAATTTCTTTTGTTTGTAATACCTCGATTGACTGCTGGCACATATAAAACAAAGGTGCTGGTAAATTGTCGATATCATACCAACCCCATGATTCACATTTATCAGGTTCTAATATTTTAGGTTCTCCACTTTCCCAATCAGCAATCACCCCGACGTGAACATAGTGCTTTGGTTTATAAGCGGTTACATTTGAAAGAAATTGAAATCTGATATTTGTAATACGAATACCTGCCTCCTCCATTGTTTCCCTCTCTGCACACTCTTCAAACGATTCCATATATTCAAGATGCCCACCCGGAAAAGAATACTCCCCTTCACCGTGAGACCCCTTTCGTTTACCGAGCAAAATCTTGCCCTCTTTAAAAATCAATACACCCACACCAACTTTCGGTTTGTTATTTTCTTGTTCCATTTTATTTCTTAAAACCATTAATTTTTTCATATAATTCTGGGTTTTTAAGACGAAGATATGTTTCTCGCTTTGAGGGAATTTTTTGTATCTCTATACCAAACTGTTTTACAAAAGAAAGAATTGCATCTGATGCTTCTTTTGCCTTTTCTTCACTGTCGACCAGTAGCTCGACTTCGCAAAGCTCATACCCAAAATCCATATTATCTAAATCGATGATAAATGCTCCCTTTTTATATTTTTTACGATTATTTACATAATCAGAAAAAACAATCATATTTTCTTTGGTGTATTCTTCAATAGAAACAGAAATTTGTAGATATTTTTTTATTTCTTCTTCGTCTTCAATTTCATGACTGATTGAGTCAGTTTCATCTTCTGATAATTTTTTGTCAATTTTCAATTCAAAATTACCATTTCTATTTCGAAGTTTTACATTATCGTAAAATAACCGCAAATCTTCAAAATCATAATAAATATCATGATTCACTTTTTCGCCCAAAAAATCAGCATCTTTTAATAATGCTTCTAATTGTTCTTTCGTCGGCTGAAATTTTTTCTCTACTTCAATCATACTATTTTTATTCAAAAAATTTATTTTTTAAAAATACAGTGAAATCAGCCATCTCCTTTTGATTATTTTCTAAAAATTTATTTTTTTCTTCAACGGATAGTTTATTCATTCGTTCATCAAATTTCTTCCAATTATCAAGACCTAATCCTCTACTTAAAGAAGTTTGAATTCGAAAACCCCTACCAAATCGTTCAGCCATAATATCCCCTCCCGCAAGATAAGATTTATGTGATAGATAAAACTCTTTCAGTAATGTGTCAATTTTTTGCTCGACCTCCTTTCGTTGATTAGAAAATTTTTGTTGAATTTGTATTATTTTTTCATACAACTCTGGATCATCTTTTTTTGCTGATTGTTCATTGGGATATTTTTTTTCTTCAACTCTTTCTTTAATTTTTGTAAATTCAAGAAAATCTTTTTTATCAAAAGCATCTATGTCAATCCAGGGATATGGCAAACCTCTATCTAGGTGTCCTTCGCAAGACCCACTGGTATTAAAACCAAGTGCACTAAAAGCCACAACGGATTCTTTTATATTGGAATCAATACGCTTCCCAAGTCGATCGGTAATCATTTCAACCTCTTTAAATTTACTATTCCAAAGATTCTGTTTCTCTGTATTTAAATTTATTTTTTCAGGATTAAATTCCATCTTATTTCTTCCAACGAAGGACTTTATCAATCATACCGGCGATTTTAATCATATCTTTTTCTTTCTTGCCTCGTGTTGTTTCTGCACAAGTGCCGAGACGAATACCAGATGGATCCATCACTCCGCGAGTGTCTCCAGGTATTGTGTTCATGTTCACGATAATTCCTGCTTTTTCAAGTCGCATGCTTGCCTCTCTACCAGACACACCTTTGCCGTTCATCCATGTATCAAGAAGTATTAGATGTGAATCAGTCCCCCCAGAGATAACGTGCCAGCCAAGTTTCCCTAATTCTTTTGCAAGTATTTTTGCATTCTTCACTACTTGCTTCGCGTATGTTTTAAAATCAGGTCGAGATGCTTCAGCAAGCGCCACAGCTACCGCTGCGATATTGTTCTCGTGCGGTCCACCGAAAAGTCCTGGGATAATAACCTTGTCGAGTTTCTTGTCGAATTCTCGCGCGTCTTTGCGAATAAATAGAATCGCTTGCCTAGGACCACGAAGACTCTTATGTGTCGTTGTCATTACAGAATCAGCATGAGGAAATGGCGATGGATACGCGCCACCTGCAACAAGTCCTGCGAAGTGCGACATGTCGACATGGAGAAGCGCGCCACATTTATCAGCAATCGAACGAAATCGATTGAAATCAACAACACGAGGATATGCAGTAAATCCAGCAACGATTATATTCGGCTTCTCTTTCATCGCCAATTTCTCAATCGCATCATAATCAATCATCTCTGTCTGTGGATCAACTTCAAATTGAATTGGCTTCCAGAGTTTGCCCGTCATCGAGAGTGGATGTCCGTGTGTGAGATGCCCCCCTGATGTGAGTTTCATTCCCATGATTTTCCCACCGATTGGGACAAGTGTAGAATAGAGTGCGAAGTTCGCAGGGCTACCAGAGAGAGGTTGCACATTAATATGCCACTCGCTCGTTTTGAGTTTGAAAAGTTTGTAGGCACGATCAATCGCCATCTGTTCAACTTTATCGATAATACTGTTCCCCCCATAGTAGCGACGACCGGGATAGCCTTCGGCGTATTTATTGGTCAACTTTGAACCGAGTGCAACAAGTACATCATTTGAAACATAGTTTTCTGATGCGATAAGATTGATAACACTTTTTTGTCTTTTTTCTTCGGCCTTTATAAGTTTCTCGATTTGTTTGTCGCGCATGGGAGTTTGAGTAAAAATAGTAATGCCCTGATTTTACCATGGAGCACCCAAACAAAAAAGCAGGCCATTTTCGTATATACGAGGCCTGCTTTTTATGAAGAATTGTTTTCAAAATCTCTTTTACGTTTCCATTGATAATAGTAGCCCTTAAACCAGTGAGATACCACCATCAAAACAATACTAACAACAAGAACACTCACAACTAAAATAAAGTTATTCGCCACTGTGCTAGAAAAGAGTAGGTATAAAACAAAGTAGATTGCAGAAATAAAAGTAAGTATGGTTGCAAAAAACCAAAACCCACTCGTCTTAAATTTAAACTTAAATTTCCCCAGTATTTTCATGAGTGTTTAATTTACACTCAAAATAACCTAAAAATAGACATGTGTCAAACTTGAAATTGTTTACCGAGTATATTGTCTGGGTTATCTATATTAAACAAACGCTTACTGTCGTCTAAGAGATAGACATTACCAAGTGGAAGTTTTCGCATATTCTTCCAACATACATCACAGCACCACCAATGCCCCCAGAGATACACATCAACTGGAATATCAGGCAATCCTTCGCTGATGAGCATTTTAGCAGCTCGCGACTCTGCATGATCTTCTTTTTTTGCACAGCCAGGACACATCCAGTACATCGTACCTGATTTCACCCCAAGTGCATGTCGAATACAAAATTTTTGATGAAGTGAAATAAGTTTTTCTGAAGAAAGTGGATTTTTGTTTGAAGCCGAAGCAAGAATCTTTCCATTGGCAACAATCACTGCACCTGTGGGCTGTTGCCGATCGTTTGATAAACGAGCAACTTCTCTGGCCTGAGCCATAAAGGGATTATTCATATCTGTATATTTTTCTTCTATTTCCATGAGCTTTTATTTTACTGTATACTCTACTATATGACAACTTTTGACACAATCTACCAAAATCTCATAAAGAAAATACTGACAGAGGGTATTGAGGAATTAAATGAGCGCACAGGATACAAAACAAAAGCCCTGCCTGGATTAACATTCCAAATCGACATCGAACGTGATGGGTTCCCTTTGCTTACCCTTCGCAAGCAACCAATCAAATCACCAATCGCAGAACAGTGTTGGTTTATTCAAGGTGAAAAAGACACAACATACCTGCGAAAATTTACAAAGATGTGGGATAAATTCCTCGAAGAAGATGGCACACTCGCATCAGCATACGGCTGGCGATGGAGACACCATTTCGGCAAAGACCAGCTTGGCTCGCTCATCGCGCTCTTACAAAAAGACCCGAGTTCACGTCATGGGGTGATTATTACCTGGGACCCAAAAGACGACGGCTACGGCGGAACACCAAAGAAAAATGTTCCATGCCCGTATACATTCACCGTAAATATTATTGGTGGGCGGTTACACTTACATAGTGTCATTCGTTCAAACGATATGATGCTTGGATGTCCGTTTGATACAATCGGCTTTGCGCTTCTCCAATGCATGCTTGCCCAAAAGCTTGGAGTAATCGCCGGAGTATACACTCACACTATTTCAAATGCACACATTTATGAAAACCATTACGCTGGAGCAAAAGAGATTATTGCTCGAACAAATGATCACAAAAACATAACACTGCACTTGCCAGAGAATGCCTTTGACCGTGCCGAGAAAAAAGACGAGGCACTCGTTGAAGAAATTTTTACGGATTTGCAGTCACAATACAATCCCCTCCCTCCTATTACCGGACTTGAAATTGCACTGTAATATGACACTCTCACTCATTGCTGCCATTGGGAAAAATAACGAACTTGGGAAAAATAATTCCCTTCTTTGGAATTTACCGAAAGATATGGCGCATTTTCGCGAAACAACACGAGGACATGCTGTTATTATGGGACGAAAAACATTCGAATCAATCGGGCAACCGCTACCAAATCGCAGGAATGTTGTCATCACGAGAGATGCTTCATACGCACACGAAGGCATTGAAGTTACTCACTCGCTCAACGAAGCACTGGAACTTTTCTCAAAAAGCGATGAAGAAGTTTTTGTCATCGGTGGCGCAGAAATATATATACAAGCAATGAAGAGAGCAGACAAACTCTACATCACATGTGTTAATGAAAGTTTCCACGATGCTGATACATTTTTCCCTGTAATAGATGAGCACATCTGGAAAAAAGTGAAGGCGGTACACCATCCAAAAGACGAATTACATTCGTACGACATAGAAATCAGAGAGTATGTAAAATAATCCGGCAAAAAATAAAACCCCTCCGTAAAAAGAAAGGGTTTTATTTTTCATTTATTTAAATAACAAATTTTAATGACGCGAAAGATTTGACGGAACCTGTGTTAATTGAACTTTTTCAATTACCTGCTGAATAGTATTTTCCCAATCCATATTCCAGCTCAGACGGAATTCATTTTTCGAATTTTTATTAAATCCATAGTTATCATCATATAAAACATGAATCAAGCCGGTATTTTTCGAATAATCAAATGCATCAGGCCTATCATCAATGATAATCTGCCCATGGAAAACATGTTTAGAATCAGTCGGAATAAAACGTGGAGCGTCTTCTTGTAAGTGTACCCGCAACCATTCTTTCTTTTCTCTTACCACACGGCACCAAATTTCATCTCTTTTTTGTAAATCAGTGATACTCAGACTTGCGTCATTAATTTCTGATAGCGGATTAGATACCACCCACACATTTACAATGCCTTGAAGAGAACGAACAATGTCTCGCAAATTATCAACTGGTCGCATCCCATCAAGATAAAATCCTGCAGGTGGATAGGTAAATAATTCATGCAAAAATGTCGTTACATCACTTCGTGACGTGTAGTTTCTAGAATGATCCCACACCTCCATTTCATATAAATTCTTAAATACTACATCGGGGAAACGATCAGCGAGGAGTGCTTTTACTTTTTCTTCAAAGTGATTTATCACTTGATCCATATCGAGAGCCAAGTTGATGTCTGGGAATAATGGTTTTCGTGTCATATTATTTTTAAATTTTTAAAAGAATACAACAATAAACCTCTAAAGTAGAGCCCCGATATATCGGGGCTTTACTTTTATACCTATGGATCAATATCAGTTTTTTCTCGTATGAAAATATCTTTGCCGTCGGGTGATTTTGATTTTTTATATTTGCGATTTTTATTCGTCTCGATTTTTTGTACAAGTTCTTGTTCTAGGTCATAACCGAGAATCTCACACATACCAAGTAAAAATATAGCAACGTCAGCAAATTCTTCTGCGACACCATCTTGGTTTTTGTTAAACTTTGAAAATGCTTCAGACAATTCTTCGTGTGCACGGCAAAATTCAAGCGCGACATCGGTCGTATTAAATCCTTTCTCTAGCTTATTCCGCATTACTTCCTTCTGGAGTTCTTTGAGGTCTACCATACGCCAATTATATTCTCTTTTTCTTAATCCGCAACTACGAGAAAAAACCTTCTTCTTTGAGTTTCTTATATTGTATTTTGATTACCTCAGGTTTATACGGGAGAGATGTTACAAGACGAGACTGCGACATTTTAGAATTCTCTGTATAGAGACGAATAATAGCCCCACGAACCTGACGCATCGAGCCATTGAATTTTGATTGCTTCGTGTGATGTTTACTTTTCCGACTCGGATTCGGCACTGTCGCTTTAAGCATCGCACCATAATCCATGAGTGCGTTGTACCATTCGCGTGGGTTTTCCTTATCCATATATTTTTCAATAAGCGGGAGAAGCTTGGCGTCAGGAACTTTTTTTGATTTTGGAAAAAAGAAATGAATAAACACTGCGCGAATATTTGTTTCAATCATGACCGTTGGAAGATTATAAGCAAACACCATAATAGCACTCGCTGTATACGGCCCAATACCTGGGAGTGCAATCAGGTCATTATAGGTTTTAGGAAATTTTCCTTTGTGTTTAGTAACGATAGCTTCCGCCGTGCGTTTCAAAAGAAGCGCACGGCGATTGTATCCGAGTCCTTGCCAGAGAGAAAGAACATCTCGCACGGGCGCTTCGGCAAGCGCCTGTGTATTCGCAAACGCTTTCAGAAATTCTTTATATTTAGGCACCACTCGTGCACTTTGCGTCTGCTGAAGCATCACCTCAGATATGAGTATCCTATATGGATTGCGTGTCCGTCGCCATGGAAGCGCACGTTTATGCGTGCGATAGTATGAATATATTATTTCTTGAAATTTGTGAATGGTCATTTATCTCAACACAAAGAATCCAAGAATCATAGCTGTGAAATTGAGCACCGTGTGTGCAAGAGAAATTAAAGGTAAATTTGGGTATGCGTAATATATCCATGCAAAAGCAATCCCACCCATAAACGTAAGTGGCAGTACAAAAACAGTGTCGAGATAAATAACGTGAATGAGTGCAAACACCGCTGCGTTCACAAAAATAATAAGAAACATATTTGAGAATGCTCGTCGGAGCATATTCATTAATATTCCACGAAAAACAATTTCCTGTAGAACACTAATAGGGACAAATAATAGTAAGAATTTCTTGTTATCCCACCAATCGAGAAATGGTTCATGTGGTGCGATTCGTGCAAGCCACACCAGAAACAACACTCCCCCAACAGTGAAGAGTACGTATGGTCGCCAATCATTTTTCCATGACGAAGTAATCCCCATATCTCCATACGTCCACTTTGCATTCCACACAATACCGAGCAGTAATAGTGCGACGCCAACAAGCATGAGAAAGCGTAGACTATCGGGTATCACACCAAAATATAAAAGAATAGTCGGGATAACGAACAAATAGAGAATCTGAGCCCAGACAAGCTCTTTTTCATGACTAGATTGTGAGGGAATATGTTCCATAAGATATCTCCATTATATCACGCACCTAGGAAAGGATACTTCTCACTCGAGAAACATCCTTTGCAATTTGATCAGATAAAATAAATGAATCAGAGAATTTTTTCACCTCGCGAATATATTCAACAATATCAACTTCAATCACAACACCGTGTGTCTCGGGAATAGTTTCGTCTGTCTCATCAAGCAAGAAAACCTCTATACTTCTATCTTCTTGGTCAAACGTAGGTACGGCACCATAATGTAATGCTCCTTTGTATGGAACATCGTTAATGGTCACCCATGAAGCGTAGACACCTTCATCAAGCACGAGCGTATCAGGAACTGCAAGATTTATAGTAGGAAAACCAATCTGATGCCCACGCCCTTGTCCTTTAATTTGTTGTGTTTTGAATATCATATTCCTGTGCTATTTTTACTGAATTAAGAACAGCGCGTACCGCAGTGCCACCCGTCTCGATACGTTCTAGTGCTTGCGTGTGATTCTTGCACGTTAGAACACCAAAACCGATTGGGATATTCGAATCGAGAGTCACTCGCAAAACTCCTTCACTTACAATTTTACATACATATTCAAAGTGTGGTGTCTCCCCTTCGATAATAGTGCCGAGCGCAACGAGTGCATCAAAAGATTTGTTGCTCTTCGCGAGAGTCGAAAGTACAAATGGTATTTCAACACTCCCTGGAACTTCATGCACAGTAATATTTTCTGGCTTGATTCCATACAGTGCACACATATCCTGCGCACTTTTTAATAATTGAGCTGAGACATCAGCATTAAACATCGCGACTACAATCCCCACGCGATATGAAGATGCGTCAAAAATTTCGAAATTTCCTTGTAGTGAGTGTTGAGACATAATTTATGATAATCGCTTAGTAATATATTTAGCTAGTATATCAAATTCAAGATTAACAAAATCTCTTTTTGATTTATCAGCAAGTGTAGTGTGAGTCAGAGTATAACTCACAAGAGCAACAGAAAATTCATCCCGGGCGACATCAACAACCGTCAGTCCAACACCATCAACCGTGATTGAACCTTTTTCTACAACAAGATGATTAAATTTTTTGGGAAATGAAATCACATAGACCGTTCCAGCAGAATTAGATTGGATAGACTTTATCGTACCGATTGCATCCACATGACCCAAGACAAAATGCCCATCTAATTTATCAGAGACATGGAGTGCTTGCTCGAGATTTACGTAAGCAGGAACAGACTGGCCAAATGAAGTCTTCGCGAGTGTTTCCGGCATAAGCTCACATGAGTATGCAGTACGCGCAACATGCGCCACAGTTAGACAAACCCCATCGGTGGCAATAGAATCCCCTGGTGCAATTTTCCAACCAACAGGTTTCTTAATATCCAGAAAAAGAGACCCCCCTTTCTTGTGAGAATGTATGATGTGTCCTTTGGCTTTAATTATTCCTGTAAACATATATGGTGAATAGAAAATACTATCATATACAAAGAGAAAAGCTACTGGGCAAAGTATACTTTTTTTCATCGAAAAACAAAAGGAGTCTTCCCTAACAAAAGCCCCGTCTACAGCATTCTGTAGACGGGGCTTTGTGTATCGTTTCTTTTAGTTTTCAATAAACGTGAGAGCTTTTCCTGTCTTACCACCACGGCCTGTTCGGCCAATACGATGAACGTAGTCTTCGTATGTCGCTGGCAAGTCAAAGTTAATCACGTGAGAAACATCAGCAATATCAAGTCCTCGAGCCGCAACATCAGTTGCCACAAGAATATTAGACTTATTTGTCTTGAATTGTCCGAGAGCATGCTGACGCTTTGAGTGATTCTTGTCGCCATGAATAGATTCTGCTTTGAATCCCATAGAAAGAAGTGTCTTTGAGAGCTTCTCTACTCCATGTTTTGTTTTACCGAAAATAAGGACTTTGGTAAGATCATCACTGCGAAGCAATTTTTCAAGTGCATCTACTTTATCTTCACCACGAGCAACACGCACAACGTCTTGGTCGATTGATTTTGAAGTATCGCGAGTCTTCACAGATACCGTAACTGGATTTGTGAGGAATGTTGAGATAAGTGCTTCAATTTCTTTTGACAATGTAGCTGAGAAAAAGAGCGTATGACGCTGTTTTGGCATCAAGTTCATCATGAATTTGATATCAGCGATAAATCCCATATCAAGCATTCGGTCTGCTTCATCAAGTACCACAGTAGAAAACTGTGCGAGATTGATATTACCTCGATCAATAAGATCTTTTAATCGTCCTGGAGTACCGATAATAAAATTATTCTGATATCTGAGAGATTTCACCTGTGGGCCAATTGGCGCACCACCAACGCAACAGACACCGAAGATTCCAAGTGACCGTGTGAGGCCACGAAGTTCATCTCCAATCTGAATTGCGAGCTCTCGTGTTGGCACAACGATGAGTACATTCTCATTTTTATTTTTCACCACTTTATCAATGAGTGGAATGAGGAATGCTGCTGTTTTACCTGTACCAGTATTTGCGATACCGACAATGTCATGACCTTTGAGAACATGAGGAATAGCGCGATCTTGAATCGGTGTTGGGAGTACATACCCCTTATCCCCAATCGCACGCTTTACCTTCTCGTCTACGGCAAAGTCACTAAAAGAATGCTCAGGTGTAAATACATCCTGTTCTTCAGTAATTGAAACTTTATTAATAAATTTTGAGAGGTCAAAATAACTTTTATTTTTGAACCCGCGATTACCTCCACTTCGTCGTGGCGAAGAAGAAAAGCGTCTTGTGTTGCCACCGGCAACAGGGCGCGTACCATTCCGTGATCCGGAAGGACGGCGTTTTTGTATATATGTCATACTAAACTATTTCAATCTATAAATGTTAATCGTATGGCGATTGAACATCTCGCAAGTTCTTGTATGCTCTAATAAAGAGAAATGGGGCGTATCGCCCCTATAAAAACCTAGGAGAAAACCTTACTCTTATATGATAACTTATTTTAGATAGATTGTCAAATACCCCACCTACTTCCTGAAAAACCATTTAGCGAGCTCAACTAAAACGATATTCAACACGAGCCATCCGAACACAAACCAGAGCCAGACAAGAGGTATAGGAGCAAGGTCAAATAGCCCTCGCAGTGCGGGTATCGCCATTGTCGCAACGAGGAACACACAGGCAATGATAATACTTTGATTTAATTTTTTGTTTGAAAAGGGATTATATGAGAACAGTGACTTATGTAAACTTCGGAATGAAAATGAGATAGCAAGAATATATGAAGCAAAGCAGACAAAGAACACAGACCGCGCGAGAGATACTTCAACCCCAAAACGAATTAAGAGATAGTACAACACAAAGAGGAGGAGTGAACTCGCAATACCGATACCAAACGTCAACACATTGACCTCTCGTGTAAAAATAGACTTCAAGCTGTGCTTCTTGGCGGTCTCATGATCCATGTCAGCATCATACGCAAAAGCCAGTGCTGGTAGACTTCCCGTAAAGAGATTCACCCAAATAATCTGTAATGCGGTGAGCGGAAGTGCAATCCCCACAATTAAACTTCCTCCCACAACGAGCACTTCATCGAGCGAGTTCGACATCAAATACACAAACGTTTTTTGAATATTGGCCAAGATGCGTCGCCCCTCACCAATAGACGCTGCGATAATTTCAAAATTGTCATCGAGCAATACGAGGTCTGCTGCACTCTTGGCAACATCACTTCCTGAGCCAAGAGCCACGCCGATATCCATCGCTTTCAACGCAGGTGAATCATTGACCCCATCTCCTGTCATTGCGACCACTTCACCGAGAGATTGATAGAGTGTACCAATACGAAGTTTATCTTCTGGTGTGACGCGAGCAAATATTTTTATGTCAGGAATTATTTTCAATAATGCTTCATCAGATAATCCTGCGATATCTTGTCCCGAGAGAACATGCTTTTCTGTAACATCCCATCCGAGCTCCCGCGCAACAGAGAGCGCAGTCCCCTTCAAATCTCCCGTAATCATCACCACACGCACACCGAGCGATTGAATCTTTTGTATTGCTTGCGGGACTTCTTTTCGGATAGGATCACGAAAAGCCAAAATACCTAAAAATTCAATATCAACAACATCAGAAACTGAGATTTTTTCTCCGTGAGTAGGAATTCGCCCGAGCGCAATCAGTCGTTTACCATCAGTACTCGCATCGGTAATCCATTGTTCTATTTTTATATACTCATCTTTACTGATTTTTGCACGTGCGAGCAAAATATCTGGTGCACCCATCGTGACGTACGAGTCCTTGTATCGTGAGACAGAGAATTTGTGTGTTGAATTAAACGGTACCACCACAGAGAGAATATCTTTATTCCCAAGACTTGAAATATCAATTCCTTTTTCTTGAGCAGTTTTTGCAATATTTACTTCAAATGGTCGTCCTTTGAAAATCCATTTTGATGCATCGTCTTCAGGATTTTCAATATAGACATCAACACCCGAGAGAGCGACAGAAAGAAGAGCATTACTCTCAGATGTGCTTGCACAGACAAGATTCTCTGACAAAAGACACTTATATGTATAGACACCTTCGAGTCTCATGTTTGCTTCGGTGAGTGTGCCAGTCTTGTCTGTCATAATCAAACTCGCAGAACCGAGTGTCTCTGTCGCCATAAGAGTACGTGCAATCCCTTTTTTCTTTGCAATACGCTCCGCACCAATAGAGAGAATCACCGTGAGCGCGATAGGCAATGCTTCAGGCACCGCACCGACAGACACCGCGACAGAGAGTACGAGCATTTCAAAAAATGGTTCACCTCGAGAAATTCCAAGAATAAAAATACCAACCACAATAACAAGAACAACAGCAAAAATAATCCACGACAATCGTTCAAGTCCTTTTTGAATTGGTGTTTTCGAACGAGTCGTCCCTGAAACGAGTTGGGCAATCTTACCAATCTCAGTCATGTCACCTGTTGCAACAACAACACCGAGACCGTATCCATCGACAACAAGTGTTCCCGCATGAGCCATCGATGTACGCTCTGCAACTAAACGCGTACTCTCCTGTGATTCTGATGTCTTTTTTATCGCAACTGATTCACCGGTGAGAATTGATTCGTCGACACTTAAATTCCCGCTATGAATAATACGAATATCTGCGGGAATACGATTCCCGTACGCGAGCTTGATGATGTCTCCAGGAACGAGCATTTCACTATCAATCTCTTGCTCGATACCCCCACGCACAACACGAGAACGGTCTTTGATAAACGTTCCTAATTTTTCAATAGTATTTTCAGCGTGATACTCACGATAAAATCCGAGTCCTGTGTTTACAAGCACCGCAGAGGCAATAACAATACACTCAACCCACTCCTGCAAGAAAAATGTCACCACCCCCGCACCACAGAGAATAAAGATGAGTGGGCTCATCAACTGCTTCATGAAGATAGAAAACGCTGTTTTCTTTTCTTTGTTACGAAATACATTTTTGCCATACTTTTCTTGGTATAACTGAACCTTATCTTCAGAAAGCCCTTCATTACTTGTTTTAAAATGAGAAAAAATACCCGCAATATCACTCGCCCAAAATGCACCATCTATATATGATGCATTCGTCTTTTCTGTCTTGTGTGTATCCATATAGTTTTAGTATAACAAATTGTCTCTTTTACTAAAAAACGATTAGTTGTTTACAGTATTAAAGAGTACAATCAACAAGTGGCTACACTTCTCCATTCTGAGATATTCTTTTTTATCTCTTCTATTGGATTCATTATTGTATGGATTTTAATTGTGATATTTCTGATACACATCATCCGTCTTTCCCGCACACTCTCACGGATAATGAATCGAATCGAA